>ENA-OWOC01000076-OWOC01000076.1-gut-metagenome-genome-assembly--contig:-NODE-76-length-50702-cov-16.416988_pt1 | contig 50702 bp, 48 predicted proteins | sample MGYA00248245_ERZ651791 | MGnify/ENA primary metagenome ERZ651791 (study PRJEB26908, sample SAMEA4031703) | gut metagenome | biome: gut; feature: normal infant; material: stool | place: China | collected 2015...
TGAAGCTGCGATTGCCGTCCCCAGTATCATGCTTAAAATTTTTCGTTTCATATGTTACCTCCCATGGTTTAATTTATACATACAACTTGTGTACATGTTCACAAGCTTGTACTTTCGTTAATTCAGCTAACCCTTGTGTCATACCATCTGATTCATTTGGACTATTTTGCACTTTTGTAGATTTTACTCTGTATGTATTGTGCGTTTCGTCAATATTTCTTACGTTTTTCTTTAAATACACTATACATTTTTGATGCAGGTTTGTCAATAGGTATTTAGAACTTTTTTATATTTTTTATTGTTGTACGTACAACTTTAACGTCATTTTTTCTATTTTCGTCTAAAAACGACCCGTTTCATCCTGTAAAAAGTTCTGAATCCCATTCCCCGGACGCAAAAAATGCCAGCAAGCCGACGACGGGCTTGCTGGCACAATGTTCTGTTAAATTTTTAACTCTTTTTTGTTCACTTTTGCCTGACGGCGGTGTTTCGGTGATTCCCGCTACTTGTTCTTTCTCTTCAGGGCTGCAATCAGACTCTGAAGCACGATGAAGAAGCACAGAAGGGCCGCAATGGTAATTCTCACCCACCAGGAGGAAAGCGTTCCCTGGAAGGTAATAAAGGACTCGATGGTTCCTTTAATCAAAACTCCGAAAAGGCTTCCGATCACATTTCCCACGCCGCCGGTCAGAAGGGTTCCGCCGATAACTGAGGACGCGATGGCATCCATCTCAAATCCCTTGGCCTGCTCCACGAAACCGGAGCATGTGTTCATACAGAACAGAAGGCCGCCCAGTCCAGCCAGGAATCCATCCAGCACATAAGCCTGGAGCTTGATTCTTCTCACATTCAGACCCAGCAGCAGGGCAGACTGCTCATTTCCGCCAATGGCGTAAATGGAACGGCCGAACTTGGTATACTTAAGCACTACAAACACAATGGCCAGAACCACCAGGGCGATGATAACACTGGGGTATACGTAAGGATAAATCATGACTCCCTTTTTATTCAGGTAACCGCCAAAGGGCAGGTACATCTTGAATGTGGCAATGCCGGTAAATGTCTTATTTGTGATGCTGATCATCTCCTGGCTGATAATGGAGGTCATGCCTCTTGCAAAGAACATGCCCGCCAGGGTCACGATAAAGGGCTGTATCTTAAGGTAGGCCACCAAAAAGCCCTGTACCAGGCCGAATATACATCCCGTTGCCAGCACGATAAGGATAGCCGGAAACGCACCGATATTTCCCCTCTCCATCATCCAGGCCAGCATCATGCACACCATGGCCACCACAGAACCAACGGAAATGTCGATACCGCCTGTAATCATGACAATGGTCATGCCGGTTGCCACCACAATCAGGCCCGCGTTGGATATGAACAGGTTGAGGAAGTTCTGTACCTTTGCAAATCCTCTGCCGCCAAACATGATGATGCCTACTATGTACATCACAAAAAATAATATGATGGTCACAGCCAGCAGGAAGGAGTTGCCGTCCAGTCTTTTCTTTTCACTTCTGTTTTTCATTATGCCACTCCTCCTTCCACGTTCTTGGATGAATGTCTGGATGCCAGACGTTTCCTGAATTTCTTAAGCTCCTCTGACTGCACAGCCACAATCAGTATAACCACAATGGCCTTATATACAGGAATCTGGTCCGCGGGCACGCTCATGGCATAGAGGGTGGTAGTCAGGGCCTGGATGGTATATGCGCCGATTACGGAACCCAGCAGGGAGAACCGTCCGCCACCCAGGGAGTTGCCGCCCAGGGCCACTGCCGCGATGGCGTCAAGCTCCATGTTGAGACCGATGTTGTTGGCGTCTGCGGAATAGATACGGGAGGATGCCACCAGTCCTGCGATACCTGCACACAGTCCGCAGAACGCATAGGCCATCCAGATGATTTTCACGGATTTAAGACCTACCAGCCGGGATGCCCTCTCATTGATGCCCACGGACTGGATGTACATTCCCATGGCTGTTTTCTTCAGCAGAATATAGGTGAGCACCACCACGATTACAGCTACAAAAATAGGGGTGGGAATGGGAATTCCCGGTATGTTGTTGCCCAGCAGCTTATATCCGTCCACGCGGATGTATGTGATCTGTCCGTTTGTCACCAGCTGGGAAATACCCCTGCCCGCGGTAAACAGAATCAGGGTCGCCACCATGGGCTGTATCTTAAGCTTTGCAACCAGAAATCCGTTAAAGCCGCCGCACACCACGGCCGCTGCCAGAGCTGCCAGCACAGCCAGGACGTAGGGATTGGCATACTCATTGACCGACACCTCACCGCCTGCCAGGACCCTGGTACACACAGCCGCAGCCACTGCCATGACAGCGCCCACGGAAATATCGGTTCCGGCGGAGGCAGATACCACCAGGGTCATACCCACGGCCAGCACCACCAGCTCGCTGGCACGGTTGATTACGTCAATGATATATCCGTAGAGGACGCCGTTATTAATCGTAATCCTAAAAAACGTGGGCGTGGTAATCAGATTGATTAACAGTACTATGATAAGACAGGATAACGGAAGAAACAGCCTGTAACCTGTCAACTTTTTAAGTTTCCCCATCATTCTTCCCCTCCTCCTGCAATTGCTTTCATGATGGAATCCTGGCTCAGCTCGTCTTCCTTAAGCTCTCCCACCTTCCCGCCGTCGCGCATGACCGCCATACGGCTGCAGGTGCGGAGCATCTCCTCGATTTCAGAGGATATAAACACCACGGACATGCCGTCCTCCGCAAGCTTCAGCACCAGCTTCTGGATCTCTGTCTTGGTACCGATATCAATTCCTCTTGTAGGCTCATCCAGAATCAGAAAATCAGGATTGGTCAGGAGCCAGCGTCCCAGAATTACCTTCTGCTGGTTGCCGCCGGAGAGCTGTTTGATAGGAGTCTCCCTGTCGGCTGTCTTGATTTGAAGAATATCAATGTATTTATCCGTGAATTCCTCCTGTTCCTTCCTGCTCATGAGCCTGAACATGCCTTTCTTGGCCTGGAGGGCAATGATGATATTCTCGCGCACAGACAGATCCGCGATGATTCCCTCCTCCTTGCGGTTCTCAGGCAGATAGGCCATGCCTTCCATCATGGCGTCAATGGGAGCGTTGACCTTTAACTTCTTCCCCTTTACGGCCAGCTCGCCGCTGTCCGGCTTATCGGCGCCGTATATGGCGCGGACCAGCTCGGAACGGCCGGATCCCAGAAGTCCTGTAAGGCCGATGACCTCGCCTTTATGTATATCCAGACTGAAGGGTTTGATGGTTCCCTTGTGGCCCAGCCCCCTGGCGCTTATGATTACATCTTCCTTGACCGTGGACACGCCCTCCTTCTTGATGGCTGCCAGATCGTCGAAATCCTTACCCATCATCTTGGCCACCAGCTGTACCCTCGGCAGCTCCTCCACCTTGAATTCTCCCACCAGGGTTCCGTTTCTAAGAACCGTAATCCTGTCGCAGACAGCATATACCTGTTCCAGGAAATGGGTGACAAAGATGATTCCGATTCCCTTGTCCTTAAGCTGTCTCATCAGCACAAACAGCTTCTCCACCTCACCGTCGTCCAGGGAGGATGTGGGTTCATCCAGAATCAGCACCTTGGCCGACATATCCACTGCCCTGGCAATGGCAATCATCTGCTGGATGGCAATGGAATAGTTCTCCACAGCCATGGTCACATCAATGTGGACATCCAGTCCCTCCAACAGCTTCCTGGCATCCTCCTTCATGGTCCTCCAGTCAATCATGGGACCTTTTTTCGGTTCTCTGCCAATATAAAGGTTCTCTGCCACTGACAGATTGGGACACAGGTTCACCTCCTGGTAAACCGTGCTGATGCCATTTTCCTGTGCTTCCTGGGGCGACCGGTTGATGATGGTATTGGATGAACCTTCCATTCGGATTGTACCGGTCTCAAACTCCTCCACGCCGGTCAGCACCTTGATCAGTGTAGACTTCCCGGCACCATTCTCGCCCATAAGGGCATGGATTTCGCCTTTTCTCAAAGTAAAATCCACATCCTGCAGCGCCTTTACACCGGGGAAATTCTTGTTGATTCCCCGCATTTCCAAAACAACGTTCTGCTCCATGCGATTTCCGCCTTTCTACCGTTATACGCCCCATTTCCAGGGCTCAGTTACTAGAACACACCCAGCCTCAGGCTTGAAAAGGGGGAGAGCCGTGCAACGACTCTCCCCACCGCCTTTCCTGAACTGTTACGAAAATGTTGATTAATAAGCACGCTCAGCCTTGATAGACTCCAAATCCATGGATGTATCGAAGTAAGCTTCGTCTACATACTGAATCTTCTCAACGGTCTCGCCCTTCTCCAGCTTCTTGATGATCTCATCTACACGCGGTCCGTGTAATGGGTTGCACTCAAATGCTGCGTTTAAGTCGCCGGCTATCATGGCGTCAAATGCTGCCTTAACTGCGTCGAAGGAGAAGATGATGATGTCGCCGTCAGGTCCGCAGGTCTTGCCGGCTGCCTTGATTGCGTCGATAGCGCCGAATGCCATGTTGTCGTTCTCAGCTACTACCACATCAATATCATCATAGGACTTAAGGAAGGATTCCATAACTTCCTGGCCCTTAGCCTGTGTGAATTCACCTGTCTGCATATCTAACATTTTCCAGTTGTCATGCTGCTTTAAGATGTTTCCGAAACCTTCTGTACGGCCAACCTGAGCGGATGCTCCGATGGTTCCCTGAAGAGTAACGATGTTGATGTCCTCGCCGTCTCTTCCCTGTGCCTTTAAGTAATCAGCCAGCCAGTTTCCTGCTGTCTCGCCTTCCTTGATGAAGTTGCCGCCTACCCAGCACTCATACAGGCTTTCATCCACGTCCATCTGACGGTCGGACAGGATAACCGGAATGCCTGCTTCCTGTGCTTCCTGGAGAACTGCTTCCCAACCCGTCTCAACAACGGGAGCCACTACGATGTAGTCAACATCCTGCTGGATAAAGCTTCTGATGGCCTTAATCTGGTTCTCCTGTTTCTGCTGTGCGTCGTCAAAAATCAGCTTGTAGCCGTTTTCCTCTGTAAAGGTGGACTTGAAGGACTCTGTATTAGCTGTTCTCCAGTCAGACTCAGCGCCAACCTGGGCATAACCAACCACAATCAAATCACCGGATGCAGCGTCATCCTTTGCCTCTGCCTCTGTCTCAGCCTCTGACTTCTCAGGAGCCGCCGTGGTGTCGGCTGCTGCCGCCGTTGTCTCAGCTGCTGCGGGAGCTGCTGTTGTCTCTGCAGGCTTATTTCCGCCGCCGCACCCTGCCAGCAGGGATGCTGCCATTGCTGCACATAACATAACGCTTAATCCTTTTTTCCTCATAATACGTAAACCTCCTTGATTTGTATTTTGTTTCCCCTTGTTGGTATAATCATATCAGTTGTTAATAACAAAAACAACGGAATTTCTCCGTTGTTTTGTACACGATTTTTAGAATTTTCACAGTTTGTTCATACATTTGGGTGTTTTTTTACGATTATGGTTGGATATTTTTCAATCCTCCCCTTCCCTGTCATATCCGGACTCCAGCGGAATATTCACCACAGCCCTTGTGCCCAGTCCCAGGACACTCTTAAATTCAAGGCTGCACCTGGAACCGTAGTTCAGGCGCAGGCGCTCCGCCACATTAAAAAGCCCGAAACCGCCCTTGGGCGCGGGACCTTCCCGGAAAGCCGGGTCTTTTTCCCCTCTCAGCTTCCGCCTGACGGCCTCCATCTCCTCTTCCGTCATGCCGGCTCCGTCATCCTCCACCTCCAGCACAGCCATGTCCTCCTTTGCGTATCCCCGGACCCATATGCGTCCCCTGCCCCTTTTATTCTTGATTCCGTGGTAAAGGGCGTTCTCCACCAGGGGCTGGAGGGTAAGCTTCAGGATTCTTCGTTCCTCCAGGGATTTTTCAAGGGTGACCTCATAATCCATGATATCCTGGTATCGTATCTTTTGGATCTGGAGATAGCTTTTGATATGGCCGATTTCCTCCCGCATGGTAATAAAATCCTTTCCGCCGCTGAGGGTTGTGCGGAAAAATTCGGACAGGGAGGTAACCATGTCCACCACAGCCCGGTTCTGTCCCCCCTCTGCCAGCCACACAATGGTATCCAGGGTGTTATAGAGGAAATGAGGATTAATCTGCTCCTGGAGCAGCTGCAGCTCCATGACGCGGCGCTGATTCTGCTCCTGCCGTATATCCTCAATCAGCCGTCCGATTTCCTCCTTCATGTGGTCAAAGCTTCCCGTAAGAATTGCCAGCTCATCCCCTGCCTCAATCTTGGGGCCGGAGGTAAAGTCCCCCTTTGCAACCCTCTCCGTCTCATTACAGAGCTTCTGTATGGGCACGGTGACGCTCTTGGTTATCCTGCGGCTGAGCAGAAGGCTGATAATCAGGATGGATACCAGCAAAGTCAGGCTGACCACAATGGCTGTGTGCTCCTGGCTCTCCAGCTCCTTCTGTATCTCCTGGACATGGAGCGTCTCATAGTATACATACTCCCTGCCCTGCTTTTCAATATCCGCAGTCAGGACACGGACGCCGTAATCCAGTATTTCCATGTTTTTATCATACATGCCGTGGGGCAGGTTGTCCTCTATCTCGTCCACCCTCTGCTCCAGCTGGTCCAGGCAGTGGAGCAGCCAGTTAATCCTGGTCCGGTTGGCCCCCTCCGGCGTCCGCTTTAACAGCTGGCGGTAGGTCTTTCTGGCATCGCTTATGGTCTGATGCGGGTCCTTAATCTGTTCCCATCCGTAGGGCCGGTCCTCCTCCATCAGCTCATGGATGGACTGGTAGGTCCGCATTCCTATGACAATGCGGTACATGCTGTAGTCCACATCCTCCCGCAGGTTGGCCGTGACACTGTTGGCCTGGGTGATGTTGGTGATGCTCTGGGTGTAGGCATTGCAGAACTTGGCCACCGTGGCCATGAGATAGATAACCAGCACCGCCAGGGGAATGATGATGATAAACGTCATCAGGTTCAGACGCTTTTCCAGGGGAAGGCGATCCAGGATATGGTTCGTGTCCCAATCCTTCCCAATGCCCTGATCCTTCTCATTTGCTCCGCCCTGCCCTTTTTTGCCGGACCCGGTCCTCCATTTTCCCGTCATGACCCCTCCCTGCTTCCCGCCCTGTACTCCTTAGGCGTACATCCAACGGTTTTCTTAAACAGATAGCCGAAGTAATGGGAATCCTTATATCCCACCTCGTACCCGATTTCAGAGGTCTTAAGATTAGAGCACATCAGCAGCTCCTTTGCCTTTTCCATGCGCACTCCTGTCAGAAACTCCACAAAGGTCACTCCCATCTCCTGGCTGAAGATGGAGCTGAAATAGCTGGGGCTGATATTGACCCTGGCAGCCACCGTGTTCAGGGAAATCTCCTCCTTGGCGTAATTATCATAGATAAACGCCTTGGCCTCATCCAGAACCTGACTGTACTTGCTGGCTGTCTGGCTGTCCCTCAGGGTCATCACCTCCTCAAAAAGCCTCACCAGCTTCTCCTTAAGCATGTCCAGGGTACAACCGTCCTTAAGTACCTTTTCCATATCCGACAGTTCCCGGGGGAGACGTCCCATGTCAAGTCCCAGCTGTTCCAGAAAGGTGCTGACACAGAGATAGCAGTCCATGACAATGTACTGGCGGAACATAAAAGACTGGCAGTTCTTTTCCCCCACATTCTGGAAATACTCCTCCACAAACCCGGAGGCCTCTCCCACAGTCCCCTGTTTCAGAAAATTTTCCAGGGTCTTTCTGTTCACCTTGGACGCATCCACTGAATTAATATCAATGGTTTCCCCTGTTCCGTGGACCATGCCGTCCATCTGGCTGTAGCTTATAATCCGGTTCATCTCCGTGAAGAATCTGGCGGCAAACGCCCTCCCCGCCTGCAGATAGGAGGTCTGCAAATCGCCCAGACGGTTCACGCAGCTTCCGATTCCGCCGAAATACTGTATGTCCTTACAGGCCCCGGCCATCTTTCCCAGGCTGGCGGCACACTCGCTCATCCTGCGCTCCACCTCCTGCTCAGACTCCCCCGTGAGAACGAAGGCCCACCCCTCGTCCCCGCGGTCAAAAACCAGGATGTGCTGCCGGCCCTCCATCCGTTCCTCAATCGCCTCCTGGCAGGATACCACCCGGTCGGAATAGGCAACGGCAGATCCCATAGGCATGAGCTTAAACAGCATGAGCTGGTAAAAGGAGGCGGACAAATCCATCCCTACCTGTTCTCCCCTCTCCAGGGCTTCCTTAAAATTCACCCGACCCGTCACCAGGTCCCGCAGAAGGCGCTGGCGTTCCAGTACTGTGTTCTCAGCCATCTCCAGGCGGTACTTATCCATAAGCCTGGCGTCCTCCCGCTCCTTCTCAATCACATCCGCCACCTTCTTCACCGCCTCCAGAAGCTTGGCAGCCGTGATGGGCTTTAGAAGATAGTCCGTCACTCCGATGTGGATGGCCTGCTTGGCATAGTCAAATTCATTATACCCGCTGAGGATAATGATTTTGATTCTGGGAAATTCCTTCTTCACCAGTTCAGAGAGTTCCAGTCCGTCCATGAAGGGCATGCGGATATCTGTTATGAGGATGTCCGGCTGCACCTTCCTGATAAGCGGATATGCCAGTTCTCCGTCGCTGGCTTCCCCTGCGAATTCCAGCCCTTCCTTCTCCCATGGAATGTTGTTCTTGATGCCATTTCGCATGACAATTTCATCCTCCACAAGAAATACCTTTATCATAATCCAGTTCCCCCCTCTTATGTATTTTTTTCCATACCATCCATTTGCTGTCTTACAGTATAAAATATAACACATTCATTTTCAAGATTCTTCCTAAAAAAGAAAAAGCAGAGACCTGTGTGCTGTCTCCGCCTTTGTTTCGTTTTACCGGCTTACTGTTTTTCCCGGTTCTTCCGGTTAATCCATTCCGTTGACACATCCATGGCGGCCCGGCAGGCCCTTGTCTGGTCCAGGGAATTCAGCATAACAAAATCATGGATTATGGCCTGGAACCGCAGGGCCGTCACATCCACCCCTGCTTCGCGCAGCTTACCGGCATAGGCCTCCCCCTCATCCCTGAGCACATCTGCCTCGCCGTTCAGTATCATGGCATCCGGCAGACCCCTCAGCTGCTCCGAAGACGCCCTGAGGGGCGAAACCGTAATCTGAGCCCTGTCTTTCTGGCAGGGAGCATACTGGTTCCAGAACCACTGCATGCCTGCCCGGTACAGGTAGTATCCCGCTGCGAATTCATTGTAGGAGCAGGTATCAAAACAGGCATTGGTGACCGGATAATACAGCAGCTGTTTCTGGATGAAGGGCCCCTTCCTGTACTTTGACATAAGGGTCATGGCCGCGGCCATATTGCCTCCTGCGCTGTCCCCCGCCACGGTGAAGGTTCCGGGATTCATGGCATATCCCATGGATTTCACAAGGTCGGGAGCCGTACACATGACGCTGTAGCACTGCTCAATGGCGGTGGGGCAGCGCACCTCAGGCGAACGGGAGTACTCAGGGAATATCAAAAGGCAGCCAGTCCTGGCAGCCAGCTCCCTCACCAGCTTTTCATGGGTGTGGAAGCTTCCGAACACCCAGCCTGCGCCGTGGATATAAAAGATCACATTGGCAGGCTGGCAGGAAACCCCCGGATCCACCAGCCAAACCGGAATGGTCCCCCATCTTCCTGTATTGACCCGCACCTTGCCGACCCGGGCGGGATATTTGTACACAGGCGTATCTTGGGCCTTTTCCAGAACCATCCTTCCCTCGGCAGGGGGCAGCTCAAAAATAAGGGGCGGTTTGGAATTTGCCTGACAGACCTCCTCTGCCGCCGGCTCTAACGGTACACAACGTTTCATATGGAACTCCTTCTTGACAAAAGTCTCTACTGTCAAAATATTCCAGATTCCACATTCTGCTCACCTGTTTTATTGATTTGCACTATTTTCTTCCGCCTTCTTATAGCATGTAATATCATGGCAGCACAGCAGGCAGGCATCCTTTCCGCCCCAGTGTATCCGGGAGGCGTCGGCCGATGACCAGACCTTAAGGACAGGATTATAAACCTCCATGGTGTAGTTAATCTTATCCTCCACCTGCTTCATGGGACACCGTTGGCAGGGCTTATCATTTTTGAAAAACGCTTCATGGCAGCTCATGCCCAGCCTTGAATCCGGCGCAAGCCTGTAGGTCTTATCGTTAATAAACAGCAGTTCATGACTTTCCATGTCCACCACATAAATCCATGAGTTCTGGTGGTCCAGAATGGTCCTTAAGTCCTCTGCCAAATCCAGGGCGCTGTCCTGTGCCCTCTGCTTAAGGAGGAACAAGGACAGCAGCTCGGATACAAAGGAGAGAACCTCTATCTGGCTTATGGTCCACAGGCAGTGGGAGGTACAGTCATCAAATCCCACCCATCCCTTAAACACGCCGTTATCCCTGATGGCGCACTGGAGCATGGACTTGACGCCCCTTTGCTTCAGCCGTTTTTGGATGTCACCGGGAAGCTGGCCTATATCATCGCAGTAAAGAATCCCGCTCTCATTAAAGCAGCTCTGGTAATCTGTACTGAACTCCGCATAGGAACATCCCTGCAGCATATCCTTCTGGGACCGGATTCCCCGGGCGCACCACTCAAAGGTGTTGCTGTAGCAGGTCCCATCCTCGGAATTCTCAAATACATAGGCGCGGCTCACCTGCAGACGCTCCCCCAAAAGCTCCAGCACGCTTTCAACGGCCTTGTCCATCTGCTCTGACTTGGACAGGATGTTAAAGGCTCTTGGAAGCAGGTCATTTAACACCATGTCCCCATTCTGTTCCGACTCAATGGTGGTATTCACAGTTGCCTTGCGCCCCGCTCCCTGGCCGAACGCCTTGTCCTCCATGGACTGGTCGTAGATCTGGTACTGCTTTTTTCCGCAGGCCTTGGCCTGGTACAGCGCCACGTCAGCCCGCCGGAACAAAGTCTGGAAGTTCTCCCCATCCCTTGGGCATACGGCAATCCCGATGCTGCATGTAATACAGCATTCCTTGGGCAGCTCCTCCAGCACACGCTCAAAGCACTCGATGAGCCGGCCGGCCACAGACTTTACCCGCTGTTCATTGACCACTCCCTGCAAAAGGGCCATAAACTCGTCCCCTCCAATCCTGGAGACAATGTCGCTGCTGCGAAACAGCCGGGAAAGCTGTCCTGCAATCTTTGTGAGCACCGCATCCCCAAACATATGCCCGTACTGGTCATTGACCATCTTAAAATTGTCAATATCAATGACGAACAGCGCAGCCCCTTCCCCTTCCTCCCGGTTCACCAGCAGGTGTTCGATTCTCTGTCTGGCAGATTCCTTGTTGTACAGCCTGGTCAGGGTATCACGCTCCGCCCGTGCCTTTAACTCCTGGGCGGCAAGCTTTTCATCATTTATGTCAATAACGATTCCCACTGCCTTGCAGGGCTGTCCCTGGTCGTCAAACTGGGTGGTGGCCCTCAGCTTGCACCACTGATAGCGGCCCTTGGAATCAGACACCCTGAACTCCAGCTCGCCATACCGCCTTCCGTCCCGTATCTCTTCGATAAGATGTCCGAACGGCGCCATATCCTCCGGATACAGATGGGATATCTTAGGTATCCGTACCGATGCCTGCTCTGAGATGGGGTCATATCCGAACTTGGCCTTCCAGTTGATGGAGTATACCACTGTGTCAGAACCGATGTCCCATTCAAAGAAAATATCATTGGTCTGTTCCATAACGATTTTATACCGTTCCAGTCCCAGGCGCAGCTCCTCCTGGGCATGTTTGGTCTGGTCAATGTCTATGATTACGCTGTAAAAATATTCCCTGCCCTCGTTATCATACATCAGACGCCCCTTGTCCAGCATCCAGATGCTGCGGCCGCTGCGGTCCTCCACCCGGTATTCCACTTCATATTCCCCGCCCCGGTTGATCTGTTCTGTCAGCTCCCTGCGCATCCGCTCCCTGTCATCCGGGCGTATCATTTCTATATAACAGTTGTTGAACCGCTCTTTTATCTCCTCCCTGGTATATCCGAGGAACCCGTCGTCAACATCCATCATGGTGAACCACCTGTCATTGCGGCAGCGCAGGATTCCCTTCAATATGTTGTGAAGAACCCGGCGGTCCTCACGGAGCCTGTTTTCGTCCAAATCCGCCTCCTGATGCGCTCTGTCCACGAGCCGCCACAGCAGCAATGCCTTTCGGCGGCGGGGATGTTCGATATCCACCCGCAGAAGGGTCAGCTCATACCACTCCTCAGACCTGTGTTCATCCTTCAGCCGGTACTTCCAGCTCTGTTTCAGCATTCCCTCTTCAAAGAAACGCGGTATCTCTGTTTTCCAGATCCGCCGCACATTGTCCTGTTCCTCCGGCACCACCAAATCATTTATGCAGCATTCCGCCACAGCTTCCAGGCATTCTCCCTGAAACAGCTTCTTAATCCGCTCGTCCGGCGCGTATACCACATGATAGCTGCCCGTGGAAAAGTCCACCTCAGCCACCGTGGTATCCACATACCGCAGCATGGCAAAATACTTCATCTGTTCCAGCTGCAGGGCGCTCAGGCTGCCGTCCCCCACCCCCAGGACACTGCCGTGGTGGGAAAGCTTTGCAGGCGCAGGGACATTGCCGTCCCGGTACCGTTTGCACAGGTCAGCCAGCTGCGGCTCCACATTCTTAAAGCAGTCCAGCAGTCTGGAGGAAAAGCATCCGCATTCACCGTTCAGAATCATGTTGAAGGCCTGTTCATGGGGAATCGCCTTCTTATAAACACGGTCCGACGTGAGGGCATCGTATGCATCCACAATGGACACGGCCTGGGCGCAGATAGGGATGGCATCTCCGTACAGCCCATCCGGATATCCCCTGCCGTCCCAGCGCTCATGATGGTACCGGCAGATGTTGTAGGCGTATTCAAGATACCCCTTATCGCTCATGCGTTCCAGGCCCTCCAGAATCTGGCATCCCCTGAGTGTATGGGTCTTCATGATTTCAAACTCTTCCGCAGTGAGGCGGCCCGGTTTATTAAGTATCTTATCCTCAATGGCAATCTTGCCGATATCGTGAAGGGCCGAGGCCGAGGCAATGACTTCAATCTTTTTCTTATCCAGCCCGTATTCAGGACAATTCCTGCACACCTCCTCCAAAAGCACCTGGGTCAGCAGACGGATGCGCTTGATATGCTGCCCCGACTCCAGACTCCTGTATTCAATGACAGATGAAAGGGCGTCCACCAGCACATCGTTGGACTCCCTCAGCTTCTGCGCCTGCTGCTCTACCATGTCCTCCAGATTATGTTTATGAAGATAAAGCTCTATGATATTATGTACCCGCCGCTTGACCACATGGGGCTCAAAGGGCTTGACTATAATGTCGGACGCCCCCAGGTCAAAGGCCCTCAGCTCCCCTTCCAGGGAGTTATCAGCCGTGATTACCACCACAGGAACCTCGTCCAGAAGCCCGTTGGCCCCCATCTCCTGCAGCACCTTGTATCCATCCATCACGGGCATCACCACATCCAGCAGCATGATGGCTATATTCTCGTGATACTGCCGCAGCAGAAGCAGGGCCTGCTCCCCATTCTCAGCCTCCAGCAGATGGTATTCCTCCTGGAACAGTCCATCCAGAATCACGCGGTTTATTTCCATATCGTCTACAATCAGTATGGTATCCCGCTGACGCATATCGTCACTTCCTCTCCGCAGCCGTAAGACACAAGCTGCCGCTAGTCATTTGCAAGTATTCTGCATATCTCCTTGTAAGCCTCTTCCAGCTCCGGATATGCTTCGGCAGCTTCATCAAAACGGTCTGCCCTGATATGGTCCACCATAAAAGAGGATATGTTAAACAGCTTATCCATACCCAGATTGGCCGTAACACCCTTAAAGGTATGGGTTGCCATCAGGGCATCCTCCCGGTTCTCTCCCTCAAAGGCCTTTGTGATCTGGGAAAAAGTACTGTCTGTCAGAAACTTCTTCAGAAACTTCTCGTACAGTGCGGAATTGCCGCTGAAACGCCGTAAGGCGCCATCTATATCCACCCCTGCACCCTTTAATTCAAGTATTGTATTTAAATCCATGAAAATCCCCCTCATTCCGGTTCTGGTCACAGAAACCGTTCTCAAATGAAAATGACGAAAAAAATATAACATATTGTATAAATTATAGCAGGTTGAGGATATTTGCGCAACGATATGAGGAAATTACAGAACAAGCGCGGAACAAGCGGAAGTCTATGAGAAACAAAAAAAGGAACCCTGCCTGGAAGGATTCCTTTTTCTAAAATGCGGGAGATGGGACTTGAACCCACACGAGCATACACCCACAAGATCCTTAGTTTTCGGAAGTTGTGTTCCGGGGTGGTTTTCGCTGCTTTCAAGTCCATGGAAAGCCGTCAAACGGCCATTATCTCCATTGTTTTTTTAGTTTCCATTATTTTTCTCTGCGGTTGCTGTCAGCGTTGCTGTCAAATGACAGCAATCAGATTTTTTCAAACGGTCTTGCGCCTCTTCGTAACTTATACCGAAGGTTTCCTGCAATTTTTGAATTATAGTATCATCGGCAAAATTATATTCCCGATATACGACAATAAACCCTTCAATCTGGCCCTCCCGCCGGCCCATCTGCCGGCCTTCCTCTACTAGATTTTCTAAAGCTCTCCAGATATTCAATCACCTCTTCCAAAACATACCGATAGGATGAATAATCCGATTCTTACTAATCTAGAAATTTCTTTAGTTCTTCATAACTCAAATCGGATTTTTCTTGTAATTTCTGAATAATAGCATCATCTGATATATTCATTTCCCGATATACGACAACCATACCTTTTAGCATACCTTCTTGTATACCTTCCTGTATACCTTCTTGTTTTCCTTCCTGTACCAGATTTTCCAATGCTGTACACATATTCAATCGACCTCCTTTATGTTCCAGAGCATAATCAACAAGTTTCGCGGAACCAGTGGCCGCTCCAATCGCCGCCATGGTTTCCCAATCAATATCCCTCCCGGAAAACCGTTCCTTAAGCCTGTTTATATCTATATGGCCGTCATTTTCATAAAATTCTTTTATCAGTGTGAAAAAATCCTGGTTATCCTCATTCTTAAATCTGAGTTTTCCGGTATTGCGGACCTCCAGCAAATTCAACTTCTGGTCATTAAACAAAGGGCGGAACAGCGGTGGAATATCCATCATATCACTTAACGAGGAGGGGCCGTCCCACGGTTTTTCACCATAATATACGACCAGATTAATTACAGGCTGTATACGGTCATATTTAGCCATTCCGGATAGAAATTCATCCGGGTCTTTTAAATCCCCGTCCTTCCGGTGCTCCCGTTCCAGCTTTTTACATTGCCTTGTATACCTCAATGCGTCGTAAAGCATGGAGCGCACAGGCATGGCATAGTGAATCTTCATCTGGTTCTCCAACGCTACAAGCACAAGCTCGGCTCCGTCCATATGCTGCTTTATCACATCCCTGGCTCTGGATACGGCGTTAATCCGCTCCTTTTCCAAAATAACCGCCGATTCCTCCGTGTCCTTGTCCGATAACTGTCCGGGAGCAATGACATCTTCACCTTGAAAAAATACCTGGTTAAATAAATCAGCAAAACGGTCGTTATCACTCCAGAAATCCTTTAATACAGGATCTGGCTTTAAATTATCTTTATCGCTCATATATTTTATCCTTTATCCGCATGGTTATGTAGCACTGTTTCTTAATTCTGGTATCTTACCACTATTATACACAATAAGAGCCGGGAATTCAAATTTTTTATGTTGGCGCATGATTACGCTGCTATACATAACTTCTTTGTGTCATAGTTATACAGGTACACATGGTCCGACAGCCTGTCCTCGTCCGGTACTTCTGTCAGATTGATATTGGATACCAGTTCATGAAGCGCCTGGAAGTCCATATCATCATCAGCCGGAAGCAGCAGAACTTCATGGAGCGAAGAGGGCAGTATGATGATATTACTGTGTTCCATTTCGGCAAATTCCGCCAGCACATGCTCGTAGAGCAGCGCCCCAGCGCCGTTAATCCCACAACGGTTGCTTAGTATGTAAAATGGCGGCTTCATCCCCTCCTCTTCTTCCCATTCTATATCCAGACACCCACTCAGTTCCTGGATAACCTGATTCATACTTCTTATGCTGGCCGGGAAGTCTCTCTGTGTATTCTCTCTGGCCTGTTGATAAAGGGCATCTGTGCTGACACCCCATATATCCTTATGGCTGTTATGTATCAGCGCCGTATACTGTCCGTCTCCATCTTCATCAAGGAATAAATAGAATACAATCGACAAATCCAGATATGGCATATTGGGAACCTGTTCCAGCAGTTCCCTGTTAGCCTTTGTGTTAATGAGCTTGTACATGATTCTGGGTTTTACCTGTTCATAATCGGTAAGTACACCAGTATTACCAACACATGCCGGGAGAGTTTCATTGTCATGATACAGTATCAAAATTTGATTCACTATATCACATATGGATTCATCATTACACGCCCCTAAGCGATACATGTCATAAAACGGTTCCAAATGGATGGTCGGGACAGCGGCGTTCTCATCTTTTCTTATACATAAGCCTTCATAGGAAATGCCATTGTTTTTCGGGACGTTATGTGTCTCCACGGAATAGCCGTTTCCCAGGCGCTCCTTTACTTCATGCTCAATTCTTTCTATAAATTCGTTTAATTTCATCATTTTAATCTATTTCCTCCTATTTTTTGAGCGGTTTCCCTATGCAGGTATGGTCTGTACCCTGGCAATTCCCAGGGATTCCATTCTTTTTACAATCATCTCAACATACTCATGCACCACTTCAATCAAAATACTGTTCCTGTGCCGCTTCATGGCAGCCACACCCACGCTTCCGCTTCCTGCGAACGGGTCAAGGATTACCTCTCCTTCTTCTGTAAGAAACTCCAGAAGCTTTTCACATAAGGATACCGGCAGCTCTGCCTGGTGGATTCTGTTCTTTTGAGGGACTGGCTCCACATCAAACATCGCTGGCAGCATTCCCCTGGCCCCACTCATAAAAGTTTCAACTCCTAAAGCCTTACTCCGTTTCACATCCGGGCGCAGACATCTGGCCTTCCCCATTGTGAATATCATAATTTCCTGGGTATTCTTGGCTTTTCTGCCTGTATTGCTTACAAATTTCCCCTTCTTCCAGGCTACCTTACAGTAATATTCAAATCCGGCTTCCAATGCCATCCTTTTCATCTGGTACAGGTACTCAAAGTTGTTCTCATTCTCGGCTGGGATAAACTCTGCCAGGAAGCAGCCTTGTTTCAGCACCCTGGCTTTTTCGTTGAAATCCTGCTGGGTATAATTGAAACATGGATACTGGGAAAATGCCCGGTTCCCGCCTTTATTTGATACCGGGTCCAGCCAGGGATGGTCGGTTATAATGCAGTCAACGCTGGAATCCTCCAACATGGACAAATCCCTTCCATCCCCCTCTATCACCGCACAGGCAAATCCGTCCCGTACAGCGGTATACACACCTTTCCCCACCCGTTCAAACATCACTCCCAGGTGGTCATAAATCCTGGCCCGGATGGTTTCATGCGGCTTGTCCGGGACTGCCTCGTATGCTTCCTTCAATGTGAACTGCTCCGACTTTATGAAACACCGGAATATCTCATGCACCAGTCCCTTTTTCTTTGTTCTCATATGGTATCAGCTCCTTCCTGTAGATACATACCAGACTGTCGGCCTGTTCCTTTAACTTGGTTCCTTCGCTAATCTCTGTCGTATGGATTTCCAGATGGCTTCCAAGCACCCGCTCTATGGCGGCCTGGAACCGGAAATAATCGGAAAGCCCTGCATGATTGTCCATCTCAATCAGCAAGGCTGTTTTTCCATCCATATGTTCTTTCTGTTGCGGCCCTTCTTCAAGCAGATATACGGCACTGATATGGGATTGTTCTGCTGCCCCTCTTATAGCCTCTGTCCACCCTCCTGGTTCCTTACCATATTCCATGATGCTGTACCCCTTCCAGGAAGCAGATTCCGCCGAGCCGCAGGCCATCGAGGAAGGCCGCCTTATATACGGCCTGGCATTCCTCTGCTCCCTTCATAATCATATTGTCGATTATTTCCTCAAACGCTTCCTTCCTGTCAGTTTCCATCCCCTCCGTAAAATCATCCTGCTCCTTGTAGACTTTCTTTGCCTTGTCCAGTTGACTGTCTAAAATCCGGCCAATGCGCTCCGCTATGGTTTCCTCTAAAAAATCTTTTGCCGTTAATTGCACTATGATATCCTCCTTTGATTATGCCGCCGAAGTATCAGTGATTTCCGGCAGACATTCATTTTTTATTTCACTCATATCCACGGAAATTTCGGACTTGATAGTTTCGTCCATGGACAGGGCCTTTTGGAAGTCTGATGAAACAGGGGCGTACTTTAACGCTCTTTTTATCACTGTTTTCTTTGCCATTGATTCATAATCCTCTGTCCATGGGCTGTATTTGCTTCCAAAGGATTTGCTATATCTGGCGGCAAACGCATCCATTTCCGCCTTGTTGCTAACCTCAAACCCATAGCCGCCATTGGACAGTTTGAAAAGACCATAGATGTATGTGACCTCCCCACGTTCCCCTTCCCCCGGCTTATGGACCAGTCTGGAATCAAGGCCATATTGATATTCAAAAGAATCAAATTCCCGTACTGCCTGGGCCTGGATAATCTGTATCTGTCCGGTACGGTAAGCTAAATCTATCAGTCCCTTATAACCTAACTGGAACTGACATTCCATCGTCCCTTTATTCTTATAGGGGATTAAATATGCCTGTCCCAAAGGCGTATTAGGTTCAACTCCCAGTTGAGCGGCATTCATAAGCGCCGCAATAAATGACATCGGGGTACAGTTTGCCAGTTCCGGCGTATTATTGATTGCCGACAATGCCATCCTGGTAAAACGCTCCGGGGTCAGCACTGCCGGAAGCGCCCTGCGTATCTCCGGTTCCAGCGCCTTTACCATGTCCACGATTGTCATATTTTTTGTCAATTTTACAGGGCTGTTTTGATTGGCAGCCCTTTTTTCCAGTTCATTCTTCACATCAACGCCCATTGTCGATTCCTCCATATTCTTTATGCCGCTTTTACCGTGAACCTCCGGGAACTTGTCACATTGGTAAAATCCCTGTATATCTCCGGTTTCTCAGCCTTAATCCGCTTTGTATCCAGTCTGGCCGTATTCATGCTTGCCCATGAGACTCTGTACCTGTCATTGAAGGCTGTCTCATTCTCTTTCATATACAGCTTGATTTCCTGCTCAATCTGATTCTGCTCCTGTTCCAGCTTTTTTATCAGACCAGTGATTTCCTCCCGCCGTTCCAGTTTTTCATCAAACCCTATCAATGGGATTGCAGAATCTTTCCTTGTGATATGGAAATACTGTTCCAGTATCTCGTCACAGGCTTTGGAACCATCCGGCTCCGGCATGATTTTCGGCACCACATGGCTGTTCCAGAAGTCGGATTCTATGGAAATCAGATTGGCAATCAGCTCCTCGTCCCGGTCAATCCTAGTGTATTTGAACTCCTTGCCCAGAAGCACCACCGCCAGATACCAGTGGTCGGCTCCCAGGACGGCCATGTAATGATAGCATTGAATCAGATAGTGGGCCGGTATCTCACCGTCCTTCCATTTATCAGCGGAATAGGCGCTGGCTGTCTTACATTCAAGCCCTGCGTTCTCGCCCACCACCATCCTGTCTATATCCGCCAGCATGAACGGGTATTCCTCATGCTGATACATAGCGTTGGAGCGCCGCACCTTCAGTCCGCTGGCCTCCATGAACCGCCTCGCCACATAGTCCTCCAAATCTCTTCCCTGGCGCATACTCTCATTATCTATGTCCGCAATGCTGTCACTTATCTTATCCTGGTAGACGCTCATGGGGCTGGCAAACGGGTTAAGCCCTGCCACCGCCCCAGCATCCGAGCCGCCTATCCCCTTTTTCCGATAGGCAAGCCATTCTTCGTGTGGGATATTTAATGTGGATACAAGTTTTTTCATTGTGCCATCACCTCCCCTCTGTTATTACAAATCGGCACCACCATAAATACCTTATGTTGTCCCTGTCTTTGTCTTCTCATTTCGATTTCCTCCTTTTCTGTTCCTGGCTGTCTTTTTTATGGATGACACCATATTCATTTATAAACTCCACTGTGGAAATCAAGCCTTCATACCAGCACAAAATCCGTGGCACATTGCATGAATCTGTATCTATAGAGCCTTCCGTATCCAGATATTCCGTCAACTGTTTTTCATATGAATCCAGTTCCCCTCTGGTAAAAACCTCCCGCAGGGCAGGGTAATCCCTGCACCTTTCCAAATTAGGTCTGCCTGCCGAATCCTGTCTGGATAAATGAAAAGGGATACCGCCAGCATACGGTATCCCCTGTGGGTCTTTGATATTCATGCCGCATCATCCGGCAATATATTTTCAATCTGTCTGTGTTCCCGGAAACTGTAAAAATTATCCTCCCCGATTATGATATGGTCGATTAAGGGGATTCCCAGCAGGTCCCCGGATTTTTTCATCCTGTCTGTCACCTGTCTGTCCGAAAGGCTTGGCTCCGGGTCACCGGAGGGGTGGTTGTGGAAGCATATAATAAAAGCTGAGTTATTTAAAATCGCATGTTTGAAAATATCCCGGATATCCACCGAGCAGGCATTAAGACCTCCTACCGAGGCGATTTCTAAAGCCTGAGGCTCCACCTTAGTGTTTAAAGACATGACAACCAGCATTTCCCTGTCTGCCATTGCGAACATAGGTTTTACTGTCTGGACGGCTTCATAAGGCTGTGTGAACCGGTTCATGCCATACAGGATGCGGCTTTCCTTTACCATCTGGAGATGGATGATTCCCACCTTCTTTTTGGGGATTGGCCGTTTCATCATCCCTTCCAGTTGCTCCTTCTGTGTATTACTTTTCATATAGATTCCCCGCTTTCTTGTTTTTGTTAGATTTTTACAGGATTATATCAATTCCATCCTCAAAGGACAGATACAGGCCGTTTTCATGTTCCACAATATAGTTCCACAGGCTTTCACTGCTATGGAACCAGGACAGGCTTTCTTCCAGGACTGTGACGATTTCAGCCAGTGGATGATACCGTTCCAACCGTTTCTGTAGATAGGCTGCCATGTCATTGATTGATGTCTCATTCATCATGCCGCCTTTACCAGTGCATACGCTTTATCTATCATGGCGTTGCCATCTATGGTGCGGGCAAAGAGACTTTCCCTGTAGGTGGCACGTTCCCGTAATGGTTTGGAATGAGTGGCGAAATCTGATACCGCATTTACAAAACGGTAAGCGTTCTTTCCTACATGCTGAAGATCCGGGGCATCAAAATAGCGTGTCTTTACATCTTCTTTCATCATCATGAAATTTTTCTTTTGCTGCTCTGTAGGGTTCTCCAGTAGAGGGAACAAAGCGTCTATGTACTCGTATACCTGCCTGTCCGTCAGCTTCATGCGGTTAAGGCTGTCTATGGTTTTTCCAAGCTCTGCCATATATTTATCGGCATAAAGAAGGGTATACCTTGCGTCCTCCATCTTCCCACGGATGTCTCCGGTGTGGTTGGTTGACCAGTATCTTTTGGCATTGGACAGAGCCAGATTCAGTGTATTCTGGCATACGACACGGATAGGCGTCATAGCCGCTTTGATGGAGCCTGTACCATCATGGCTGTTCATAAAGACCAGGTAGGGGGTTATCTCGTCCCCGGAAATAATATACCGCTGTGGCAGTCTCGCCAGAAGCCATGTGCGCCGTCCCTCCTGCAGACTCCCGGCTGTCTCATAGGTCACACCCTCCCCCAGAAGTTCATCTGTAAAAGAAAAGGCGTCGGTATTCTGAACAACCCTGTAGCGGTCAGTCACAACACCTAACACCTTTTCATCTGTCTCTCTTAAATTGGCTTTGAATCCGGGGATTGGGATACCATCCTCTGTAACAATGGACCGCTGGATAACATTCCAGTCCAGCCCTGCAAGCGTCAACGCCGCCTCTGATGTGGGAGCCTCCATCACCATTGTTCCCAGGCCGTGCCAGGGAACTTCCCTTACATAAAACATTGATTCAACATTTGCTGGCATAAAATTTACCTCCTTGAATAAAATTTTATTTGTTGTTATTCAAGGAGATAATATATAATTCTGTATCAAGATATTTACACGATACCTATCTACTTGTTTCAACTTCCTTAATCAAAGTCAAATTTGCCTTCTCATACTGGTTTAAGATTGTGGAATCATCAAATTGATTTGCTGGAATTGTAGGGTAATACCATTCCATACTGCTGAAATAGTCATTTAAATCAGCAGAATTAAATATCCGCCCATGTCTGGCATATATCTCATTGCGTGCTAATCGGAGTTCTTCTTTTGACATCTCACTCAATTCATCTTTTGTTAAATAACGAAAATCAGAACCTTCAATTATATAACCATATCCGGGGTCACCTTCCTGTTCAATCGGTTCGACATCGTAATACTCCATAGAATTTTCATACTGTACAAAATCTTCTGAACCTACAATCTTATTATATGCATTACCCAACTCATTTAAGTTATAGGTTTCAAAGGTATTAAATTCTTCGTCTGATATCTCGTCAAGCACACGCTCTGGACTGTACCAGCTTTTAGTATTAAAATATACTTGCAGACTATCTTCCATTTCGGTTCCACCAAATACAGCACCTTTTCTTGCATATATTTCAGCAAAAGCTATCAACGTTTTATCTTCTGTTAGAGAATTGATTTCATCGTCCAAAAGATATCTCTTATCACTGTCTGGAAATATGTAATCATCTGATTCGGAAATAACCTGGCTTTTAGATTCATTTATGGCTGCTGTTGATTCAATAGCTGATGTACTATCTTCAACTACAGCAGAACTATCCATACTTTCTCCATCCCAATTAGCAGCGCCATCCTCCAGCATTGATTCCACATTTTGTAAACTACCAATATCTTTACCGTGGTATACTGAGGCAGGTATACCTTTAATCATTCCTGTGTTAGTAACAACTGCTATTATTGAAACTATTACCAAGCAAGCAGTAAGCAGGGAATTCACTGCATTAAACTGATTAATATTTTGATTCTTTTTATCCATTATAACAGGTGCCCAAAAGAAAGCCGTACCAGCTAACAGGAATGCTATTAGCGCAAGATAGTAACCGAACTTGAACTCTACCTGCATACCTGCATTTGATAAGCCAATCAGCCTCTCGGAATGCTTAAATGCAATCATAATAAAAAATGCCACAATAGCCTGGACAGAATTTGCCACAGTTCCTGTTATAAACAGTCCGCACACCATGAGTATGATAACTATGCCAATCATAGGGTCTGCCACATCTTCCACAGTCATTTCAAGTGTATCTAATTGGTCTTTAGATAATCCGAAATTTGAAGCGGCTTGATAACCATTAGGGGAAGTTACTTTCTGACCACTACATGACACTGTACATAAAGGGAAAAAGAATGCTATAAATACTATTAATAACATAGCCTTAAACGCGACTCTTCGTTGTATTTTCTTTTTTAATCGTGGAGTTGCTTCTGTAGTAACTCCTTCAATTATCTTTGATGTATTATCGTCCATTTTATTATCCTCCTGGTATTTAAAATTTATTTTATGTAATAACTCTACGATACATTTTATGTGTATATCATTCCCCTTTCTCTTTTTCTAACATCAGCTTTATATTACCCCCCGCCTCCAAACCAGCTATGAATATCAACACCTTTGCCACCTGCTCCGGTGGCATTTCCTTAATCTTTTCGATTACAATATCCTTCTCTGTAGGTTCCATATTTCCCTCCTTCCCAATCAAGGCACTAAATTGACTTCAGTTTATCATGACTGTATAAAGTTGTCAACTTTGCTTTCTTGACTCAGTTGACTCACTATGATATTATTCTGTATAAAGGCGGTGACCATTTTGAATTTAAGAGAACGAATCAGTATTGTACTAAAAGAAAATCATTTGAAGCAAAAAGAACTTGCAAAAGAGATAGGGGTTACGGAAAGCTATATCTCCGCCATCATTAACGGCAGGAACCTCAATATATCCCAGGCGCTTGCCACCTTGATTGAAGAAAAGTATGGTTACAGTAGCTCCTGGATTCTGGACGGGATTGAACCAAAATTGAAGGTGATTGGTAAAAACCGCACCTTATCCGATATACATAAAAAGGCTATCCTACAGATAGAAAAACTATCCCCGGAACAGATAAAGGCTGTACTTGCTTTTGTAAAATCCCTGGAAGAAGTGGAGAAAGATTTGAAGGGTGGTCAGTAGGCCCTGTATACTTGACTATAATATATAATTGCCTGCACCAAATCTGACAACTATTGAATATATGAAACCTACAGGATAAAGCAAGGGAGCCTAAATCAAAAGGCTCCCTCTTTTAAATCCAACTCTATATTTACTACGAACCAGGGACATAGAATAACTGCTTTCTATGAACCGGCGCAACGGTAACGGCACATTGCCGTGCCATTACAATAATATATCCCCGTAATAGCGTATTCTTTCATATGTTCAATATGTCTATACTTACTCTACCCATTAATGCTCTCCAGGCATTTATAGCCCTGTCTAATCCCTTCTGGTACCGTCTGTTCAGAATCACCATTATTTTTAAATCAACGATAATTCTTCTTCCAGAGATTCCACATATTTATGCTTTAGCTCCCAGCTTAACCCATCCTCACCTAAGCCTTTCAAATGATTAAATAATTCCTGGCTTTGTGTATATGTACCCGAATATTTACTTCCGTCATTTAGATTAACTGTATTAATTGCCATATGGAAGTGTATCTTATCATCCTCCTTCATTGGAACATGGATGGCCGATACCGCTTGATACCCCAACTGCCTGTAATAATCCACCGCCGCAGACTGAATCCAATAAGCGTCATCACAAGTGACACCCTCATAATCCGCAAATGATACAATTATATGACGCACCTGCCTCCCGTCTGTTTTCTCATAGATATTCTTTATGAGTTTAAAACTGGTAATAACAGAATCTATGTTCATAAGGTTTACAGCATGACCGAATATATAGTAACCCGGAGCTTTATATGGATTTAATATATAGCAAACAAGTCTGTCTATGGCATCCTCATTAGAATATGGATTCTCTATTACAATAACTGCTGGCATAATAAATCTACCTCCTTTCGCATTGGCGTAAAATTAACCTGTGGATATTCAACTTCAAGCAGGTTCATCTGGTCGGATACTCTACAGGCGTATATAGCTGCCTTCATTAATTTAGGCTTATAGTCACTAAGTATCGCATTGATTATAAAGTCATTTTTGTTTAAACCGGATTCCGCAATCCTCTGATTAGTTAACACCTTTTCTTCTAAACTACAATTACACCGTATTTGCTGATCCCTCTTGGTATTCCCCATTTTTAATTCCTCCTCGTATGGATACATTATTTAAATGTACCACACTATATATTTATATATAATATAAGTATAGTATATATAAGATATACTTATATCAATATAATCCTATATAATAATATATTAGATATACTATGAAGCAAGAGAAGAAGACCTCGGTCACTTCTTCCCTTATGGAAATGTTCTATGTGTTATAAAAAGATATTGAATACTTACTTTGACTGTTTCATATTTTCTGGTTTAAAAATGAATCCTATATCATTTTATAATCCTAACAATCTTATAAATACCGTATAGAAGAGAGGAGAACACACAAATATGTATAATCAATATGGGGATGTATTAAGCCCCGAAGAGTTGGGAGAACTTTTGAAAATTGGTAAAAGCACCACCTACAACTTGTTAAAGTCTGGTAAGATATCCTCGTTTAAAATCGGCAGAAATTATAAAATCCCTCAAAGCGCAGTTGAGGAGTATATATCTTCCGAAAGTCATCCTCTTTAATTCAACCGCTATGGGACACCCCCATAGCGGCCATTTTTATCATTAGGGATATTCAACCTCGTGCCAATATGCTGCCTAACTTTGACACAGAATTTCGCTTGGTTTCATCATCGAGAAACGTATATATATCCAGAGTGGTAGAAATATTGCTGTGACCAAGCAATTCTTGAACAACCTTCGGATTTTCATTACTATTAATTAGCAATGAGGCTACGGTATGTCTTATATCGTGGAAGCGGTATTTCTGCATTCCCGCTTTCCGCAAAATATCTTGAAAGTTCTGCAACACATACCTTGGATGTATATAGGTTCCATCTTCACGGCAGAATACCATGGAATGGTCAACATATATACTTTGGTATTGTTTCTTCTCCATACGTTGCCGTTCCTGGTGAAAGAGCAGTTGATTAATGACATAATCGTTTAACGGAATCAATCTCTTCGACTTGGCGGACTTAGGCGTTGTCAATATCAATTCACTTTTCCGCGGTTCATCAGTATCAACATCGTTGTGCGCCACCAGGGCCAGGTTATGTACGACAGACAGTTGTCTCTTCTCAAAATCAATATCCTGCCACTGTAATCCTAACAGCTCACCTTTTCTCATTCCGGTATTAAGAGCCAGAACATAAAGGGCATATAGACGTTCAGTTTTACAATACTCCAGGAATTGTTCCACTTCCTGGATAGACATAGGAACGATTTCTTTGTGTTCTTTTCCAGGTATGGTTACATACTGGTTCACATTTTTTTCAAGCAATTCGTTCCGGACAGCCTGCTCCAATGCTCCATGGATCAGAATATAGACATATCTGACCATTCTGGGAGACAGGCCGCCCTTGCCATCGCTGCGCCCTGATGTCCAAAGCTGGTTATAAAACTTTTGCAAGATGGTCGTCGTGAGCTGGGACAGTGTAATTTCTGCAATCTGGCTTTTCTCAATATGACTTCTGTATACCATCCAATATCCCTGGTAAGTTGTCACCTTAACTGCTGGTTTTTTATAATCCTCCAGCCACTGCTTCATCCATGAGGCCAGGGTGTATTCACTATCACGCGGGGCTGACTCTGTAAGGCTGTCTGACTTTAATACCTTTAATTTTTCTTTGACCTCTTTTTGCGTTTTGCCATAAACAGCCTTCCGCTTGTCAACACCATTCACGTTTATAGTATATTGGGCGCACCAGCGCCCGTCCTTGCGTTTAAATATAGTTCCTTCACCATTACTTCGTTTTCCCATCATGAAACCTCCTTAATTAAAATAGAGTCCGCAAGGCAGACTCTTTGTAATTTGTATCATCTATATCTGTCTCCCGGTCATATGAAAATTAGGACAGATTATCTGTTGATAAATTCGTGAAATTTAAGTTTGGGTATTACCAGCCTCTTTCCCAGTCTCAATACAGGTACTTCTTGATTACGGGCTAATTTGTACATAAAGGATTTACTCACTCCAACAAGTTTTGCCGCCTCTTCAATACTGTAAGTCATTTGTTCCATATGCTTCATCCTCCTCAAATGATATTGTTACAGAAATGTTTTGGGCTAATCAAAATATAATTTCTATGCTGCTTGCTTGAAAAGCGCATAAACAGGAATGTTATTTTAGTAGTAATTTTTAAATCTATGGCACATTTATTGCAAAAAGGGCTTGTATTCTAAAGGATTCCTCTATAAAATCAAATTAAAAACGGTTCATAAACGCATTTTGGTTCATAATGAATTTACAGAGGAGGAATTTTGGATGAAAGAAGAAAAGAACAAGAATCGCTTGACATTTGCAGATCGAGCCAGGAATATGGGATATCCTTTGCCAGCATCATTTGATGAAGCGTCCAGGCTGTTGAGAACTCCAGTCACTGACAAGAGCAGATTGTACAATGAAGTATTGTTAGAACGACGGATAACAGCATACAATAATGCAACACAATATTTTACATACCCGCAGCCCTTATGCTTTCCACAATGTCTGCTCTCCTTCTTGATATATGAAAAGGAATTGTATTATCGTGCGGACTTTTTTCAAATACCAATCAAGATAGAATCTCCCCAACATTTAGTATCTCTTTTTAACTATAATTATCCGGTCAGCGATGCTATGTTCTCACAAATAGTTGAAGATATAAAATATTTTTTAGATATCCCATTAGAACAAAGAAATATATATGAACTTGAAGCTTATAAACGACAAAAATTAGAGTTTAATATCATTTCTGCCCATCCGGAAAATCATACACCAGACAGAGTATTAAAAGATGAACTAATGAAGATGTTTAAATTTAGTGAATCATTAGGTGAGATTTACATTAAGCATGGGATTCCACCATTTCTGGCGGACTTACTTAACCGCTGCTTTAAAATAAAAGACAATCTGGCTGAATCCCATCAATCACCTGCAGGTTTAGTGGAGAACGTTCTATTAACCCCATCTTATCTGACCAATATACTGCGTCAAAATATATCGAATGGAATCTCTGGTGAAATGCGAGAAAATATACGCAAAGGATTACTCTTAAGTAAAAGGGTACCCATTTCTTCAAAAAAAACATTCAATATTTTTTATTCAAACAGATTCTTTGAGGTTTGTTTTAAAGAAAAACACTTTCTATGCGAGGTATCGAAAGAATATTCTTTGGCTCCCTCTATTCATTGGGAGAATATTGAATTATTGGAACTTAATGAAATCAAGCCTTTGATAAATCTCCTAATGGATTACGGGGACTCTTTTTTCACTCGCCTCTGCACCCTCTTTCATGCGATTCACTCAAACAAATATGAGAAAAACTATTTTATTTTTAAAGTGAATGAAAATGGCATAGAAATGTTAAACAAATTCTTGGATAGGCTTTCAACACCCATCTGCCTTATATCAGCCAGCTCCTTTACAAATGAAACATTATGGTATCTGACCAATACCACCCTGGACACAAATAAAGTATTGCTGTTTGCTCCCGAAAAAGCCACTGGACAGACATTCACTCAAAAGGTGCAATCTCTTATCTGTGGTGATACGATTAACTATCAGTATTGGCAGGAACAATGGACTTACTCCTATAAAAACAGTTCTACAGTCTGTCTGATTGACAATGGAACGATAGACCTGGATTTTCTTAATGCTATCTGCGCTCCTTATAAAAGCACCGTAACATTACTTGAATTTACAGATAGTATGCTAGACGAACTATTGAAAATCTTTTCATTATCTGAAGATATGGCTTTATCAATGGAGTTTTTTCTTTTGCTTTGCAGCTTCTATCATGCAAAAACTCAAAAAAGAGAGAGCAGTCCGCTGATAGGAAAAGAAAAAGCTTTTAATGAGTTCATGAAAAACTGCTGTATATTAGATGATATAAAAGATGATTCCACGGATTCATGGGTGTATGGAGATGATTTATACTCTGCTTATAGCGATAACACTATCAACCCAAAGGAACGCTATAAGCCGAAAGAGTTCAGAGATAAAATCTTTGAAATGAATTATGCAGATAAACGTTACTATGAGAAAAGGCACACCAAAACGCCAGAGGGAAAAGACCGTAACGGGAGAGTTTACTACGGAATCCAATTACGCCCATCAGAATACTCCGCTGAATGTCAAAAAATAGAGAATGATTCATCTCAACCAAACCAGAATCATTTTACAGTTGAAAACATTTATAATTTTTATAAGGACTCTTTCACAGAGATAGCAGAAAGCTTAAAGACGAAATAAAATCCCAATTGATTCCCGTTGCTGTCATATTGCTGTCAAAAGCCAATCCATACATACCGCTGGCCTTAGCAGGCCCAGCGGTTTATGGCAACAAAAAAGGCCCAAACCCTTATTCTATCAAGGTTTGAGCCTTTCGCATCATAATGCGGGAGATGGGACTTGAACCCACACGAGCATACACCCACAAGATCCTTAGTCTTGCCTGTCTGCCAATTCCAGCACTCCCGCAACACGAATGGTAGTATAGCATAGATTTTTCGACTTGGCAACCATTTTTGACAAATTTTTTTAATTTTTTTCAAAAATCAAATTCGATAAAAAATTTAAAAAATAATATTGACAAATCGCTGCTGCTCATTTATAATAACCTTCGTTGCTTGAACAAAGCAGCAGAACAAAACAAAATGCAGAAGTGGCGGAATTGGCAGACGCGCACGGTTCAGGTCCGTGTGGTAGTAATACCTTGTGGGTTCGACTCCCATCTTCTGCAGGCAGAAAACAGGAATTTCCAGTATGGAGATTCCTGTTTTTATGTTCATTTTTTCTGCAGCAGACCGGCCCGGCACCAGACAGTCCGGCACCGCCGGCACATCCGGTCCTTCTCCGGCCCAGCAGCCGGCCGCCTATTCCCCATCCTGTTCAGGAACATACGGACATGTGGTTCTGCGCACAATCAATGTGGGGTCAAGTATCACCCGTTCCGGCTTTTCCTGTGGGTTTTTCAGCTGTTTTAACATCAGTCTGGCGGCATGCTCGCTCATCTCCCTGACATGCTGGCTCACCGTTGTCAAGCTGATGTCATAGAGTGATGAAAAAACAATATTGTCGAAACTCACCACGGAAATCTGTTCCGGAATCTTGACTCCGGACTCCCGGCAGTGCTCAACAAACCCAATGGCCATCATATCGTTGGAAATCACGATTCCCTTTGGACGGTTCTTCAAATCCGATATATAAATCTTTGCCAGTTCACTTCCCGTGTCCAGCTTCAAATCACCCTTGAATACATTTTGTTCCTTAAAGGGGAGACGGTAATTTTCCAGTGCCTGCCTGTATCCCCTGAACCGCTGCTCCGATGCGGACGAAACATCCGGCCCCTTCACAAAGGCAATCTCCGGATACCCCAGCTCAATGAGATGCATGGCCGCAATATAACCGGCCTTGAAATTGTCCGACAGCACCGAATCCCCTTCATAGGACCCCAGGATCCTGTTTACCAGCACAACCGGAATCTCAATATCATCTAATTCCTTTTCAATCTCCTCTGATTGGGCAGTAAGCAAAAATACACCTGAAAAATTAAATTGGATAGCCATATGAATGAACTCTTTTTCCCGCCTGATATCGTATTCACTGTTCAGGACCATCAGCATATATCCATTGTTGTGAAGAATCTTCTGGATGTAAAAGGTAAGATCCGCATAAAACGGATTGCGGATGTCGCTGACAATCAGAGCAATGATGCTTTGTCTGCCCTTGCTCAGACTTCTGGCTATTGTATTTGGCTGATAACCTATCTCCTCCACAAAATCCAGCACCTTTTTGCGCAGCTCCTCCCCGACTCCCGGCGAGTTATTCATGGCTCTGGAAATAGTGGAACGCGATACCCCCAGCATCTGGGCCACGTCGGAAATGGTATACTTATCTTTTTTCTGGATACTCATTCTCTTACTTCCTTATCTGCTTTGAAATAACATGGCTGTGATCCACCTATCCCAATAAGCGTCTTGCTATTATTATAATATAAGTAAAAATGTAATGCAATCGGTATTGCGAGAAACGAAAAAGGAGGAGCAGCCCCCAGCTGTTCCCCCTTTCGCCCGTCATCCTTAATTGAACGGCGCCGGATAAATGGTATCGTGTTTTGCAATATCAAACGGCCATACAGTAACAAGCGAACCATCCTGGAACTGAGCGATTGTCAGCTTGCCGTCCATATTGGTATTCTTATAAGGAATACCGTTAAATTCAGACTCGGAGAACTTGATAGTGTCATAAGGAAGAATAATCTCCTCGCCTCCCGGGAAGGCATCTTTAATCTCCAGAGTACTCAGCTCATCCTTTAATGCTTCAGAGGTAATCTCCTTGCCTGCGTCTGCAAGATTCTGAAGAGCTGTCCTGAAAATCCAGACTACCGTGTACGCCTCCGCGGAATGCCCGTTCATATCAACGCCGTACTTTGCCTTAAACGCGTCCGAAACCTTGGTTCCCTTGTCCCCCGGCAGGAATTCCGTGGCTGTAAGGATTCCGTTTGCAAGGCCTCCCACAGACGGAAGATAAGAGGATTCCGTATAACCGTTTGCCTTGGCAATCATGATATTGGGCTTGTACCCCTGCTCGTTCATGGTCTTTGTAAGGAGAATCGCGTCCGATACATAATTGTCAACAATAAGGGCGTCCGGATTCAGGGACTTTAACTGCAGCACCTCGCTGGTCAAATCCGCCGCGCCCTGGGAGTAAAGAACCTCTCCCTTAAATTCCAGGCCGTTCTCTTCTGCAAAGTATTTTGCCCAGGTGGCTGTCTGCTGTCCTAATTCAGTATTGTCCGCGCAGACCGCAACACTCTTGACGTCGATATCATCTGCCGGATCCTTGGCCGACAAATCCAGAAGATACTGCTCCATATCACGTATAAACATCATATTGGTTGGAGCCAGGCGGAAGAAATACTCATATCCGTGAGATGTAAGGGAATCCGACGTGGCATTGGCTGTTATCATGGGCACCTGGTAGTTTTCCGCCACCTGGGACACCACCTCGGTAACACCGCTCTGATATGCGCCCATTACCGCCATCACCTTATCCTGTGTAATCAAACGTTCCATCTCAGTCATGCCCGTGGCATTGGCCCCCTGGGTATCACCGTATACAATCTGGATAGGCCGGCCACTTATTCCTCCTGCCGCGTTGATTTCCTCCACTGCCAGGTCAATACCGTCCTTCATGTTCTGTCCCGAATCAGCCAGCGCTCCCGTCATGGGATAAAGCGCGCCAATCAGTATGGGCTCCCCATCTGCGGTGGATGCCTTTGCCGGCTCCGCCGTCCCGTCACTGCCTGCAGCCGCGGTCGAGGCCGCCGCTGCCGTTCCTGCTGCCTCTGCCGTATCCTTCTGTCCTCCTGAACCAGAACCATATCCCCCGCATCCGGACAGCATACCCGCTGCCATAGCCGCGCTTAATGTCAATGCCACCAATTGTTTCCTCATGTATTTCTCCTCCTTTTATTTGATTAACCCATATACGGGCCATCTTTCATTTTTAGTTTGTTTCCGCAGCAGCAGGAACACAGCTGCCAACCGCGCTCTAAAATCCCAGATACGCCTTTTTCACCTCATCGTTGTTCAAAAGCTCTTCGGCTGTGCCCGATACGGTAATCTGGCCGTTTTCAATCACGTATCCCCTGTTGGCAATCCTCAGCGCCTTCCTCACATCCTGTTCCACCAGGATAATGGTAAGCCCGGATTCCTGCGCCACCTCTTTGGCAATGGAAAATATGTTGTCCACAATGTTGGGGGCCAGTCCCAGGGAGGGTTCATCCATAATAAGAAGCTTCGGAAGTCCCATCATGCCTCTGGAAAAGGCAAGCATCTGCTGTTCGCCTCCGCTTAAGGTGCCTGCCAGCTGGTTCTTTCTGTCCTTCAGCTTAGGAAACCAGTTATAGATCCGTTCAATGGTGTCCTTCTTAGCCGCTTTCGCCGCCTTGCTGCTGGCTCCCATCTCCAGATTCTCATAGATTGTCATGGAAGGAAACAGCTGCCTGCCCTCCGGAACCAGGATAACCCCGTGGTCAATAAAGGTTCTGCAAGCCGCTCCGGTAAGATCATGTCCGTCCAAACGGATATTTCCCTGAAACGGCCTGATCAGGCCGGCGCAGGACTTAACCGTGGTGCTCTTGCCCGCCCCGTTGCTTCCCACCAGGGCTACGATTTCCCCTTTATCCGCCGTAAATTCAATATCCCAAAGCACCTGAATGTCCCCGTACCGGACATTGATTTTATTTACCTCAAAATACCTGTCTGCCATATCAATGCTCCTCCTTACCAAGATAAATCTCGATGACATAGGGGTCATTCATTACCATCTCCGGCGTTCCCTCTGTTATTTTCTCACCATGATGCATAACAACCACTTTCTGGCAGAGATTGGCCACTGCTCTCATTACATGCTCAATCAGCAGTATGGTGGTCCCATTCTCATTGATTTTACGAATCAGCTCCACCGCCTCATCTGTCTCCGTGGGATTTAAGCCAGCCATAACCTCATCCAAAAGCAGCATATCAGGATCCGTGGCCAGGGCCCTGGCCAGCTCCAGGCGCTTCTTAAAGGGAGTGCCCATTTCTCCCGGCAGCCAGTCCTTCCGCTCGTACAATCCGGTAAAATGCAGGATTTCCTCTGCGTATTCCTTTGCCTCTTTTACTGATTTATATTTTTTTCTTCCATATAGAGCACCCGAAGCAACATTATCCAATACAGACATGGAAGCCAGAGGCTTCATGATCTGGAATGTCCTGGCAATTCCCATGGATGTATAATGATATGGCTTCATGCCGGTAATTTCTTTGTTTTTATAGATAATATGGCCGGCCGTAGGCGGGAACACGCCGCTTATCATATTGAATACCGTTGTCTTTCCGGCTCCGTTGGAACCGATGAGCCCGGTAATGCCGCCCTCCTCCACAGCAAAGCTGACACTGTCCACAGCCTTCAGTCCTTTGAAATTCTTACTCAAATCCTTTATTTCCAATATATTGCCCACTTAAAACGCCTCCTCTCCTGATTTACTTTTTACCGTCCATCCTGTCAAACATATCATTGACCTTTACCTTGAATTTGCTGCCGTTATACCAGCCCATAATACCTCTTGGCTGGAACAGGATAACCACAATCAGAATGATGGCGTAAACCAGCAGATTGGCTCCGGGCGCTATACTGCTCAGGGTAGAGTTGAGATACTGAGCTAACGGTGTAAGAATAATAGCTCCAATCAGGGGGCCTGTCACGCTTCCGATTCCTCCGATTACTGCCGGAAGAACGAATTCCACGGACTGTGCCTGAATCATGATATCCGGGTTAATGAAACGGATATAATTTGCATAGAACACACCGCATACAGCAATCAGGCCGCAGCTGACAAAGGTGGCCAGCACCTTATATTTGAGAGGATTGATTCCGATTGCATTGGCTGTGTCCTCATCCTCCCTCACTGTCTTTAAGGCATATCCAAACTTGGAACGGTCAATTGCGCGCACAATCAGATATACCACTATTACCATAAGAAGGGACAGATAAAAATAGGGCACTTTACTCTTAAATCGCAGCAGAGCCAGGGAATTATCGCCAAAGGGAAGCAAAAGCCCCTGCCCCTTGCCGGCAAAATCCCAGTTGGTCATCAGATTGCGGAACGCCTCTCCAAACGCAATGGTAACCAGTGAAAAATACGGCCCCCTCAGCACGAAACAGGGCGACAGCAGCAATGCGGTTAACGCTCCCACAAACAAAAACACCAGAGGAATGCTGATCCACGGCGATACATTCAGCTTAACCAGCAAAAGAGTGGACATATATGCGCCCAGCCCCATAAAGGAGGCATGTCCCAGGGAAATCTGGCCTGTCAGCCCGCCCAGGATACTCCAGGCCAGGGACGCGCTGGCCATGTAAAATGTCATCACGCAAATCGACAGCAGGTACGGTGTACGGACAAATACGGGTATCACAGCTGCGATTAGAAGTAAAATCAATAATAAAATCTGTCTGGAACCTATTTTTTTCTTCATTGCTATCTACCCCCGTCTTGTTTTCACTGTCTGTTTCACTACCAGAATCAATATAAATGCCAGGAACACGATGGTATCCTTAAAGGAGGAACCCACAACCACGGCTCCCACTGTTTCCATAAGCCCCAATACAATGCCGCTGACAAAGGCTCCGATAACGCTTCCCAGTCCTCCCATGGTTACCACAATGAAGGACCTCGTCCCATACACGGCGCCAACCGTAGGGAATACATAATAAAAGGACATCAAACAGGCTCCGGTGATTCCGGCAATGGCTGCTCCCAGACCGTATGTAGTGGCATAGACCAGCTTTGTTTTGATACCGCAGACCTGGGCTCCGGTACTGTTCTGGGAAGTGGCGCGAATCTGCTTTCCTATATTGGTATACTTTAAGAAAGCAAACAAAAGGATGGTTACCGCCAGAAGAATCACAAAGCTCAGCACCTTGGGAAGGCTTAAGTTTATGGCTCCCAGCTGCACGATTTTCTCGGAAAACATACTCTGGGCCGTTCTGTAATCCGATTTAAAATAAAGAAGCGCTACATTCTGGAACAGAATTCCCAGTCCAACCGTTAAAAACAGCACATTGGTATCGTCATTGCCGTGCAGGGACCGCGTAATCAGCGTTGACTGCAAAAGCGCCCCAAAGGCGAACATCACCACCGCCACAATGGGGATTGCCACAAAGGGGTCAAGACCGCATTGGTCAAACAGAACAAAGGATATGTACATACCCAGCATCAGCAGCTCGCCCTGGCAAAAATTGATAATCTTCATAACTCCGAAAATCAGCGTCAGGCTCATACCTATCAGTGCATAAATTCCGCCCACCATAATCCCATTGGCAGCCGCCTGCAAAAATATATTCATGTTACTACCTCCCAACTAATTTGATAACAGCTCCGTGTTCACGAACACGTTTCCACCCGTTTCTACCTTCCCAAAAAACCTCCGTCTACCGGTATAACTGCCCCGGATATATAAGCAGAGGCATCGGAAGCCAAAAACACTGCCAGCCCCTTAAGATCCTCCGCAGTCCCCCATCTTCCCATGGGTATCCTGCGGGTGGTTTCCTCGTATTGGGCAGGATTCTTTACCTTCATGGTATCTGTCAGCGCCGTGGCCATGTATCCGGGGGCAATGGCATTGACATTGATTCCTTCTGCCGCCCACTCATTTGATAATGCTTTTGTCAGCTGGGCAACCCCGCCTTTGCTGGCACTGTAGGCCGGAACCAGAACACTGCCAAAAAAGGAATCCATGGATGCTATGTTGATAATCTTTCCGTAACGGCGGGCCGCCATAGACCTTCCAATTCTCTGAGACATGAAGAACACAGCGTTCAGATTAAGCTCCACCACTTCATTCCAATCCTCCTGCGTCACCTCAAAAGCGGCACATCTGTTTAATGTTCCGGCCGCATTAACCAGGATATCAACACGTCCATTGTAAATCTCCAAAATCTGCTCACAGACCGTTTCCCGCTGCTGCTGCCTGCTTAAATCTCCTGTCACTCCATAAGCCGGAGGTCCGCTGCTTCCTATTTCTGCGGCAGCTTCCCACACCTTCCCGGTCCTGCCGGTTATGATTACCTCTGCACCTGAATCGTGCAGCGCCTGGGCAATTCCATATCCCAGTCCACGGCTGCCTCCTGTGACAACCGCCCGGCGTCCTTCTAAATCAAGTATCATTATCTTCCATCTTCCCCCTTTCTTTCCCTGTATCTCAACGAATCAATCCCCTCCTTTTGCATCATACAGTTTGTGTCCGCCAATCGTAATTAGCGAATCAGTTTCGTAATGTTTCGTTCTTTTTAGAAAACAGTTTCGTTACGTTGTTCCAAGCATAGCACACGGTTTCGTTAAAATCAATAAGTTTATTCTTGTTTTTCTCTTGTTTTAATGCTTTTTTACTATTTTGACAAATTTTCAGTATATATATTGTCTATTTTTCAAAAATTGTTTATTTTTTATCAATGTTATTGTGCACATGGTCAGTTTTCTCCCCTTTTTAATCTAGCCCGACCCTTCACCAAATGTACAATATGCATAATATTTTTTACGTATTTCTATATTCCATTGTCTCTATTATAATGGAATGCCAAAAACAAATATATTTTTGTTATTGACTATTGAATCATTTTCGTTTACTATTAGCCTTAAAGAACGAAATCGGTTTCTCTAATACACGGGGGTATTAATTATGATTAACGGAACAACTCTTTGGAATCGCTCTTATACTTCAGATATGATAGAAAAGACCTTTTCCGGTAAGACTTATTTGACCTATCCCAATCTTCCTGCCAATTTATACGACGCCCTATCCTTATCTGCCGCACGCCATCCGGACAAGACAGCAGTTGTGGATGACAGCGGCGCTGCTTATACCTATACAGAACTAAGGGACATGGCCGACCATTTTTCTTCTTACCTATATTACATATCGGATATCAAGCCGGGAACCAAGACAGGCATCATGATGTTCAACAGTGTTGAATTCTGCGTGACCTTCCTGGCTCTTACAAAACTGGGAGCCGTGGTAATACCCCTCCCCAGCAAATACAGCCGGAACGAAGTGCTTTCACTGACAGCAAAGGCAGATCTCCAGTACATCCTGTGTGATGAAAAGTTTTATGACTGGTTCGTACCGCTGGAAACCTCCGGCGTCCATCTGATGAAGCCCGGACGGAGTCAGGACGGATTTGGTTTTTCCCACCTGTGCGCCTCCTATCTCAGCCCCGTTCCCTCCCTTGGCAGGGAGGAGGATGACGCGCTCATCATGTTCACATCCGGCACCACCTCCCAGAGTAAGGGAGTCATTATCAAGAATTACAGCATCATGCACGCCATTGTCTCCTACCAGAGAATTTTCCAGATAACGGACAAGGACACCACCCTTATACCCATTCCCATTTACCTGGTAACCGGGCTGGTGGCGCTTCTGGGACTGACCCTGTATGCAGGCGGAACCGTTTACCTGCACAAGTTCTTTGATGCCAAAAGGGTTCTCAGGGATGTAAACGACAAAGAAATCACATTTCTCCACGCCGCACCGGCCGTATTTTCCCTGCTGCTGAGGGAGAAGGACAGTTTTCCTTCCCTGCCCAGTCTGAGGCTTCTGGCCTGCGGAAGCAGCAACATGTCAAAGGAAAAGCTGACAGAAATCCACCGCTGGCTGCCCTGCGCCGTATTTCACACTGTATACGGGCTGACCGAGACATGTTCGCCTGCCACCATCTTTCCGGGCGATGCTTCCACCAGCAGTTACATTGGTTCCTCGGGTCTTCCCATTCCCGGCACCTGCTTTTGTATACTGGATGACTCAGGTTCACAGATGCAGACAGGCCAGGTAGGGGAAATCGCAGTCAGGGGGACGGTTCTCCTGGACCGGTATTATCAAAAGGGAACCGGGGAGCTGGACGGAGACGGCTGGCTCCGTACCGGAGATCTGGGATATTTTAACGGGGAGGGGTATCTGTTTATCGTGGACCGGAAAAAGGACATGATAAACCGGGGCGGAGAAAAAATATGGAGCTTTGATGTTGAAAATGAGCTGTACAGGCTGGACGGGATTGATGAGGCGGCTGTGGTGGGGATTCCCCACGATATATACGGCGAAGTGCCTGTGGCCGCGGTGAAGCTGTCTCCTGAAAGCATTCTGACGGAACAGCAGATACAGGATTTGCTGAAATGCAGGATTGCCAAATACATGATTCCTTCCCGCATTCTTTTCCTGAACGAGCTCCCTCTCACGCCCAATAACAAAGTAAATAAATCAGCCATACGGAAACTTTTCATGCAGCCAGAACAGTAAGGAGGTTACACAAAAATGAGAAAACCAGTTTTTATCACCGGCGAGGAAGCCGCTGCCATGATTGCCGACAACGCAACCGTGGCAACCATCGGTATGACCCTGGTGTCGGCAGCCGAAACCATTCTCAAAGCCATTGAACAGCGCTTTTTAGAGACAGGAAGTCCCAGAGGGCTGACTCTGGTCCATTCCTGCGGGCAGAGCGACCGCGACCGGGGTATCCAGCATTTTGCCCATGAGACCATGCTCTCCAGAATCATCGGGGGCCACTGGGGACTGCAGCCCAGAATGATGCAGCTGATTGCGGACAACAAGATTCTGGCCTACTGCATTCCCCAGGGCCAGTTTGCCCAGTTATACCGCAGCATGGCCGGAGGCGAGCCCGGAAAAATTACCAAGGTGGGCCTGGGCACCTTCATCGACCCCAGGATTGACGGAGGCAAAATGAACGAAATCACCATGAGCGCTCCCGATATCAATGAGGTGGTTACCATCGGCGGCGAGGAATATATGCGCTATAAACCCATTCCTCTGAATTACTGCATCATCCGGGGAACCTATGTGGATGAATACGGCAATCTGACCACAGACGAGGAGGCCATGCAGCTGGAAGTGTTCTCCGCCGTCATGGCATGCAAAAAATTCGGCGGAAAGGTGCTGGCCCAGGCAAAGTATAAAGTCAAGGCCGGTTCCCTCCACTGCAAACGCGTGATTGTGCCAGGGGTATTCATTGATGCGGTTGTCATCTGTCCCAATCCCGAAGAGGACCACAGGCAGACCCACAGTTTCTATATGGACCCTGCCTACTGCGGAGATACCAAGGCGCCTGTATCATCCGACGATGTCCTCCCCATCTCGCTGCGCAAGGTTATCGGGCGCAGGGCATTGATGGAGCTGGCGCCCGATGATGTGCTGAATGTGGGAACCGGGATTCCCAATGATGTCGTCGGCCCCATTATCACAGAGGAGGGTATGTCGGAGGATGTGACCATAACCGTGGAATCCGGTATCTACGGTGGCATTCCCATGGGCGGTATCGACTTTGGAATAGCCAGGAACCAGTTTGCCCTGGTCCGGCACGACGACCAGTTTGACTATTATAACGGACCCGGTGTGGATGTCACCTACATGGGTGCAGGCGAGGTGGACGCCGAGGGAAATGTCAATGCCACCCGTTTAGGGCCAAAGCCCACGGGAGCAGGCGGTTTTATTGATATTACCACCAATGCCAAGCACGTGGTCTTCTGCTCCTCTTTTACCGCCAAAGGACTGGACTGCTCCTTTGAAGGAGGAAGGCTTCATATCAACCAGGAGGGCTCTTTAATTAAATTTGTCAGCCGGATTAAGCAGGTTTCCTATAACGGCAGAATCGCCAGAGAAAAGGGCCAGAAAATGCACTATGTAACGGAACGGGCCGTATTTGAGCTTCGTCCGGAGGGACTGACCCTGACCGAAATCGCCCCCGGAATTGATATCCAGACCCAGGTCCTGGACCTGATGGAATTCACTCCCCTGATCAGCCCTGATCTGAAGGAGATGGACACAGCCATTTTCATGGAGGGTGCTCCCTTTGGACTGAGAAAGTATATATTTTCTAATTAATACGCAGCAGTTCGGGACGGTCAGGATGGGACTCCGTCCTGGACAGTTCCAATAACATATTCACATTAAGGAGGATTAATCATGAGACTCGAAAACAAAACCGCAATTGTAACAGGTGCCGGCCGCGGCCTCGGCAAAGGGATTGCCTTAAAACTGGCAGCAGAAGGCGCCAAGGTCATCGTAGCCGACATGTCAATGGAAACAGCCTCTGCAACCGCTGAGGAAATCAACGCTTCCGGCGGCACAGCCAAGGCCTTTGCCGTCAATATCGCCAAGCAGGACGAGGTAAAGGCAATGATGGACTTTACCGTGGAGTCTTTCGGCACATTGGATGTTATTGTCAACAACGCCGGAATCAACCGCGACGCCATGCTGCACAAGATGACTGTGGAACAGTGGGATCAGGTCATTGCGGTTAACCTGACCGGCACATTCTACTGCGTCCAGTATGCTGCCCAGATTATGAGGGAAAAGGGAAGCGGCGCCATCATCAACATCTCCTCCGCCAGCTGGCTGGGGAATATCGGACAGGCCAATTATGCCGCCTCCAAAGCCGGCGTGGTGGGCCTCACCAAGACAGCATGCCGCGAGCTGGCAAGAAAGGGCGTCACCTGCAATGCCATCTGCCCCGGTTTTATCGACACGGACATGACCCGCGGCGTGCCTGAAAAGGTATGGGATACCATGATAAGCAAGATTCCTATGGGAAGGGCCGGCAGCCCTGCGGACGTAGCCAATATGGTTGCTTTCCTGGCTTCTGACGAGGCAAACTACATAACAGGCGAAGTAATCAACGTGGGCGGCGGCATGATTCTTTAATGATATAAAATGAGGAGGATACGGATATGGAGAATTTAAAAGAAGTAGTAATTGTCAGCGGAGTCCGGCTTCCCGTCGGCTCTTTCGGCGGAAGCCTCAAGGATATTTCCGCCATTGATATGGGCGCCATGGTTGTAAAAGAGGCCGTGAAGCGTGCCGGTATAGAGCCCTCTGATGTAGATGAGACTATCGTGGGCCAGGTGGGCCAGATTGCGGAATGCGGTTTTGTAGCCAGAGCCGTCAGTCTGAAGGCCGGGCTTCCCGAAACAACATGCGCCTATTCCGTCAACCGCCAGTGCGGCTCAGGCCTTCAGGCCATTGCCGACGCAGTGATGGAGATACAGACAGGGTTTGCAGACGTGGTGGTTGCTGCGGGCACCGAGAACATTTCCCAGCTCCCCTACTATGTGAAGGACGCCCGCTGGGGTGCCAGGATGGGACACAAGGTGTTTGAGGACGGCGTCATTGATATATTGACCTGGCCCTTAGGCCCCTACCACAATGGCGTGACAGCTGAAAATGTAGCAGAAAAATACAATGTAACCCGCCAGGAGCAGGACCAGTATGCCCTGGAAAGCCATCTGAGGGCAGCGGCAGCCATCGAAGCCGGTAAGTTCAAAGACGAAATCCTCCCGGTGGAATTAAAGGACAGAAAAGGAAACATCACTGTCTTTGACACTGACGAAGGCCCCAGAGCCAGCCAGACCATAGAAAAGCTGGAGCGCTTAAAACCATGTTTTGTGAAGGGCGGAACCGTGACTGCGGGTAATTCCTCCAGTCTGAACGACGGTGCTGCCGCTGTGGTTGTCATGTCCAGGGAAAAGGCAGACGCCCTGGGTGTCAAGCCTCTCCTTACCATTAAGGGCTGCACGGTTGCCGGCAACGACGGAGCCGTCATGGGATACGCTCCCAAGCTTTCCAGCGAAAAGCTGGCAGCAAAACTGGGATTGGACCTTAAGTCCATTGATATGTTTGAAATCAACGAGGCTTTTGCAAGCCAGGCCTTTGCCGTACGGCGCGACCTGGGACTGGACCCCGAAAAAGTAAATATTTACGGCGGAGGAATCTCCATCGGCCATCCCATCGGAGCAACCGGTGTTATCCTGGCCGTGAAGGTACTTTATGAACTGCAGCGGACCGACAAAAAGGACGCCATGGTAAGCATGTGTATTGGCGGCGGGCAGGGAATCTCCATGTACTTTACAAAAGACTGATACTAGGAATTAAAACCGGAGCTGAAATCTGTGTTAGAGGATTTCAGCTCCGGTTTGTTTTGAACCGCAGTAAAAATGTTACTATATCCAATTCTCAAATCACCTGAACATCTGCAGATAATACCATGGCGGAAACAGCCTGCCCACCTGGTCCAGTCCCGGAAAGAACCTCCCTGCATCCACAAAAACAGGACAGAACACAAGGCTTCCGATAACCAGGAAGGGTATGATGCAGCAGAGAACCTGGGGCCTGCGGCACACCAGGCGCAGAATCCAGGCCGATGCTATGACAACACAGCAGTAACCGGCCATGGCCGCAGCCTCTCTTGGAAAGGATGTCATCACGCCGCCCGCCCACAAGGCCAGAAGCCCTGATATGCTGACCATGACAGCAGGAGCCGCCATGGAAGCCACGCGGCAGGGTATCCTGTATCCGTATGAAAGAGGAAGGAATAACCCCCGCTCCTCATCGCCGCACATGACCACAGCCCCATACAGCCCGGTAATGAACACATAAACAGCCACCAGGCCTCTGACCGGAAATACATCTGTCTGACCGCCGTCAAAATCCATGCTCTCCCCTTCCCGGCCCTGGAACTGGTACTGGAACCGGAAGGTGGAACCATTGCCCAGCCATTTTTCATACAGCTCCCGGGCCTGTACGGCTGCTTCCTCCCTGGCTTCGCCGCCTGGTGCTCCCAGGGGGGCGAACAGTTCATTTTCAGCCACATAATCCGCCAGCAATTTCCCATCGTATATCTTCATAAGGGCTGCAAACACAGTCTCCGTGGAGAGAGCCGCAGCCACGGTGGACGGCGCCGAATATACGCCGATGGAACGTTTATAGGATTTGGTATCCAACTTCTCCTCCAGTCCGGCATATATCACATAGCCGCACTCCGCCCGCCGGGACGCCACTTCTGCCTTTACCTCCTCCTCGTCACGGCACAGATAGAAACGGAACATTCCCGCATCCTCTCCTCTCGGCCGGTTCACAAGGCTGTCCGCCAGGGCATCACCCAGCGTGTTCTCCCCGCTCTCTTCCACACTGATGGCTATGCTTATGTCCTGGCTTCCCTTTTTCTGGGCCTGGCCGGCTGCCAGCACCCCGGCGGGAAGGAGCAGGAGGATGAAAAGAAAGGACCATTTTCTCATATATCGTTTGCATGATAGAAAAAACCACATAGCGACCCGCTTCATTCCCTGACCACCTCCGCTCCCACGCTGAGCAGAAACCCGGCCATGGCCAGGACTGCCAGCTTTATAAATACTGCCAGGTTAAAAGAAGATGTGACCACCAGCTTCATGCCCTCCATCAGCACATAGGTGGGCAGAAACGGCGCTGCAGCCCGGAAGGTGGTGGGCAGGAATACCAGGGGAAGAAATCCCCCGGACAAAAAGTGCATGGCAGTCACCGCCAGAAACAGCAGCATGACACCGCCCATCAGGCTTCCGGCCGCCTGGTAGAGGAACACCACCAGGGACGCGGCCCCCAGGCAGACCATCACCAGGGCTGCCAGCCCGGGCAGGCTGAATTCTATCAGCCCCGCAAAAGACGCTCCCAGGGCCGTACACAGGGCCACCGACAGAAACAGCATCCCCACCCCTAAAATCCTGGCTGCAACCAGAGTCCCCTTCCCCACTCCTATAAGGGCCAGCTGACCCTTCATGGACGCAGAGCCGGAGGCCAGATAGGCTGATACGGGAATGGCGCAGAGAAGCAGAAACAGTACAGCCGTGCTGATGCCGTAAAAGCGAATCGTATCCACGTCCCCTGTGGCGCTGACTCTTACATTCTTAAAGTAGTCCATGCGCGGCAGGCTGTAACCCATATAAATCCGGTTCAGGTCTGCCTCCAGGCTGCTCACCGAATCCGCCATGCCGTAAAGGTACAGCAGTTCGTCCCCCGCGTAGATTCCCGCCTGGCTGGCTCCCAGAGTAGAGGCTCCTGCATCAGTCAGTTCTTTGAAAATGCGGCTTTCCAAGCCCGCTCCCTTTGGCAGCAGAATTTTTACCGGAGTATTGGTTCCATTCATAATATCCTGCACAAATCCCTCCGGCACCTCCATCACTGCGTACAGTTTTCCCGCTTTCAGCTTATCCAGGCATTCTTCTTTATTCATATATTCAAAATCGCAGATGCTCTTGACGCTTTCCAGCGAACTGACCATGGCCAGCGCCTTCTTCGCAACAGCATCGCCTTCAGGAAGCACTACCCCTACGGTAATCCTCCCTGACGATGTTTCCCCATACAGCATCCTGGCTGACAAAAGGGCAATCGTACCCGCTAAAAGTAACAGCACGATTGCCCCTGCAAAGATGTGGGGAAGCTTTTTACATGCTCGTTTCAACTCAAGCCTGAGATAAACCAGACGTGCAGACATATCTTCCCATTCCTTTTATCTTATTAATACATGGATACTCCCATCTGGCTGCCTAATCCCATGACGCCAAACAGCATTTCCATCCCTACATTGGTCCAATCCTCTTCCGTGGCAGACAGCACATCCATGGTCTCGCCCTCTAAAGGACTGATTTCGCCTTCCAGCGGCTGATAGTAGTATTCACCGCTGAGAACCACATTCACGGAATCATCCATAATGGATGTCTCCAGAGAATCAATGTTCACATGGACGGATTTTCCCTTTTCCAGCTGGTCCACTGCGCCTGCAGCGGAAATCTTCACAAGCTGTGAGCCATTTCCTCCTACCTCGCCTGACAGGTGGTAGCTTCCATCCTTGGAATCATATGTACTGGTGTATGTAAAGTTATATGTCTCATCACCGGGAACAGTCAAATCCAGGGAAAGGTCGCTGGTCAGCACGCTTTTATCGTAGGTTCCCTGCTTCACCATATCAATGCTCACCGTATCCGTGGCATCCTCCAGCGTAATGCTGGCCAGGGCATTCTGAGTCAGATAGGCGCCTCCCTGAAGCTGGCAGCTAAAGGTCACTGCAATATATCCCTCTTCGGAAACATCTGTATTCTCCACATAGAGATTGGTGGAGCCTTCCACTGCTGCCAGGCGTCCCTTCTTATCCACATAAACCGTCATGTTTACATCGGTCAGCGCCTTGTCCAGATATTCTATCATCTGATCCACCAGTTTCTTTGCCTCCTCGTAGGACTGCTGCTGCATCTCCTCCGCGGACATGGTTCCGGTCCCTGACATGGTTCCGCCCATAAGCTCGCTCATCTTAACGGTAGTCTCCAGCTGACGCATAAAATCTGCTTTCAGGGTCTCATCCTGAAGGAAGAAATCAGAGGACTGACGAAGGAATTCAATCATGGAATCCTTGCTGACAGTTACATTATATCCCTTGCAGCTTACCTGGGCGCCGTCTATGGTGTAGGTTCCCTTAGCGGCCTTTTCAACTGTCAGGGCAGCCTTGAAATTCTCCTGGGCCTTGCATCCTTCTTTATAACGGTTAATCAGCGCCTCCACGTCAAAGGGCTGTCTGCCTTCTGTCTGTGCTTTTTCAGCCTCGTCCATCAGCTCTGTGAAATAAACAGCCATGCCTTCCACATCCACGCCGTTCTGCTCCAGCAGTGGTCCCACGGTAGGCGAATTCTTAATACGCTCTGCCAGTCCCTCTCCCAGGTCCACGGTAAACACCTTGGCGGACAGCTCCGGAACCGCAAGCATCAGGGTATCATCCCCATAATATGCATTCAGATTGGCAAGGTCCATGCCGCTGTAGATAACTCCCATGTTGAAGAAGCTCCTGCCGTTGGTCTTGTCGTCCTTTGCCTCAAAGCGCAGGCCGCTTCCTGCATAAGCATTGACCGTCGCATCCGAACAGCTGTCCATCTTAAGTGTCAGGCCGCCCTGGCTGTCTGCTGTCTTCACTGTCTCAGCAAAGTCCTTCAGGCCGAACAGCTCCTCAGAAGGGTAAACCTGTCCTTCCGGGAATACATTTTCAAAAGCGTCAATGACCACCTGCTTAGGATCCTTTGTGGTCATCTTCACATAGGCCAGCGCTGCAACGGCAATGACAGCGGCAATGGCGACGACCGCAGCCAATATCTTGATAAACTTCTTATTTGGCTGGGGCTCTTCCGGCACAGTCACTGCTGCCGGAGCCGGTTCCTCTGCTTTTACATTCTCTGCTTCGGCCGCCGGTTCCTCTGCTTTTACTGCCTCTGCTTCGGATGCAGGTTCCTCTGCTTTTACTGCCTCCGCGCCGGATGCCGGTTCTTCCGACTTTACTGCCTCTGCGCCGGATGCCGGTTCTTCCGACTTTACCGCCTCCGCGCCGGACGCCGGTTCCTTGTCTGCCGGCTCTGGGCCGTTGTTTTCCGGTGTCTGATCCTCATGTTCCATCGGAGCCCCGCACTGGGTACAGAATTTCACATCTGCTTCCTGCTCTGCTCCACATTTGGTACATTTCATATTTCTCTCTCCTCCCTTGTAAAAGGATCCTTCCGCTGCCTTAAATGCTGCTGCGGCTGTCCTTTTGTTATGAATCTATCGAAATTGGCTAATCAGCTCTTTTGCCGACAGTCCACATTCGATTTCCCTTAAAACTCCGCCTTTTAGTATGCACATCCTGGTACACAAGGCCAGCTCCGCCAGCTCATGGGACGTCAGTATAACAGCCCCGCCCGAAGCCATATATTCCCTGAGATAATTCCGGATAATTTCCTTACACTCCAAATCCAGGGCAGCCCCCGGCTCATCCATAATAAGAACTGGAGCATGATTGGACAGGGCGCATGCTATGCTGAGCCGCTTCTTCATCCCGCCGGAAAGCTTTCCCGCTGTACGATCCAGCATGCGGTCCACACCCAGCATGGAAGCTGCTCCGTCCTTTAAATCCGATTCCATCTGCTTTCTGCTTCCCCTGTACCACAATAGCAGGTTGTCCCTTACTGTCAGTTCCTCCATAAGAGGATTCTCCTGGGGCACATAAGCCGCCTCCTCCGCAAATACCCGCGGATGGCCCGACGCCTCCCTGCCGTTATATAAGATGCTGCCCCGGTCCGCTTTCTGAGCACCTGCCAGAATGGACAAAAGAGTCGTCTTGCCGCAGCCGTTATACCCCACAATGCCCACACATTCTCCCGGAGCCACTGTCAGGTCCGCTCCCGCTAAAATATTCTGTCTGTGATAGGACTTATAAATTCCTGATATCTCCAGCATCGCCGCAATCACTCCCGTAAAAACAATATATGATACAGGACTCAGTGTACCATATATTGGGAGGGAATGCAAAATAATAATTATTAACGATTCCTTAACTATACCATAATGACAGTAACGTTTTTGCGTTGTTTTCAACGTTATCTGTAATGTTTTAGTACTGTTTTTTTAATGTTTCTGTATCGGGTACGCAGGCAAATTCACAGCTGGCAATATGTGGATTTGGCAGAAAAACCAAATGCAAAACGGAAAGGTACCTTCTCCCGAATATTTTCCGCCAATCATACAAAAACTACTATGGAAAGGAGGTATCATCATGGCAAAAGCAGGAATGAGAAGACCCAGCCCTTACGACGCTGATAATCACGGAACCGAGAACCACCACAAAATGAACCATCCCAAAAATGAGCAGGCCCAGGTTCCCGAAATCCAGGGGGCTGCCAAAAACGGAAACGCCAAAGCAGGCCCTATCAATGCTCCCAACTGGGCAAGAGACGATTATAAAACAGGAGAGCATTAAAGGCACATTCATCCCATTTAACCTAATGCCCCCAGCTCCGCCGCCCTGTACAGCGCCGCCACATGTACGGCCTGTTCTACCCCGCCTTCCCTCAGCAAACGCTTCACTTCCTCCCCCTCCAGCTCCACTACCTCCAGGGCCTCTGTCTCGTCCAGGTTCTGGGCTGCGGCCGGGAATACATTCCTGGCCAGGTAGCACTGGGCATAGCTGGTGCAGTTGCTGGCATTCGGGGCGATTTTGAAGAGGAATTCCAGACTCCCTGCCTTGTATCCGGTTTCCTCCAGCAGTTCTCTGGCAGCCCCGTCCTTTGGATCCTCTCCTGCCTCGATGCATCCCGCCGGAAGCTCCAAAAGCACCTTCTCCACGCCGTGGCGGTACTGGCGCACCATTATCACCCTGTGCTCCGGCGTTACCGCCACCACCACCGCAAAATCCGGCAGATGATTGACGTAAAAGGGGGCAATGACCATGCCGCCCGGCAGCTGGCAGGTGCTGGCGCGCATATCAATCCATGAATCCTTGATTACAGTTGTCTCATCCAGTACTTTCCATGAAAGATTTGTATTCCGGTTCTTATCTCTGTTATCCGCCTTCTTCATTGTCCCTCTTTTTCTCCCTTATTTTCCTGTGCCCTGCACAGCGGGCCTTTTCGTGAACAGCCTCATTGCCATAACCCGTCCTCCAGGGCCGCCATCATCAGGACCAGATGCAGGTTCATGGCTGCTGTCTTGTCGTCAATATAGTGGACATCCCGCTCCATCTTCACCCGCCCCGGCAGCAGTTCCATTGCATCAAACAGGTCCTTTGCCGCTTTCCGCGACTGGTATTGTACATATGCATCCTTAATCATTGCCCACAACCTCCTTTGGTTATTATAACGCTTGGAGGCTGCTTTTTCCCTTATTTTCTGCCGCGAAACCGCCGGGTATACCCGGCTTTCACCGCATTATTCTCCTGCTGACAGGCTGTTTCCCACCATACCGGCCACAATCACTGCGATTCCGGCCAGTCCCGCCGGCTCCGGAACCCTGTCCTTTAGCAGCAGGATTCCTCCCAACAGGGTAAATACCACCTCACCGCACTGGGTAGCCTCTATCACTGCCAGATGGCGCGGATTTTCCTTAACCAGATCCGTAGCCTTAAAGAACAGGACCGTTGCAATAACACCTGAAAACAGAGCCACACACAGGGACTGGAATACCTGTCCGCGGTCTGCCGGCCCAGCTTTTACCCAGGCCCAGCCAGACATAAAAATCCAAAAAGGCATGCTGCACAGTGTCATGCCGTAAACCCGTTCCAGAGTCGTCATGCCTGCCGGGCAAAGCGCCATCATTTTACGGTTCCCCAGGGGATAGGAAAATGCCGCCACCAGTATTGGCACCAGCGTAAAGAGCACAGTCCTCACCTCCATCCGCTTCAGATGAGGCACCTGCATCATAAATACGCCTGCCAGAACAAGAACAGACCATCCCAGATTCCGTATCGGTATTCTTTTTCCAAATAGCGGCGTCAAAAGCACGCCAGCCACTATGGTCAGCTGCCAGGTCGCTGCGGCCAGCCAGGATTCCCCCAACACGGATCCGAAGGTAAGAGGTGCGTAAAACAGTCCGAAACCCACCGTACTCCATACCAGCCATGAGACAGGCGCCTCCTTTACAGCGCTCCACACCCTGCCCGCCGAGGGGCTCCCTGCCAGCATAATCCACAATATGGGAAATGTAAACAGATACCTGAGGCTGGCCGCCCACATCCAGTATCCTCCGGCCAGATTCATGCTTCTGTTCAGGATAAAGGTAAACGCAAAGAAAAAGGATGCCAGAATCCCGTATATCAGCGCTTTCTTCAACTCATTCTCCTCCCTTTTTTGAAACAGCCGCGAAAAGTCCGTTTCAAAAAAGAGGGCACTGCAGCTTGTCCTGCAATACCCTCTTGTAATCCTATATCAATTCTAAGTTAAGCAATTTTGGACTTAGCCAGTTCAGCTAACTTTGCAAATCCCTCTGCGTCATTGATAGCCATTTCAGACAGAACCTTACGGTTTAAGTCAACCTCAGCTAACTTTAAGCCGTACATAAACTTGCTGTAGGACAGGCCGTTGATACGTGCTGCAGCGTTGATACGTGC
>ENA-OWOC01000078-OWOC01000078.1-gut-metagenome-genome-assembly--contig:-NODE-78-length-50578-cov-6.363280_pt1 | contig 50578 bp, 42 predicted proteins | sample MGYA00248245_ERZ651791 | MGnify/ENA primary metagenome ERZ651791 (study PRJEB26908, sample SAMEA4031703) | gut metagenome | biome: gut; feature: normal infant; material: stool | place: China | collected 2015 ...
CCCCTCAAGCAATTCACTTAAAATTCTTTCTCTCTCTGTCATACTTTACCTCTCAAAACTCCGGTTTGTCCTTATCGATGAGATTCATTTCTCTTCATCCGGATACTCGATCACACAGAAATCGTAGGCGTTGACCACCGTTGTTTCGCAGTAGGTGTCTCTTCGCTTAAATGGCCCGCCGTAATTGGCGTGGACGTGGCCGTGAAGAAAATACTTGGGCTTGTATTTTTCCATCAGGGTGCAAAATGCCGCAAAACCCCGGTGAGGCAAGTCCTCCATGTCGTTTACGTGGTAGGCGGGGGCGTGAGTGACTAAGATGTCAAATCCCCTGTTGCGCCACAGCTTCCAGGTCATTTTCCGAATACGCCAGCGCATCTGCCGCTCCGTGTACTGGTTGGGAGCGCCGGGGATATACTGCATGGAGCCTCCCAGGCCCAGGATGCGGACGCCCTTGTATACGTAGATATCATTTTCGATGCAGGTGCAGCCCTCTGGCGGCCGCTGCTGGTATTTGCCGTCATGGTTGCCTCGAACGTACAGCAGGGGCACGGGGCAGAGGGTCACAAAAAAGCTGAGATATTCCGGATCCAGGTCGCCGCAGGAGATGATCAGGTCAATATCCTTTAGCCGTTCCGGATTATAAAAATCATAAAGTATTCTTGATTCGTGGTCAGCGAGTACCAGTATGTTCATCTGTTAGTTCTCCGATTTTTCAGTTTCGTCTATCTCCATATCCTGAAGCTGCACCAGCCTCTGGGCTTCCGTGGTCAGCTCATCAAACTCCGGTTCCTTCCCGACTATGTTCTCCGCAAGCCAGTCCATGGTGATGATGGCGCCCGGCTGTAAGCTGTCTCCCTCTGGGCACTGAAGCTTGCCGCCCTGGGAGTAGACAGGGCCGTCAAAGGGACGGAAGCTGCCGGAGCGGATGGAGTTCCTTAAAAGGCCGGTCAGACGGCCAGTTCCCCGGGGCAGGTCTTCGGAGCAGATCACATCGATCACATCGGAGGACATGCCCCACCAGTAATTCACCGCTTTTCTGCCCTTAGCGGCCTTGGTATCCCCAACGCCGCCCAGGATAATGCGCAGGATCTGCTCGTAAAACTTTCCCCAGTGCCAGATGGGGGCCGCCAGATTCGTGACGGAGCCGTCTGGATTTGTCAGGTAGAGTCCGTAGCGGCGGGAAGCCTGCTTGGGCGTGATCATATCGTCCCCGGAAATGCAGCGGATTCCCTGGCTTTCCAGGCGGGCGGCAGCGTCCCCGGCTTTGGTGCGGGACCATTCCAGATAGACCTGCACATATGGATTCACCATCCGGGCGCCCATGGCGAAGGCGTTGATATTGGCCATGGTCCCATAGATGGGGTAGTCGGCCACATAGCCCAGCCGGCTGTCTTTTGAAAGGGAGGCGGCAAGGGCCCCCATGAGGAACTTTGACTCATACATCCGCGCGTAGTAGGTGCAGATGGAGGAGTAGGACATATTGATGGAGCAGTTGTAGATCTTTACATCCGGGTGAAGGATGGCGGAGCGCACGCTCTGATTGACCATCTGCACAGCGGTGGTAAAGATCACGGAGCAGCCTGACGCCACCGCCTTTTCAATATCCTCAGCCACCTGCTCTTCCGTATCCGCCTGGTAGAAGGCCATGGTTTTTACCTTCTCCCCTAAAACCTGTTCGATGTGCATCCGTCCCAGCTCGTGGGCATAGGTCCAGCTGGAGGTTTCCGGCGTTTTGGTGGAGATAAAGGCCGCCTTTAAGGTATCCGGCTCTAAAAGGCCAGCAGGGATGAACCAGTTGAGAATGGAGGGGCGGGACAGCTCCTTTGCGGCCTCGGGGTCGGTTACCAGCTCTACTTGGCGTCCCCGCTCCGCAAGGCGGATCTCTGCCCAGATTTTCTGAAGGGCAGCGTACATCTCTTTTTCCGTCTGGGCACAGGTCAGGTCATAGCCGAAGATTTCGACGTAAACCAAAAACGCGTCGGAGGAGGAGAGTTCCAGCTTCTCCCCATGGGCCATGCGGAAGGCTTTGTCGAAGCGTCCGAAGGCGGAGCGGAAGAACAGACGCTCTTCCTCGTCCCAGACTTGACCGGGGGCCTTCCCCATCAGCTTTAGGAGGCGGCGGTAGCTGCCCAAGCGGCTGAACCAGACCTCGCAGTTGCCGGAAACCTCATAGAAATCGAGAAATTCGAAATAAATTTTATTCTCTTTATCTTCTGTCCGCTTGGGAACTAGGCGGGTAACGGAGCCGCGGATGCTGTAGGCTCCTAAATATTTCAGGACGCTGACCCTTTTGTTTCCCTCCTGGACGTAAAATTGGTTCATATATTCAAAGGCGATGATGGGGTCGCTGATGCCTTCATTTACCTGGTATTGATAAACCCGCTGCCATTTTTCGGCAAATTCCGACTGATCCGGCAGAAGGGGCATGAAATTGTTAGCGAAGGCGTTGGTACGGTCGTCTGTTTTGGTGCCCACCAGACGGGAAAGGGGAATGTCGATCACGCCCAGGCTGACGGTAGCGGAAATTTCCGTATAGGACAAAATCTTGTCCAGAACAGGGAGATAGGGATATTTTCCATGTACAAGGGCGTCCTGGTAGCTTTTGCGTCCCAGCCGTTGGGCCGCTGAATAATTTGTAATTACCACGTTAAAATCCTCCTGTTGTTCAATTTAAAGCGTTCCGAAATAGGACCGAAGGGTTTCAAAAAGCACCCGGTCCCCTTCCTCATGGCCTTCGGTCCGCCGCACCAGAAAGCCGTGCTGAGCGCCCAGTACCTTTTTGACGGTTACGGTAACGCCGGCTTCCATCAAATGGGAGGCGAAGGTCATGGAATCAGGGCAGAGAAAATCAATGCCTCCCGCGATGACGGTGAAGGGAGGAAGGCCCTGAAGGTCTTCTTTCGTGGCGAAGACCGGGGAAACATAAGCCTCCCGCGCATGTCCGGCTCCGGCGTACCATTCATTGTAGAGACGGCCCCGCAGGATAAAGTCTGTAATGGGGAGGCCGCCTGCCTCGGCCTTGGCTACCGGGTCCTGGGCCAGGTCAAAGGGGGCGTAACAGCTGATGACGCCCAGGGGCAGAGGCTCTCCGGCTTTTTTCATATTCATGGCGATGACAGTGGCCAGATTGCCGCCGGAGCTCTGTCCGCAGAGAACCAGCCGGTCTGGGTCGCCGCCAAAGTCAGCGGCATGGCTGCGCAAGAAACGCACCACGTCCCAGCCTTCCTCCAGAGCGTAAGGATAGGGGTATTCCGGGGCCAGCTTGTAGTCTACGTCAAAGACAAGGCAGTGTCCCTCTCTTGCCAGGATGCGGCCGAAGGTGATGCATTTTGCCTGGTAACCCTTGACAAAGCCGCCGCCGTGGAAGTTTACCAGCACCGGAAGGGGATCTTTTTGATCCTCCGGGGTAAAGGGTTCGTAGAGGTAGATGCCGGTCTGTCCATGGCGGGTGGAAATCTCAAACTGCTCCTGCCGCTTTACGGGGTAATTTTTTAAGGTGCCTTCATCGGCCTGGGGAGCCGTCATCTGGCTTCTGACCTGTTCTAATTCTGTCATAAATGTGCCTCCCTTCTTTGCATTTATCTTATCATTCTGGATGGGAAAGGGCAAGGCGTATTTATTGACGATCTCATATACAAAATGCTAGAATGGAAGTAATCGTTCTGTAGATGGAGGGAATGTATGGGGAAGATCGTGCTGCTCGTTTCAAGGGAAGAGATGCTGTATCAGGTGCATAACATTTTGCAGGAGAAAAAGTACAAAATTGATGAAATGCGGGTGATTCGGACAGAGGATACCGTAATCGAGGCCAGAAAAGCGGTTGCGGAAGGCGCGACGCTGATTATAGCCAGAGGGCTTCAGGCTTCTCTGATCAAGCAGTACATAGATGTGCCTGTAGCGGAAATTGTAATGACAGCCCAGGAAATGGGGCTGCTGGTTTTAAAAGCAAAGCAGATTTTAAAAATGGAGCGCCCGGTGATTGCGGTTGTAGGATTTAAGAACATGTTTTGCGATATGTCTTTTTTTGACCAGCTGTATGGAGTGGAACTGCGTATTTATCTGGCTCAGACAGGAGACGAACTGGAGCAAGAGGCAGAACATGCGGTAGAAGATAACGCGGACTTGCTGATCGGGGGAGATACCGTTGTAAACATCGCAACAAAATATAAAAAACCGTCCCTATTTCTATCTCCTACGGAGGATTCTATGCGAAATGCCTTAGCGGTTGCGGAGCGCATGAATTACGCTATGGAGGCGGAAAAGCAAAAAGAGGCCCAGCTGGAAGCTTTTCTGGATAATTCGCCCAATGGCGTGCTCCGGACAGATGTAGACGGGAAGATCACAACGGTAAATCCGGTTATGGAGGAATTGCTTGGGAATATAGGCGATCAAATTGAGGGGCGGACGCTGTTTCAAATTTTTCCGGATATTGATTCAAAGATTATCCAGGCATTAACTGAGAATAAAAGGGAAAATTACACCTTGTTTTTGCAGGTGGGCAAAAATCCGGTTTTCGCGGTGCTGGCTCCGGTTATGATTGAAGGCGCGGTCAATGGATTTATTTTGACCTGTAGCCGGATACAGCCAAAACGAAATATAGAACGAAGAGAAAAGAGCAGTCAGGTATCCGGGGGGATGATCGCCCATGGAAAGCTTTCGGATTTGATTCAAAAATCATCAAAGATGCAGAGCTGCGTCCAGAAAGCATATCTATATGCTATGTCGGAGCGGCCGGTGCTGATTGAAGGGGAGGCGGGAACGGAAATAGCGCTTATGGCTCAGGCAATTCATAATAGCAGCTCCCGCAGCCAGGGGCCTTTTGGGATGATTTGCTGCAGGGGACAGAATGATGAACAGCAGGAAAATACAATCTTTAGCGCCTCCGGCATTCTTGCCTCAGTAACGGGCGGGACACTGCTGATTGAGGGCATCGAAGAGATGACCAGGCAGAACCAACAGAAATTGGCTGGACTGATTCAATACAAGCGCTGCGCCGCAAGGGGAGAATTGAAAAAAATTTTTTTGGACGTTCGGGTAATTGCCGCTGCGGGGGCAGGATTAGAGGAAAAATTGGAAAAGGGGGAATTTTTGCCGGAGCTCTATTTTCAGCTGAAAGGCTTAACCATTCAGCTCCCTCCTCTCCGGGAAAGAAAAGAAGATCTGAAGGAAAAACTAACCCAATGCATCAAGAAAAACTGTGAATTTTACGGAAGATATCATGTTTTAACGGAGGGAGCTTTTGAAATATTGATGGATTATGAATGGCCGGGAAATCTGATCCAGGTGGAAGCTTTTTGCGATTACCTGATTTTGACGGCAAAGAAGCGTTCCATCGACCAAATACAGGTCAAGGAGGCGCTGCGAGGTCTGTTTGGCAATTTAAAATCAGGGCCAGATGGAGAAACACGGACAAAGGGATCGTATTTGGATTCCCAGGATCAAAAGATCCGGGATGCGCTTAAGAAAAACGGGGGCAGAAGAGAAGAAACCGCCCGATTCCTGGGAATCAGCAAGTCTACTCTCTGGCGTTACATGAAAAAGTACGAAATATTATAAAGTGAAATAGAAGCAAGAAAAAAGAAACGATATTGAGATTAATATTTCAATATCGTTTCTTTTTGTGAAATAATAGTAGATTCGCATATAAAAATATATTCGTTTTGTCGACTATATCAATAGTTAAAAAAATTCGATTGTTTTATAATCAAATAAAACAAAAAAGGAGCAAAATTATGAAAATAGGATTCATTGGCTTGGGAATTATGGGAAAACCGATGGCGAAAAATTTATTAAAAGCAGGCTATTCGCTTGTGGTAAACGATTTAAACCCAAACGCAGTAGATGAGCTTGTAAGCTGCGGGGCTACAGCAGCTCCAAACGGAGCCGGGGTAGCGAGACAGTGCCAGGTGATTATCACCATGGTGCCAAATTCACCCCATGTAAGGACGGCGGTTCTCGGCGAAAACGGCGTAGCGGAAGGGGCGGCCCCGGGCACAGTGGTGATCGATATGAGTTCGATCGACCCCACGGAAAGCCGCGCTATTGGAAAGGAGCTGGCGCAGAAGGGAATTGAGATGCTGGATGCTCCCGTTTCCGGAGGGGAGCCTAAAGCGATTGATGGAACCATGTCTGTGATGGTGGGCGGGAAGAAAGAATTATTTGACCGCTATTATGATCTCTTAATGGCAATGGCTGGATCTGTTGTTTATGTAGGCGAGCTTGGCGCGGGCAATGTGGCGAAATTGGCCAATCAGATTGTTGTGGCCGTGAATATAGCCGCCGTGGCAGAGGCTCTTACCTTCGCGAAAAAGGCGGGAACAGATCCGGAGCTGGTTTATCAGGCGATCCGGGGAGGGCTTGCGGGCTCTACGGTAATGGATGCCAAGGCGCCTATGATGCTGGAAGGAAATTATAAACCGGGATTTCGGATCGAGCTTCATATTAAAGATTTGACCAATGCCTTAAACGCGGCCCACGCCGTCAGCTCTCCGGTTCCCTTAAGTGGACAGCTGATGGAAATTATGGAAAGCCTGAAGGCGTATGGCTGTGAGAAAGAGGATCATTCCAGCATCGCGAAATACTATGAGAAGCTGGCCAATATCACTATTCGGCCATAGAAAACAAAGGGGGTGCGGCATGAATGTAGATTTTATAAAAGGCGTCATTGTTCCGATCCTCACGGTAATCGATCAGGAGGAAAAAATCGATGAGGCGGGGATGCGAAGCCAGGTAGATTTCGTCATTAAGGGCGGAGTCGACGGGATACTGGCATTTGGAAGCAACGGCGAATTTTATATGCTGGAAGAAGACGAAATGGAGCGCGGATTTCAGATTATTCAGGGACAAACCGCTGGAAGGGTTCCGGTTTACTTCGGGATCGGGGCAATCAACACGAAAAAATGCTGTCGTCTGGCCCGGATGGCTGTCAGAAATGGAGCGGATGGAATTTCCGTTTTACAGCCCATGTTTTTAAAGCCTACGGAGGAAGAGCTGTTCGAGCATTTTAAGACCATAGCGGAAACGGTCCCGGATACGCCGATGCTTTTGTACAACAATCCGGGAAGAGTGGGATACACTCTTTCCTCTGATCTGGTATACCGGCTGGCAAAGGAAGTTCCCAATATCGTAGGGTTAAAAGACACCAGCGGGGATATTACCCAGACGGAAGAATTTATCCGGAAAACAAGAGATTTAGGGTTTAAGGTCTTTGGTGGGAAGGATACCCTGCTCTATGCCTCCATGTGCCACGGCGCGGTAGGAGGCGTGTGCACGGCGGCGAACTTCATGCCGGAGCTGATTACTGAGGTGTACCGTCAATTTGTGGCCGGTAATTGGAAAGAAGCCCTGGAAGCCCAGTATAAGCTGAATCCGGTCCGCCTGGCGATGGACAAGGCCAGTTTCCCGGTAGCGGCTAAGGATATGGCAAACTTGAGAGGGCTTAAGGTAGGACTTCCATACCGCCCCAATTTGAAAACCGACGAGGGGGCGGTTCTGGATTATATGCGGCGCACGATGAGTGAAGCGGGGCTGATTTGAGGCGGTGGGAGGAAAATAGAAGATGGTTTGGGTAATTGCTGCTTCTATTATTTTTGGAATAAACCCGGCGTTAATCTCTATGAGTACAAGCCGGGGAATGGAGCCAGTTAGTCAGATTTTCTGGATGTATGCAGTGAGCTGCGTGATAAATTTCTTTTGTTGCAGGGCCTCAGGAATGCCTTTGAAAACAGAAAAAAATAAGGCACTATTGATGATGACGATCGGGTTGATTGGAATGGGAGGAACGGGCTGCTTGCTTACTGTTTCTTATCAGCTGATCGGAACAGGTACATCGACATTGATTCATTTTATGTATCCTGCCATAGTTTCCGGAACCGCATGTCTGCTTGCGAAAAAATTTCCAAATGGAAAAATGATTTCTGCAATTGCACTTTCAGTGCTAGGTGTTATATTGCTGGTGCAGGTTAATGGGGGACACAATGGCGGTATGAAGATTTTTCCGGCAGCGTTATCAGTGCTTACCTATAGTTTCTATTTTATATTAAATGGGCGTCCCTTTTTAAAAACTCTTCCATCTCAGGCGAAATGTGTTTGGATGACGGCAGGCGTTTGGATTGGTTTTGGACTGTATTTGCTGTTGAGAGGGAGAATTATTATTCCTGTTGATGGTTTTGGAGTTATATTAATTCTTTTGACAGGAATCAGTTCCGCAGTTGCTTATAATTGCTTGGTTTATGGAATTAAAAAAATTGGATCTGAGAAGGCGGCGTTTGCCTCTCTTCTAGAACCCTTAACTAGCATGTTTTTAGGGATTTTAGCAGGGGGAGAGGCTTTCACTTTAAAAAAGGGCTTAGGGAGCATGCTGATTTTGCTATCGGTATGTTGCAGTACTTTATCACAAAAAGGGAGGTGTAGTCAATGGATATAGCTGGGATCCCCCTGGTAGTTTCGAAAGGAACATCATATGAGATTGGTTTAAACCATGGAAAGGCTCACCCGGACCGGGTAGGAAAAAGCCTGGAATACAATCTGAAATCCTGTGTGGATCAGTCGAAGCTAACGACAAAAGAACTATATAAATATGCCGCTGGTTTCATAAAGCCAGTGGAGGACGCCTATCCGGAGTATATCAGTGAAATCCAGGGAATAGCAGACGGAGCAGGGCTGAAATTAGAGGATCTTATGGTCTTGAACAGCAGAACGGAGCTCCAGAAGCTTTGCTGGAATCCTAAAAATGAAGATTGTACTTCCATAGCTGTTACTGGTGAACGAACCGTAGACGGGGCAACCTATGTGGGGCAAAATTGGGATAATGCAGCATGGGCAAAGGAATGTTTGATTTACCATGTGATCCAGCAGGAAAATGGGAAACCTTCTATTGCTTACTGCGGAGAGGCAGGGATTATAGCTAGGTCTGGAATGAATTCCTATGGAATCGGCGATGGGGTTAACTCTCTATCTACGAACGCCCCGGTTAATTTGGAAGGGATTCCGCTTCAGTTCTTATTAAGGGCAGTGCTGGATTCAAAAAATATCGGAGAAGCCGTGGATGCCTTGAACGGAAAAAATGCTGCGGTTAACAATATTTTGATCGCGCAAAAGGACGGTCTGGCTGTGGATGTAGAAATGGATAGCGGCTGCTGTGGAATTGTGTATGATGAGAACGGAATTTTGATTCATACAAACCACTATATATCTGCTTCACATCCGAGATATCCATATTTGGATGTATTCAAAGGGAATTCAGTCGCACGATATGAGAGAGGGCGCAAACTTCTTGGTCAGATTGAAGGGGGTATTTCGATTGATGATATCCAAAACGTTTTGGCAGACCATGGAAATGCGCCTCAATCAATCTGTAGGCATTTAGATGGTGTGCCAGGAGAAAACGGTTCGATTGAAACGGTATTCAGTTTTGTATGTAATTTATCTACGCTGGAAATGAGACTGGCCCCGCATCATCCATGCGAAGGCTTCCTGAAAATAAGGCCGTTCGATTTTTTAGAGGCACGGTAACTTATATAATAAATTTTTAGTACGAGGAGGAAGGATATGAAAAAAACGAAAAAGATTTTGGCGTTGTTGCTCTCAGCAGCGATGGCCGCCGGACTTGTAGCATGCGGCGGAAGCAGTACAACACAGACAGGGGCGGAACAGTCCGGCGCTGATGGAAATGTGGGGGAATTATCCTCGGAAGGCGGCGCTTCCCACTATATCAATGATGAAGGCAAAGTGGTAGTTAATCTGCAAAGAACAGAGGGAATGCAAAGCCTGAATATATGGAATTATACGTCTGGTCCTAACTATGCATTTGCGGAAATGGTTTATGACTCTCTGTATGTATCGGATCATGGTGGAAACTGCGAGCCCTGCATCTGCACTGGTTATGACCTAAGCGAGGATGGGACAGAGGTAACGCTCCATTTGGCAGAAGGCGTAAAGTTCTTTGATGGCTCGGACTGCGATGCGGACGATGTTTATACGGAAATGCAGTATATTGCAGAGCATAAAGACGAGATGGCCCTTTTTGCAACGAACTGGCAGTATCTGGAATCCGCAGAGAAGATTGACCAGCACACAGTAAAGCTGTATTTAAGCCAGCCTTTCTTCTCTCTTGATATTTCCCTGGCATATACATACATTGCGAAGGCAGAAGAGATTGAACAGTATGGTGCAAGTCTGTTTTCTTCCGTTAGCCCTCTTAATGGAAACGGAAGGTGGAAATTAGAGGAATGGGTAGACGGCCAGTATCTGAAATTCACGAGAAATTATGATTATTGGCAGGGTGGTGATTTTACAAATGTAGATATTGTTTACGTATGGTTTATTACAGACCCAACCGCCCAGAATGCGGCTTTCATTAATGGGGAGATTGATTTTATTGATGATGTAAATGTGGATTTAAAAGCAATGCTGGATCCCGTGTTAGACCAGTGTACCATGGAAGAACAGGTAAAAGAAACCATGTATTACTTCCAATTTAAGATGGATGGAACTGCTCCGACCAGCGACCAAAATCTGCGTTATGCCATTATGCATGCCATTGACCGGGAAGCTTTCTGTACGCTGATGGGCGGCGGGCGAGTGATGAATGATTTCTTCACAACAAATGCGGAAGGACATCAGGAGGATCTTCCGGCGTTAGAATATGATCCGGAGCTTGCAAAGGAATATCTTGCTAAATCAAACTACAACGGTGAGACTTTAGTGTTGCTAAGCCGTACAGATATTGCGTATGCGGATTCCATTATGACTGCTATGGCGGACTATTTAAATCAAATTGGAATCAATACCCAGGTAGATATGGTAGATACGGCAACCATGAATAGCAGACGTACAGATGGAGACTATGATATTTTCATGGTAAATCTGGCAACTTGGGATGGCAATGCGCTGACCCAGAACCTGGTTCCAAGAGTGGTGCAGGATATGCACTCCAGCGGCTATGTGAATGATGAATTGAACGCTCTGATTATGGAAGCTTTTGGAGATATGAATAAAGAAACCAGAGTGCAGACATTGGAAAAAGTTGGAGATATGCTCTATGAGCTTCAGGGACCGCTAGTGCCGATCGTACAGATTGTAGGAACGCCTTGTGTAAGAAAAGGCTTAACAGGCCTGATTGAGAATCCGCTGGGAGGTTATATCTTTACAGAAGTGGCAGTAGATGAAAACTATTTATAAGTGATTTAAACTAAATTCCAGGGGAGCCACAAAATGTGAGTATGATATTTTGTGGTTCCCCAGGCTTAAAATTTGGAGGAAAGCGATGGTTCGATTTTTTGTCAAAAGGTTCCTGTGTCTGCTCCTGGTGGTATGGATCGTATCAGTATTGGCCTTTGTAATGATGCGTCTGGCCCCGGGCGACGCTGCGGTTATGGCGTTGCCGGACTATGCTTCGGAGGAGCAGATTGAACTGATGCGGGAGAAGCTAGGGCTGGATAAGCCATATATTACGCAGTATTTTATGTATCTGGGCGATCTCTTAAAAGGTGATTTCGGAACATCTGTGTTATATGAGCGTCCATGCTTGGATGTAATTATGGAGAGGCTGCCCGCAACAATGAGCGTTGCATTGGTATGCGCGACAATGGTGCTGGTGGTCAGTATACCTCTGGGAATTATTGCAGGAGTCAATAAGGGCGGCCCAGTTGATTTCTTTGCGGTGCTGTTTGCGCTTTTAGGGCAATCCATGTCAGTCGTTTGGGTCTGTGTACTATTGCTCCTTCTGTGTTCTGTTAAAAATAGCTGGCTTCCCAGCATGGGCTATAACGGCTTGTTTGACGTAAAGTATCTGATTATGCCAGCTATTGCAATGGGATATAAAATGTGTGCTGGTATGGTACGTATGGGCCGGTCCGGAATGATTGATGTATTAAGCGAAGATTATATTACCTGTGCTTATGCCAGAGGTATGAATAAATTCCAGGTTAACTGCAAATATGCATTTAAGAATTCGATTATTCCGGTTATCACGATTTTCGGAATGGATGTGGCTCAAATGCTGGCTGGTGCTGTTATTATTGAGGAAACCTTTACAATTCCGGGAATTGGAAGCATGTTGGTAAAGGCAGTTAATAACCGCGATTATCCTTTGACGCAATCTGCCCTGATTGTAACGGCAGCGATGTTCGCAATTGTAAATCTGGTGGTAGATATTGTGAATGCTCTGGTAGACCGGCGTATGAAACTGAACTGACAGGAGTGGCTTTATGAAGAAAAAAATTCTGTTTCGGCGGATGCTTCGCAGCCCGCAATTTGTGATCGGCTTCTTAATTGTATTGATTGTTGTCTTGATCAGCGTTTTTGCAGAGCAGCTGGCACCGATGGATGAAAATTTGAACCATATTGCGGCGCGGTTTACAGCGCCCCAGGGTTTAGGGGCTTATAAAACTGGGGGGTATGTTTTAGGCTCTGATGAGCTGGGCAGAGATATTCTTTCCAGAGTTTTGGTTGGAAGTAAAATTTCTCTGCAAATCGCGTTCATATCAACCATTTGCGTAACAGTGATTGGCACACTGCTTGGGGTTTTTGCCGGATATTTCGGAGGCGTAATAGACGATATTGTGATGAGGGCTACCGAAGTAACGATGGCGATTCCATCTATGACGCTGGGAATTGTGATTATGGCGATTTTTGGCCCGAGTATTTCCAATCTGATTCTGGTAATGGTCATTACTTCTTGGAAAAATTTTGCTAAAATATCGCGTAACCAAGTAATGGTTATGCGCAACCGGGAATTTGTCCAGGCTTCCAGGGCATTAGGCGGTTCAGGATGGCATATCATGATGACCCAGATTATGCCAAATGTGACGACACCGCTTTTGATTCAGATTTCTGGAACCTTTGGAGGAATTATTTTAACAGAGGCAGGCTTGAGCTATTTGTACCTGGGCGTCCAATTACCGGACCCTTCCTGGGGCAATATGATTGCTGGGGGAAGAACGTACTTGGCGGCTTATCCGTGGATGGTTATTGTTCCGGGCATTGCTCTAATGATTACAGTGCTGGGATTTAATTTCCTGGGCGACGGCCTGAGGGATGTGCTTGACCCAAAACAGACCAGATAAATGGAGGAATGTTGCGTGGAACGTGAAAAAGATATTTTGTTGGAAATTAAAGATTATACAGTCGAGTTTCACACGGAAACTGGAGTGAAGCAGGCGATTAATCACTTGAATCTGCAAATTCATAAAGGGGAATCCCTTGGGCTTGTGGGGGAGGCAGGAGCCGGAAAGACAACGACGGCATTAAGCATTTTAAGACTGCTGCCGAAACATTCGGCCAAAATTAAGGGTGGGACAATACTGTTCCATGGGCAGGATATGGGCAAACTGTCCCAGAAGGCGCTGCAGGAGATCAGGGGATCGAAAATCTCAATGATTTTCCAGAATCCTCTGACATCTTTAAATCCGGTATTTACCGTAGGCGAGCAGATTGCCATGGTTTTACGCCGCCATAAAAAGCTGAAAAATGACCAGGCTCTGAAAGAAGCGGGCGACCTGATGGAAGTGGTAGGAATTTCCCGTGAGAGGATTAAGGATTATCCCCATCAGTTTTCGGGCGGGATGCGCCAGCGTATTGGAATTGCGGCGGCTCTGGCATGTAATCCGGAATTATTGATTGCGGATGAGCCGACGACTGCGCTGGATGTTACAATCCAGGCACAGATTATGGAATTGATGAAGAAACTGCAGCAGCAATATGATACCTCACTTTTGATGATCACGCACAATTTGGGGATTATTAGCGAGCTGTGTAAAAATGTTGCAGTGATGTATGCGGGGGCTATTATTGAGTACGGAACAGTGAAGGAGGTATTTTCCAATCCGGCGCATCCTTATACCCAGGGGCTTTTGGGAGCAATTCCATCACTTGAAGATGACAAAGAGCGCCTGACAGCAATTCCAGGGGAGGTGGCCAATGCTTATCATCTGCCGGCAGGCTGTAGTTTTAACCCGCGCTGCCAAATTTGTAAAGGCTGCTGTAAAAAGGATTGTCCTAAGATGATTCGGCTGAATGAAAATCATTTTGTGGCCTGCTGGGCCTATGAAGGGAGACTGGCAGATGGTGACTGATAATAAATTGATCGAGATAAAGCATTTAAAAAAGTATTTTCATGTTGGAAAGAATAAAACACTCCACGCAGTAGATGATGTGAGTTTTTCCATTGACAGGGGACAGACTTTAGGGCTGGTTGGTGAAAGCGGATGTGGGAAAAGTACAGTCGGCACGGTGGTAATGCGGCTGCAGAACCCTACTTCAGGAGAATTGATGTTTGAGGGAAAAGATATTTTTAAGTGCCATGACCGTAAAGAGAATTTGGAATACTGTAAGGGTATGCAGATCGTGTTTCAAGATCCATATTCGTCTTTGAATCCGAAAAAGACAATCCGGAGTATACTGTCAGAAGGATATTTGATTCACCATACGGTTTCGAAAGGAGAGCTGAATGATACACTGTCTCTGCTATCGGAGCGAACTGGGATTTCAAAAGACATGTGGGATCAATATCCCCATGAATTAGACGGTGGAAAACGTCAGGTTGTAGGAATTGCAAGGGCTTTGAGTCTGAATCCTAAATTCATTGTCTGTGACGAGCCGGTATCTTCTCTGGATGTTTCCGTTCAAGCAAAAATATTAAATCTACTGATGGATCTTCAGAAGGAAATGAATCTGTCTTATTTGTTCATTTCCCATGATCTGAGCGTAGTAAAACATATTTCGAACCGGATTGCGGTCATGTATTTGGGCCAGATCGTGGAAATGGCGGATAAGCAAACCCTGTTTGCGGACACACGCCATCCTTACTCCATCGCGTTGCTTTCGGCAATACCAAAAGTTGATGTAAATAACAAAGTGAACCGTATTGTTTTGAAGGGCGATGTCCCGAGCCCGATTAATCCTAAACCAGTTTGCCGTTTCGCGAACCGCTGTTGGATGAGCCAGCCGGTTTGCTTTGAAAAAGAGCCGGAGCTAAAGGAAATAGCGCCAGGGCATTGTGTTAAATGCCATTTCGCAGACTGCTCCAGAGAGCTTATGCTAAAAGCGGAGACTTCTCAGATTGAAAGCGAATAAGGGGTGGAAATGGATGGGGCATAATGATCTAGAAAAAAATAAAACGCCGGTTGTGACCCGGATGCAGGTAGTACCTGTAGCGGGGAAAGATAGTATGCTGATGACCTTAAGCGGGGCTCACGCGCCCTTCTTTACCAGGAATTTGGTAATTCTGACAGATAGCGCAGGCCATCAAGGCGTTGGAGAAATTCACGGAGGGGATTATACCTGCCATTTTTTGGAGCAGTGTATTCCCCTTGTGGAAGGAAGTCAAATCGGAGCTTACCGGGGGACGATTGGAGGAATCCATAGAGAATTTTTTCTGGCATCTCAGGCGGACGGCGAGGGGATTCAGCAACTGGATATCAGCCGTCTGAAATTTGTGGTTCGGGCGGAATGGGCGATTGAATGTGCTCTGCTGGATCTTTTAGGGCAATATCTAGAGCTTCCCATGTGCGAGCTATTGGGCGAAGGAAAACAGCGTGACCGGGTGGAGACACTAGGGTATCTGTTTTATGTGAATGATAAAAATAAAACAGATCTGCCATATTTGGATGAAGGCGCTGGCGATCATTGGTTTTCTATGCGCCGCAAAGAGATGATGACGCCGGAATCGATTGTAGAACAGGCGGAGGCTTTACAGCAGCAGTATGGATTTCGCTGCTTTAAACTGAAAGGCGGCGTTTTGAGCGGCGAAGAGGAAATAGAGGCCGTTAAGGCCCTTAAGAAGCGCTTCCCTACAGCGAGGATTAACATTGATCCTAACGGGGCATGGAGCCTTGATGAAGCAGTGCGCTTGTGCAGGCCCATGAAGGATATTTTAAGCTATGTAGAAGATCCCTGCGGCCCTGAAGCGGGGTTTAGCGGCCGTGAAATCCTGGCAGAATTTAAAAATGCGGTTCAGATTCCTGTAGCTACCAATATGATTGCAACGAATTGGCGTCAGTTTTATCATGCAGTAAGCCTAAAATCTGTGGATATTGTGTTAGCGGATCCCCATTTCTGGGGATTTGACGGCAGTGTGCGGATGGCACAGTTGCTGGAACAGTGGGGGTTGACATGGGGGAGTCATTCTAATAATCATTTTGATATTACACTAGCTGCTTATGCTCATGTAGCGGCAGCGGTCCCCGGTATACCTACAGCTCTTGATACACATTGGATCTGGCAGGATGGCCAAAATCTGTTAGAGAATACGCCAGAAATACGAAACGGTTATTTAGAAGTGCCTAAGGGGTACGGATTGGGTGTTAAAGTTAATATGGAAAAGGTCCGGGAGGCGAACGAACTTTATCAGCAGCTTTCCAATCATGATCGGGATGATGCGATGGCGATGCAGTATTTGATTCCCGGATGGAAGTTTGATTCAAAAAAGCCTGCGCTGGTGCGCTGAAGGAGGAAAAATGGTTCCTGAAATTGTAAAGATGGACGTGTATCCTGTGGCTGGGCGTGATTGTATGGAGCTAAATTTAAGCGGCGCCCATGCGCCATATTTTACCAGAAACATTGTTGTCTTAACAGACAGCAGAGGAGAATTAGGGGTGGGCGAAGTGCCGGGCGGAGAGAAGATTACTGCCGCTTTACAAGAATCCCGCGATCTGGTTATTGGCACACGTCTGGGGGAATATAAAAATACCTTGATTAGGGTTAAAAAGATGCTGGAACAAAAAGGCGAGGAGGATGTTAGGGGAAACCAAACATTTGACCAGCGGACAGGAGTTCATGTTCTTACAGCGTTGGAAGCTCCTTTTTTAGATCTTTTGGGTAAATATCTGGAGGTTCCGGCAGCCGCACTATTGGGAAATGGACAGTATCATAAACGAGTACGCATGCTCGGATACCTATTTTTTGTGGGCGATCGTAAAAAAACGCCGCTTCCATATGCTTCAGAGGAGGAGAGTCCATGCCGCTGGTACAGACTGCGCCACGAAGAGGCGCTGACGCCGGAAGCAATCGTGGAGTTAGCAAAAGCCGCCCATGAAAAATACGGCTTTGAGGACTTTAAATTAAAAGGCGGAGTTTTAGAGGGCGAGCAGGAAATGGAAGCGATTCGGGCTTTAAAGAAGGCGTTTCCCAACGCGAGAATCACTCTGGACCCTAATGGCTGCTGGAGCTTGCAAGAAGCAGTCGCCCTATGCAGGGATATGCATGGGATTCTGACTTACTGCGAAGATCCATGCGGTGCGGAAGGCGGATTTAGCGGAAGAGAGGTAATGTCTGAATTTCGGAGGGCAACGGGACTCCCGACTGCCACCAATATGATTGCCACAGATTGGCGCCAGCTGGGACATTCCCTTGAGATGCAGTCTGTGGATATTATATTAGCGGACCCGCATTTCTGGACCATGAGCGGCTCTGTCCGGGTTGGGCAGCTGTGCCACGATTTGGGCTATATGTGGGGAAGCCATTCCAACAATCATTTTGATATTTCGTTGGCGATGTTTTCCCAGACTGCTGCGGCAGTACCGGGACGTCTCAACGCCATTGATACCCACTGGATCTGGCAGGAAGGATTAGAACGTCTGACGAGGAAGCCGCTGGAGATCAAAGACGGCTGGGTAGAAATACCCCAAAAACCAGGGCTTGGAATTGAGGTAGACTTAGAGCGGGTTAAAAAGGCTCATGAGCTATACTTGGAAAACTGTCTTGGAGGAAGAGATGATTCGGTGGGAATGCAGTATTTGATCAAGGATTGGAAATTTGACCCCAAGAGGCCGTGCCTTGTGCGCTAGATTTACGCAGTTACGCTCTCTTTCATAGAGAATCCCCGCGCTTTTCCGGAACTGAACCGGAGGCGCGGGGATTTTATTGTGAGCTGTTACAATTCTTCTTTTTTCACCGACACCCTGCACCGCTTCCGAAAACAAGCGATGCCATATTTATAGACAGTGTGGTAGCCTTCCTCCCGCAGTTCAGAGATATACCCCTTCCCATCGATCTGCGCTAAGGCTTTTTCGCAGGCGGAGTCCAGCTCGCCTCTCTGGGCGTATTTCACTTCGATTACAAGCCCGATGTCCTCGTCCTCGATTTTTACCAGGATATCGCTGTAGCCTTCTCCTGACTCCTGGTTGGACTTTACGAACCAGCCGTCCTTAAAGCCCAGGATACCGAGGAAGATGCCGTGGAAAAAGTTTTCTTTAGTAGGCTTCTGTACAAAGGTATCCCGTATGCTGATGGTCTGTTTCAGATAGTCCGTAAACAGCCTTTCCACCTCCGGTGCATTCCCTGTCTCCAAGGCCCTGCAGAAGGCTGACAGCCGCTCCCCGTCCTTCTTGACATTCTCCTTAAACAGCGCCAGGATCTGCTCTTCAAACAGGCTTCGGATCTCCATGTTGGGGATCGCCAGCTGGTAGCTGCGCCCGTCAAAGGTTCCCCTTTGGGTCAGATAACCGGTGGCCAGCAGCAGGCTCCAGAGGTGGTCGATGGTATCATAGAGATTGTTATAGGTCAAATCTTCATGGATTTCCTTGGTCAATGTCTCCCCTGCGACTAAGGCTTCCACCTCGCTCTTGGTCAGTCCATTTCCTGTCTGCCGGATAAAGCGGCGGATGATCTCGTTGCTGCTGGTGCTGGACCAGTAATTCTGGGGGAAGAGCCTGGGATTATCGATTCTTTTGCTGCAGTAGCAGATCACGTCCCATGGGCAGTAAACTTCCGCTTCCCCGAACCGGTAGCCATCGTACCAGGCTTTTACGGAGTTGTAGGCTTCGGAAATTCCGTAGTAGGCCAGCATTTTCCGTACCTCCCGATCGGTAAAGCCGAAATACTCGCCGTACTGGACGTCGGTTACGGAGAGGACATTCAGGTTGTTTAAGCCGGTAAAAATGCTTTCCTTGGAGATACGCAGGCAGCCGGTAAGGACGGCAAACTGAAGGTTGTCGTTGGTCTTTAGGGCATTGTTAAAGAGGCCTCGGATTAAAGAAACCATCTGGTCGTAATAGCCGCCCTGGAAGGCTTTGTCTAAGGGTACGTCATATTCATCGATTAACAGGACTACTTTCCGGCCGTAATGCTTTGCGAGAAGCTGTGATAAAGTGTGCAGGCTGTCGCGCAGCACATCATCTGCCATCGAAAAACTTCCGCCTTTCACATCAATTAAAGCCTGGTAGAGTTTTTGCTCATTTGGAAGGAGTTTACTGCTTTTTAATAAGAACGAAAATCGAAGGGCTTCATTCCCAATGACTCGGCGCAGGAAAAAACAGGCGTTGTCAAAGCTGGAGTCATCCACCCCTTTCAGGGAAATCGAAATTACCGGGAACTTCCCCATATACGCCTTGCAAAGCGCAGTCTCCTTCGATATGTCCAGACCATCAAAAAGACCAGGATCGCCGCCAGTTTCAAAAAAGGCTTTCAACATACTCATGTTTAAAGACTTGCCAAAACGCCTGGGGCGGGTGAACAGATTAACTTTGCTCCATCGATTCAGCAGTTCACGGATCAGGCCGGTTTTATCGATATAATAGAAATCTTCTGTACGGATTTCCTGGAAGCTTTCAATCCCAACCGGAAGTTTTTTTAGTTCTGTATTCATTGGCTGCGGCCTCCTTTTTGATCTTATCTTATCATTTCGCTTGTGAAACAGCAAGGAGCATTTCCACTGCTTTGATTTATTCTATGCCTTGACTTCAAGATTTTGCTTCGCCTTCCCCATCAAATATCTCCTTGGCTTTTTTCAGGATATAGTCAAATTCCAGCTCGTCCTCATGATACTTGGGAACCGCGAAATAGAACCCGTAGGAAAATTCCTCAGGCACAGAGCAAGTATGGCAGTTTTTGGCCTCCCTGGCCATGCGGCTGGGCAGCAGCGCAGCGCCGAATCCCTGCTCCATCAGCCGTTTCATGGTCAGAAAGTCCTCGACATCATAGGTTTTGCTTATAGAAAGTGATAACTTTTGGAGTATGCTTTCGCACAGGAGGCGGAAATAAAGGCCTTCCTGAGGCAGGATAAAGGGTATTTTGCCGTTTGAGGGAGTTTCTGCCAGCTCTTCATAAGCCTTATTTAGGTTTTCCGGGATACAGAGCACCAGGGATTCGCTGTAAAGATGGTGGTAGTTTAGCATACTGTTGGAACGGAGTCTGGATCCCAGGAAAGCGGCGTCCGCGATATGGTTCATGAGATATTCCTTTGCCATATGTGAATCTGCGGGAAGGAGGGAAAATTCTTCCTTGGGGAACCGCTTTTTTAAAGCAGGGATCAGTTCCTTCTCCAGCCTTAAGATGGCCTGGGAGTCGGCGGTGATTTTAATATGCTTGGAGCCTTTTTGGGCGAGCGCTTCGATTGCCCGGTAGGTATCTTCCTTTACCTGTAGCATCTCCCGTGCGCCGTCCAGATAGATTTGACCGATGCGGGTGGGGGTCATCTGCCGGTTTGAGCGGACGAAAAGAGGGCTTTTGAAGCTTTTTTCCAGCTTGGAGAGGGCCTGGCTTAAGGCAGGCTGGGAAATATTCAGCTTCTGGGCGGCCTGGGAGAGGCTTTTCTCCTGTTCGATCATTTGCATATATTCCATAATCCTTACGTCCATAAATACTGCCTCCGTTAAGTATAATCTGAAGAAAACTGATCTTTGATCAGAGCTTCCATATATTTCTGGGCAGAGCTTAAGGCCTTGCCCTTTTGGTATACGATGGCGGAATACAAAATAAATTTAGGCTTCAGCGAAAAGGGGGCCACCGGATCTAAGGGCGAAAAGAGGTCGCGGGGGAGGATAGAGGCTCCGTTCCCCTGGGCTACCATCTTATACAGGACGCCTACATTGGCGCTCTGAAAGAGAATCCGCGGGCGAAAGCCCTTTTTCCGGAACAGGGAAATGAGGCCGTCGTAGTAGGACATTTCTTCGGACGGCATGAGAAAGTCGATGTGTTCCAGCTTTTTTAAGGAGATAGACGGAAAGTCTTCCTGATACTTTAAGCCTGAGGCGTCGTAGGCAAAAGGGTGGGAAGCGGGCAGATACAAGACCATTTCGCGTTCGGTGGGATTGGAGAACTCGAAATCAGGAGAATCCAGATCCAGGGTGCTGCAGATGCCCAGATCCGCCCGGCCTTCCCGAATATACTGAAGGGTCTGCCGGTTATATCCTTCCAGATACGTCAGCTTGACCGACGGGTATTTGTCGCGGAAGGGAGAAAAAACGGCGGAAAAAACCTTCGCGCCTCCATTTGGGGTTCCGCTGATGACTAAGGTTTCATTTTCCGATCCCAGGAGGCCGTTGATCTGGTTATAGGTCTGCTGTTTGATCTGCATCATCTTGTAGCAGCCTTTTAGGTAGATCTGTCCGGCCGGTGTGAAAATCAGCCGTTTTTTGGAGCGGATGACCAGCTGGATTCCCAACTGGGACTCTAAGGCTGTGATCCATCCACTTAAGGCAGGCTGGGATATATTAAGACGCTTTGCGGCCTGGGTGATAGATCCTGTTTCAGCCAGGGCGATCATGTATTGCTGGCAGGTGGTATTCATATGACCTCCAATAAAAATAAGATTTGCTTATATCATATATAGTTATTTCGAAGTAGTCAACTAGATAGAGCAGATTTATACTGAAAATATGAAATGTTTCATGGATTTTTGCGCAAAACCACCAACGAAAACGAACGTTTATATGAAGGAGACAGAGTTATGGATGTAAAATTGATCATTACCCTTGTAGTGGTCGTGGGAATGGTTTTGGGATTTCTCAGCGGAAAATTTAAGCTGGGCTTGGTAGCAATGACCGCAACTACAGTGCTTCATTTGACCGGGGTGCTGACGTTTAATGAGGCTTATTCTTATATGGCCAATTCCAATATTGTTCTGCTGGGAGCCCTTTTTGTGCTTAGCGGCGCGCTGGGCCGTACCAGCCTGGTTTTGAAGCTGAGGCAGTGGGTGTTAAATCACTCGGGAAAAGGACAGATGATCGTGCTTGTGTACCTGGTGATCTGCGCGATTATGACGAACCTGACCTCTCCCTTGGCGATTCTCAGCATGCTGCTGCCTTTTATGACTGCCCTGGGGCCGGAAAGCGATATCCAGCCCTCCCATCTTTTGTATCCGGGCGCAGTCATCGGCCATTCCTGTCAGGGAGCGCTGCCAATCGGCACGTTCTTCCTGATGGTAAATGCACTTTTAGAGGCAAACGGCGTTCCCGCAGAGCAGATGTTAAGCGTAGTGGATTACGCGAAGATTGTAGCGGTTCCAGGCATCATCAGCATCCTTTACATGGGCTTTATTGGCTGGCGGTTTTTCCCCGTAAATAAAATTGACGAGGAACAGCTTGCAGGCAAGAAGGCGAACAGCGAAAGCTATACGCCGCTGCAGGAAAACTATGTTTATATTGCATTTATCCTGGTATTTGTGGGATTGTTCTTTAAGTCCTATCTGCCCTTTGATGTGGCGGCCCTGGCGGTTACGGCGGTAATCGTGCTGATGTATCTGCGGGTACTGGATTTAAATGATGTGAAGAATTTCCTGAACTTGGATGCGCTGTTTATGCTGGTGGGCGTTATGCCTCTGGGGACTGCCATGCAGAATACGGGGGCAGGCGATGTAGTGGCAGACTTTATTATCAATCTTTTGGGATCAAATCCGACGCCTTTGATGATCCTGATTGCGTTCTATATTGCGGCGGCTTTCTTGACACAGTTTATGAGCAACACGGCTACAGCTACCGTTTTTGCCACCATTGCCATTGTAACCGCTATGTCCAGAGGGATCGATCCAAGGCCTTTTGCGGTTGCGATTTATGCCGGCGCTACTGCGGCTATGTTAAGCCCCACCAGCTCCCCCTCCATCGCCATTGCCTTTGGTGCGGGGCATTATAGGATTGTAGATGTGTTAAAAGCCTGCATACCGCTGTGGGTGATCTACGGCGCAGCCACTATCTTTATGGCAATTTTCTGGTATCCGATCTGATGAAACAATGCTAAGATAATATTAAAGTCCTATTAATGGAAGGAGATCTTTATGAAAATTACAAAATTAACTGCGTATTCCGTACATACCAATCAATTTCGGAATTTTAACTTTGTCCGTGTAGATACCGACGAAGGTATCCACGGTGTAGGCGAGCTCTTCTGTGTGGGCTCTGATAAGAGTGTGCTGGAGATGGTAAACTATGTGTCCGAGTGGGTGCTGGGACAGGATCCCTTAAACCGGGAGCGGATCCAGAAGCGGATTCTGTTTTACTCCAGGTTTCCAGGCGGCTCCATCTTAAATACGGTGGCCAGCGCAATCGACCTGGCTCTGTGGGACATCGCAGGAAAGGTGGCCAATCTTCCGGTTTATAAGCTGCTGGGAGCAGTCAGGGATAAGGTGCCGGTATACTGCCACGCCTACGGAAAAACCTACAAGGAAACCCTGGAAGCCCTCTATCCCAAGATGGAGAAATATGGCTATAAGGCCTGCAAGGTTTTGGTGTCTTCCATTGGATATGACCGCAACGGACAGGCGGAGAAGGATATGGCTTCCATGTTTGAAGGGGTGAGAACTGCCTTGGGAGACGACTTTGAGATCGGCATCGATATGTCCAGCAAGATTTACGAACCCATTCAGGCCAAGCGCTGCATCAAGGCCATTGAGCCTTACCGTCCCTTCTTCGCGGAGGAACCCATCCGCCCTGAAAATATGGAAAACTGGGCGGAGATCGGCCTTGGGCGGGATGTGCCCATCGCCACCGGCGAGCAGATTTTTACCACCTGGGATTACGACCGGCTACTAAAGCTTCATGTGGTGGATATTTTACAGCCTGACATCCTGCTGTCCGGCGGCTTTACCGGTATGTTAAAGATTGCCGCCATGGCGGAACCAAGCTTCCGCAATTTAAGCCCCCACAACCCCTTAAGCTCCCTGGCAAACTGCATCAATGTGCATTTCTGCATGAGCGTGTACAACACCACCTATCTGGAGAACGAGCCCCGTGAAGAGGGCATGGACAAGGATCTGTTTACTTCGGTGCTTCATGTGAAGGATGGGTTTATCGTTCCCAACGATGAGCCGGGATGGGGTATGGATCTGAATTATGAATATATGAAATCTCTTGATGCCATCACCTGGTCCAGGGTAGACCTTTCAAAGCCATCTGCCTATACCATGAGCGGTGCGCCCCATATTATGTAAGACGGTAAAAGCGAGAGGCCGGAAATCCACTGCAAGTATTTTGCAGGAGGATTTCCGGCCTTTCTGTTTACAGAACTGCAAGAAAAAACAGGAATCAGGCCCGGTAATAACAGGGATATTTTTGATACTCTTCCTGAATCACCTCAATAAAATATTTGTCTGCGGGCGATAGTTTCCGCTCCGCCAGGTACAGCAGTTCCCGCAGGGAATAGCACTTTTCGGAAAACGGCAGCAGTCTGATGCGCGGATCCGAGATATGGCTGTAGGGCATCAGCGCATAGGAGTTGTCGTAGACCAGGGATTGAATAATAAAGCTCAAATCATTGAGCGGAATAAGCTTGGATGGAACGATCCCAAACTGTGCCAGGATGTCCAAGTCAAACTTGACTTTGGAGGTTCCCATTAGCTGAGAAATAAAGGGGAGGGGACGCAGCAGCTCCATTTTGTCCGGAGTTAGGGGAAGGCTGGGTTCAAGCTTGGAAAATACTGGGTTTTCGGAGGAAATCGCAAGCATCAGTTCATATTTTTGTAGAAAAGCGCGGATAATTTTGCTGCTTTTCTTGTAAGAAGCATTGAGAGAAACAGTGCTGACCGCAAAGTCGATTACCCTGTTTTCAAGTGCCTCATCGATCTTCTGGGCGGGCATGACAGAAGGAACCAGGGTGATATTGGGATATTCAAGGTGGTAATGGCTAAGCGCTTCCATAAGGACGGGATGCTGGAGATCGTGGTGGCGACCTTCAGCTGCGGCTTTTTCATGCTTTCCAGAGTCAGATACAGCTCTTTGCGCATTTCAAGAATCTGGCGGCAGCAGTCTACATAGGCAACCCCCGCGGGAGTAAGGGACATGCGGTTGTGGGTTCTGACGAAAAGCGCGAGCCCCAGCTCTGCTTCAAGATTTTTGATATAGATGCTTAAGGTAGGCTGCGAGATATGGAGAAGGGAAGCTGCTTTCGACATATTCTGTTCATTTGCAAGGGTTACGACATATTCTAAGTAACGAAGATCCATCGTTTCCTCCTAATGTATTATAGTTTGTAGCTATTGTTTAATTTATACAATGAATTAGACAATAAATCAAGAAAAATGTTATAAATACTACATGGAAATCTACTGCAGAGATGGAAATGATAAGGTAAAAACGAATAAGGGAGTGATTCAAATGAGCAAAAATAATGAAATTCAGCCGCAGGGACAGAGTACATCGAAAAAAGGTGTTTTGACGATTCCGTTCCTGATGCTTCTGATGTGTTATACCCTGGGATGCCTTACATATCAGTTTCTGGGTACGCTGTTTGTCAGTTATGGAGTAGGTTTGGGATATGAGAAAGTGGCGGTAGCCGCCGCTATGAGTATGACTGGGTTAACCGGCTTGATCATGCGTCCCATCGGCGCGGTAATTGGCGATAAATTCAATAAAAAATATCTATTTGCAACGATGCTTTGCTGCATGGGACTGATCGACATTATTATCAGCTTCCAGACGCAGATCCAGGTGTTCTTTATCCTGCAGCTGTGCAAAGGAGTTGTGTGGTCGCTGCTGGGCCTGACCGGGCAGCTGATGGTTTCTGAAATTGTGGCAAAGGAAAAGCTTGGAACCGGTATGGGAACCTATATGCTGGGACAGATGATTGCAAATGCGTTTGCGGCAGTTCTGGCAATCGCGATTGCGGATAAATTCAGCTATGAATTCGCCTTCCGCGTAGGGGGAGGCTTCGGAGTGGCAGGCTGCCTGATTGCCCTGTCGATCCCGATTAAGGTTTCCGCTGGAAATAAAGAGGCCTCTGTGCTTAGGACAATCCGGAACCTGCGTGTGAGGAACTTTTTCAACACAACCGTAATTCCGCTGATGGTGATGGCGGCGCTGTTCCAGATGTTCCAATCCGCCTGCGGCACAAGCATTATCACACACTTTGCCAAGGAAGAGTTCCCTCTGGTGAACGCTGGTGTTTTCTCTACCATTAATAACTTCATGTCCTGGTTTACCAGGCCTACTTATGGAAAAATCGCGGATAAATTTGGCGTTCGCTACTGCTTTATTCCGGGCCTGATTGGAATGAGTACAACCGCCTTTATCCTGTCCCAGGCAACGGGGCTTACGAGCCTGGTGGCCGCGGCGGTTATATATGGGCTCTCCTTTGGAGGGTGCATCCCGGTTCTTAACGCGGTTACGATCCGGGCGGTTGATAAGTCCCAGAAGGCCTCCGCTATGTCTACTAAATCAATGGGAAGCGATTTGAGCTTGATGGCCACCAATACGGGAGTAGCGATGCTGGCCACTCAGTTTGGCACCTACCGAGCCTCCTACATGGTTGTAGGCTGCATCGGACTGCTGGGCCTGGTGTATGTGATTGCGTATTTTACTTATTACAACAGAAAGCATGAAGGAAATCCGTTGCACTGGTAAAAGAGAGGGAGAGGTAAATGATGCGAATTCAAGAGTGGGACACCGATTATGGCAAATTCTACGATGAGATCGACCGGGAACACATTTATAAATATCCATATTCAGGGCTGTTTTCCAACCCGGTTGTGATAAAAAAGACAGGTGAAGTGACAGAGAGCTATGTATATATTCCGGAATCCGCCGTAAATTCTATGCAGGGGGTAATGATCCTGCCGGATGAGAAAGAGGATCCGGTGGAATTTTTGGAAAAGAGCGGGTGGATGGAAGAAGCGGACGAGCAGGGAATCATCTTGATCACCACCTCTTATGGAAAGGATCTGGAGACCCTGCGGGAAATTTATCTGGATTTAAGAAACAGAAGGCATTTCAATGTCAATAAGGCATACCGCTATCTGGTTGGATATGGGAAATCAGCTGCCGATGCGATGAGAATGACGGTACGGTGGCCCCAGGAAGTAGCGGGTGTGGTTTGCGTTGGTGAGATTGGCGTCAGAGAGGATGAGCTGAAAGAAGAAGGAAGCAAGCCGTCGGATCTTCCTTATATCCCTCTTTGCCAGGTTCCTGTTCCTGTCTGGATGGTAACGGAGCAGCCGGAAATGGATTTGATCGATTATTGGAAAAACGCCAACCAGTCGGAAACGGCGCCGTATCTTCGGCGGGGAATCACGGAATATCATGCAAAGCAGACCGGAATTGACCCTCTGACCGAGCACCAGGCTGGCGCCCTGCTTTGGGTTTCCGGACATGAGGACCACCAGGGGGAAAGGTTTGGGCCGAAGGATTTTTATGAGTATTTTCTGGCTAAGACACAGAGGGCTACCGCAATTGCCAATGGCGACCTGAACCCGGTCAGGACTATGGAAGAGTGGGGGATGGCCAGGCGCACGATGGTGGTAGACGGATACAGAAGGGAATGGTATGAGTTTATTCCGGATGAGAACCGGCGCTATCAGGGGCCGCAGCTCCCGCTGGTGGTATTTTTTCACGGAGGCTCCAATCAGGCATGGGCGAATATTCAGACCACTGCCCTGGTAAAGGTGGCGGCTGCCCGTGGATTTGCGCTGGCATTTCCTACAGGAACCATGCGCCGCAGGGAGCAGGATCACGCGGTTCCCCATCCGGCCTGGAATGCGGGGATGCTTAAGGACCATATGGATGATTTTAAATTTGTACGGCTGATGATAGAGGATATCAAATGCAGAAACCCGATTGATCCTACAAGAATTTACTCCTGCGGCCATTCGATGGGGGCCTGCATGGGGCAGCAGGCGGCGCTTGTTATGCCGGATGTGTTCGCGGCGTGCGCGGTAACCGGGGGAGTGATTAAAGGGCTGGACTGCCGGGAAGGCTTCTTCGGATCTTACAGGCTGCCGGCAGTTAAAACCGGATATGAGGTTCCGGTTTGGATTATGCTTGGTGAGCATGACACAGGAGGGGGAGACCTGAAAACGAACCAGAGGGCGAATGTTAATGTGGAGTATTGGATTAAACGGAACGGAACCCAGGAAAAGGAACGGCCGATGGAGTACCGCAGCGGCCGCTACCATCATCGGATCTGGCAGAACCGGGCAGGAGTTCCGCTTCTGGATTTTACTACGGTAAAGGACAAGCCTCATGCCTTTACGCCCCAGGACGGATGGCTGTTTTATGATGAATGGTTCAGCAAATTCAGCAGGGCAGCGGACGGGACATTATACTATATGGGAGCTGCGGTGGAAAGGATCAATAACGGATGAAGGAAGGAACCATTGTAAAAACGAAAACCAGAAAGGGGACATTTCTTGGAAAAATAGATGCCCTAGGAAATGAAGCCTACCTTGGAATTCCTTACTGCCTCCCCGCTGTAGGGGAGCGCAGATGGCTCCCGGCCCAGGAAGAGCCGGATCAGGAGACGGAGCGGGAGGCCTTTGCTTTTTCGCCGCTGGCTCCCCAGGCGGATGCTGGCCAGTATGCGGGCATGCCACAGGATGAGGACTGCCTGTATTTAAACATCTGGAAAAGCAACAGAGGCAGCGAAAAAAAGGCAGTGCTGGTATGGAACCACGGAGGTTCCTATATCAAGGGCGGAACAAGAAATCCGGATTTTAACGGGGCAAAGCTGGTGGCCCAGTACCCTGACCTGATTTTTGTCAGCTTGAACCACAGGCTGGGACTTCTGGCAAATTTCAATTTGTCCAGCCTGGACCGGGATGGAAAATATAAATGCAGCAATAACTTGGCGCAGCTGGATCTCAGGGCAGCTTTGAAATGGGTACACGACAATATTGAAGCATTTGGAGGGGATCCGGAGCGGGTAACAGTCTATGGGCATTCATCAGGCTCCAGCAATATCTCGGCCCAGTTTTTGATGGCAGATCCCGCAAAGTATTTTAAACGCGCCATTATGCACAGTTCGTTTGCTCTGGATGTAGGCATGACCTCCCTTGAGCAAAGCCGGAGAGTGTCGGATATTGTGCTGGAAATTTTGGGAAACCCAACCCTAAAGGAGCTGCTTGCCATGTCTCCCCAACGGCTTCTTAAGGCGCAGAAGGAGCTGTTAGGAGCAAAGCTGCCCCCAGATATTAAGCCGTTTTCGGTAGTAGAGGATGGGTATGTGATTCCGTTCCAGTCCTACAAAAGGCTGGAGCAGGGGAACTGTAAAGGTTATGAATGTATCATTGGCTCTGCCTGCGGGGAGTATGACCAGCAGTTTCGCAGCCGCAAAGACGATGTGGAGAAATATGAATTTTTAAAAAGCCAGGTAGGGAACCGCGCAGATGTGCAGTGGCTGCTGGATTCTTACTTGAAAAATGACCCGCTTCGTCCGCCTGCCACGGCGATTATGGATATAAAAAACGATCTGTGGATCCGCGTTCCGGGCAATCTGATGGCAAAGGCGCTTTCGGGGCATAACCGGGTGTTTCTATTTTATACGGCGGCAGAAGATCAAAAAAACAGGGTCCGGGCTCCTCATGGAAACGAATATCGGGCGGAGTTTGCAAAGGCGGATCCGGGGCTTTACTCGGAGGAAACCGTTCAATCTATGAGAAATATGCTGGCAAATTTTGTACTGGCCGGCTGTCCTTGCTGCGATAATGATTCATTTATGACGCAGATGCCTGCCTGGCCTCTTTTTGACTGGAAAGACCAGCAGACCTTGATGCTCTGCGACCAGCCGTACATTGAGTACGGGGTGCGCAGAAAGGATGTGGAAACGCTGCTTTCGCTGTATGCCGAATTTAAGGACGGCAGCAGAAAGGCCTGAAAGCCAGGAGGTGATTATGACTCATACGATTATTTTCTTTGGGGGAATTTTGCTTGCGCTGGTACTTGGAACAAGATTGAAAATCAACATCGGGCTTGCCGCTGCCGCTGTGGCTTTTCCGGTAGGAATACTGGCGGGGGGAATGTCTGCCGGGGCAGTGGTATCCTTGTTTCCTACAACTCTGTTTTTTAACTTCCTGGTAGCTACATTTTTGTTTGGATTCGCAGGTAGTAATGGAGCGCTGAAGGCTTTGGCGGAGCATCTGCTGTATGCCTGCAGAAATACGGGCTGGCTGTTGGGACTGCTATTTTTCCTGGTAACGGCTGTGATTGCCGCTATGGGGGCAGGAGGCTCCGCTCCGTTCTTTTTGTCCGCCATCTGTTTTAGCATTGCCCTTCAGGCCGGGATTAATCCGCTTCTGGCTTCCTTAGCGGTTTGGATGGGTTCTATGGTTGGCGGGAGCGTGCCTTGGACCTCTGGGTTTGCGACAAGTGTGGGACAGCTGGAGATTTATTTCAGCCCGGAGGACGCCCGCTCCTACGCCGCCGGATATTACATATGGAAAGCTGTATTTTATACAGTCCTTTATATGGTGTCCTTTCTTGCGATGAAGGGCTATAGAGTAAAGCGGGCATCGGTGAAGATGGAGAGGCCAAAGGCGTTTGATTCCAGACAGAAGAGAAGCCTTTTTATCATTGGCGCGGTCATTGCTTTGTTCGTCCTGCCGGAAGCGTTTAAAATCATATGGCCAACGCCGGTCATAGTCAGGCTTAGCCAGATTTTCAGCTTCCAGCTGGTGGCGGTCATCGGAATTATCGCCAATATTATAGGAAATACGGCATCCTACGACTCGGTAGTAAAGGAACGGATTCCGTGGGATACGCTTTTGATGCTGTCTCTGACCGGGATGTATATGGCTCTCGCGAATCCCTTGGGGATTGTGGAATTTATGGGGGGCTATCTGCAAAGCAGTGTGCCCGCCGCATGGATTATACCAGGCGTTGTGCTGATCATGTGCGTTTTGAGCTTTTTTGTCTCGGGGGTAGTGGTAATTCCGATGATGCTTCCCATGCTGCCGGTTTTGGCGGAGGTTTCGTCCGTATCAGTGGAAGCGGTATACTGCGCCGCGCAGATCGGCCTTACCGCCAGCAGCATAAGCCCATTCTCCCAGGGCGGCGCCTCCGTGCTGACCGGCTGCAGCGATGACGGCTTAAGGAGACGTCTGATTAAGCAGCAGATTTTATTGTCTGGGGTATTCAGCGCCATTGCGGTTGCGGCGGCATTTTTAGGCGGTTTTTCAATGCTGTAATTTGGACGGCAGCCCAGGACGCCTGGACTGCTGCGGATATTAGAAAAAGAGGAGGGAAAAAATATGCCAATTTTAAAATTAAAGGATGTTGAGCTCTATTATGATGAGTTTGGGTCAGGGGACCGGTTTCTGATCCAGGCGCAGCAGTTTGTCAGCAAACATCTGAATTATGTGAAAGATCTAAGTGAAAAAGAGGGATTTCACGGCTTTATTATACGGATCCGGGGGTATGCGCCATCCACCCTGGTGACGGAAGATTTGGGAGACCGATGGTATGATGTATGGGCGCAGGACGTCTGCGACTTTGCGGATGCAATGGGGATAGGCCAATTTTTCTATACCGGCCATTCTCATGGAGCTGGGATCGGCTGGCATCTTTGCATGAACCATCCGGAACGTCTCAGGGGCTTTTTTGCCAGTGGCTGCGGGCCTCATAAAAAAGATGGCCAGGCCACGGGAAGCGCCCGTATGCAGACAATCGAGGCGGCTAAAAACAGGGAAACATGGATTCCGTTTGCGGAGCAGAAGGCGAAAAACGCGGTAAAAGCGGTTGTGCCCCTGCTGGAGGATGCGCAGGATGGGGAAGCCGCCCGCCTGGAAATTGAGGATACAAGGGAATTTTGGGTCAATATGCCGGCAGTTTCTGCTGTGCTGAACCCTAAAAAGCCATTTCCAAAGTGTGAAACGGAGGAAGAGCTGATTGCGGTTATGGGTAAAATCCAAGTTCCGCTTCTGATGCTGGGCGGGTCTGCTGATGTGATCAGCACGCCGGAGCTTATGCTGCGTTCCCTGAGAGCGGTCAAAAATTCCCAATTGGTGCTGTTTGAAGGGGTGGATCATCAGGATTTGACTAAAAAATGCAGGAAAGAGTATGTGGCGGAAATCGTGAACTTCTGCCGGATGAGACATCTGATTGAATAGAAAGCGAGATAAAATACGGCCTGCTGCTAAAAGAATTTGATGAGCAGCAGGCCGTATCCAGGAGAGTCAGGTAATAGGAGCCGGATTAAAGATACACATATCATTGTGGAAGCCGTACTGGTCGCTGTAGGGCTTTTTTACTCCGGAAGCCACATCAATCATATACCGGAAAATTTCTGTCCCCACTTCCTCTATGGTCTTTTCGCCGGTGGCCACCTGGCCAGCAGAAATATCGATCATGTCAAACCAGTTTTCCTTCATCTCATTGCGGCTGCAGATCTTCACCACCGGGGCGATCTCTAAGCCGTAGGGGGTCCCCCGGCCGGTCATAAACAGCTGCAGGCCGATTCCGGCGGCAATCTGGGAGGGGCCGCAGACAATGTCGGAGGCGGGGGTGGCGGCGTAAATCAATCCCTTCTTTGCGGGCCGCTCACCGGGGCCGATAACCTCCACAATAGGAGAGACGCCGGACTTGGCAATGGAACCCATGGCCTTTTCTACGATGTTGGCCAGTCCTCCCTTCTTGTTGCCGGGGGTAGGGTTGGCATCCCGGTCCACGCCGCCCTGGGCCAGGTAGTCATCGTACCACTTCATCTCCGCGGCCAGACGGTCCCGGACTTCTTGGCTTACGCAGCGGGCGGCCAGCATGTGGACGCCGTCCCGGACCTCGGTGACTTCGCTGAACATCACCGTGCCGCCGCCCCGTACCAGCATATCTGCCGCGTATCCGGCGCTGGGATTCGCGGTGAGGCCGCTGAAGGCATCGCTGCCGCCGCACTGCATACCCACGACCAGTTCGCTTAAGGGCAAGGGCTCCCTGCGGCGCGTATTCAGCTTTTGAAGCTTCCGCTCTGCCATTGCCAGGATTTGGGCCATCATCTCATCGTGGCCATGGCAGTCCTGGATGGTCAGGCAGTTTTCCGGGGTAATGTCCTCGGGAGGAAGGAGGCGCTCATAGGTCAGCTTCTCGCATCCTAAGCCCAGAACCATGATCTCCCCGCCGAAATTTGGATGGCGCAGGATATTCTGCAGGGAGCGGATGGGAATGTATGCCATAGCAGCGTTGATGGCCACGCCGCAGCCGTAAGGGTGGGTAATGGCTACTACCCCGTCCACATTGGGGTATTTGGGAAGAAGTTCCCTGCGGATGCGCTCAGCTGCCACCCGGGCCACACCAGCCACGCACTGGACGGTGGTCATGATGCCTAAAAGATTTCTGGTACCGGCAGGTCCCTGAGCATTTTTATAGCCCATCCAGGTGGTGACGGGAGGCTCTGGGAGTTTGTCCATGGGAACCAGGTTGACACCGTAGGGCATATGGTCCAGGGCCGGGCTTTCCGGGAGGATGACCATGTGCTCGTTGATCCAGTCGCCGGGGGCGATATCATCCTTCGCGTAGCCAAGAACCACGCCGTAGCGTATAATCGGCTGATCCTTGAGGATCGCGCGTAGGGCAATCTTGTGGGCCTGGGGGATCAGGCTGCTGGCTTTGACGCCCGCAAGCACCTGGGTTCCCTGGGGGATGTCCTGGACGGCGATCGCCACATTGTCCTCAGGCTTTACTTTGATAAATAAGGGTGCAGACATAACGATTCTCCTTTCTAAAAGCCATTGCTGGCGTAAAAATCATCCCAGTACTCCTTTGACATGCGGATAAACTCCTTTAAGGGGCGGCTCAGATAAAACAGCTCGTTGGAGGCAAAGAGCATGTCCCACGTAGGGTGGGAGGGCAGGGAGTAGAAGGTTAAGTTCCTGCGCTCGGCGGGCGTAAGCTTTAAGATATAGTATTTGGGGAGCAGGGAGCAGGCCAGCCCGGAGGAAACGAATTTTAAGATGCTTCCGGTGCTGGAGGTTTCAAAAAGAATCTTAGGCTCAATCCCGGCTTCCTGAAAAATCTGGTCGGAAACAGCCCTGGAGGAGGATTCCCTGTGCATCATCACGAACGGGTCATCCTTAAAGCGCTGGATATCGATTTCAGGCGGCGTATTCATACCGCAAGGCAGCTCCCGGCTTAAGGGGTGTCCGGGAGGGACGGCGATAAAAAATTCCTCCGAGCAGATGGGGTAATAATGAAGGCGGCTGTTTCTCTGGCTGGCACAGAGGGTCAGAAACCCCATGCTCAGCTTTCCATCCGCGATCATAGCTTGCTGGCGCAGGCTTCCGATTTCAACGGTGGAAATGGAGATATTGGGATAACGCTTCAAAAAGCGGGAGTATACGGTGGCAAACATTTCCACTGTCCGGCCGGGGATCAGGCCAAGGGTAAACTGGCGCTTTTTGTTGTCCAGCATATCCGCAATCTGGTTGTAAGTATTTTTCTTGATGGCCATGATTTCCTTGGCATTCTGCACATAGAGCTCCCCGATCTCCGTCAGCGTCCAGTTGTTCCTTGTCCGGAAAAACAGAGGGGCGCCCAGCTCCTTTTCCAGCTTTAGAAGCTGCTGGTTTAAGGCGGACTGGCTGATGAACAGTTTTTCCGCAGCTTTTGTTACATTATTCTCTTCCGCGATTTTCAGTATGTATTCGATTTGCTTTAAGTCCATAAGGATCCCTCGCTTTTGTGAGCCGGACTGCAGCGTCCGGAATAACTGGCGTCTGAATCAAAGTATAGCAGAAATTTGGCAAAAAAGCTTAAAATTTAGTCTTCATTTTTTTAAGAGTGCTAGAAATATAATGCGTTTTACGTGAGGTTATCCGTAATTATATAATTAGTGCATAAAGAAAATGCCGAAAGGAGAGGGGCATATGGAACATTTTGATATAGTGGTGATCGGCGCGGGGGTTGTAGGCTGCGCCGTGGCCAGGGAGCTGTCCCGGTATAAGGCGAAGATCGCCGTGGTGGAGAAGGAGCAGGATGTGGCCTGCGGCAACTCCAGCAGAAACACCGGTATGCTTCACGCCGGTTTTACATATAAGCCGGGAACCTTGAAAGCTCAGTGCGCGGTGGAGGGAAATAAGGAATTTGACCAGGTGGCCCGTGAGCTTGACGTACCCTTTAAGAGAACCGGGAAACTGGTAGTGGGATTTGATGAGCGGGATCGGGAGAATATTCTGAAATTTAAGGAGAACGGACGGGTCAACGGCGTGGAAAATATCCAGATGCTGGATCGGGATCAGCTGCGGGCCATGGCTCCTGAGGCAGGAGGGGAGTTTGCCATGTATGTGCCTTCCTCCGGGATTCTGGATCCCATGCAGTATACCATTGCCCTGGCGGAGAACGCCTGTATCAACGGCGTCCGTTTTCTGTTTGGGGAAAGGGTGACGGACATCCGCAGGGAAGAAGGGGAGTGGAAAGTCTGTACCCAGTCCGGTCAGATCGGTGCCCGCTGGGTGGTCAACTGCGCCGGGATGCACGCTTCCTGGATTTCCAGCCTCCTGGGATACCCGGACTATCCGGTGAAGGGCTTTAAGGGAGAGTATTTTGTGCTGGATAAGAAGGCTGGAAAGCATATGTCCATTCCCATCTATCCTGCCCCCGATGAGCGGGGAGGATTTGCCACCCACGCCACTCCTACGGTGGACGGCAATATTTTAGTAGGCCCGGATTCCTACCTGACGGAAGGGCTGGAGGACTATAAGAATACGAAAGACCACATGGACGGCCTGATTCGGGACGGGCAGAAGATGTTTAAGGAGATGCGCCGGGAATACTTTATCCGCAACTTTGCTGGTATCCGCTGGAAACGGTACAACCCGCAAACAGGGGAGATCTTGGACTTCATGCTGGAGTCCGCCCCGGATAAGCCCTGTACGGTAAACCTGGTGGGAATTGAGTCCCCGGGCATCACCTGCGCCCTGCCCCTGGCCAGAAGGGCCGTGGGAAAGATCCTGGAGCAGGAGGCGCTGGAGCCTAACCCGGATTTTACCCCTTACCGCAGAGGTATCCGAAAGTTTTCCGAGATGAGCCTTAAAGAGCAGGAAGAGGCTATCCGGGAGAACCCCGATTACGGTGAGGTGATCTGCCGCTGCGAAACGGTAACCAGGGCGGAGATTTTAAAGGCAATACACAACCCTCTGGGAGTACATACGGTAACGGGAATCAAAAACCGTACCCGGGCCACCATGGGACGCTGCCAGGGCGGATACTGTGAGGCGAAAATCACCCATCTGATTGAAGAGGAGCTTGGGCTGACGGAAACTCAGGTTCGATATTCGAAAAAGGATTCGTATATGTTTACGGGAAAGGTGAGGGATATGGCATGAGACAGGTGGATGTAGCAATTATCGGAGGCGGCCCGGCCGGGCTTGCCGCCGCAGTGGAGCTGTGGAAGAAAGGCGTGAGGAATCTGGTGATCCTGGAGCGTGAGAAACAGCTTGGAGGGATCCTGCGCCAGTGTATCCACGACGGTTTTGGCCTCAGGCGTTTTAAAGAAACCTTAAGCGGCCCGGAATATGCCCAGCGTTTTATTGATCTGGTACAGGAACTTGGGATCCCCTATATTACCGAGGCCACGGTGATCCGGATTACTGAGGATAAGCAGGTTTACGCTGCCGCCCCTAAGGGTATGGTGGAGATTCAGGCCAAGGCGGTGATTCTCACCATGGGCTGCAGGGAGCGCACCAGAGGGGCCATCAGTATACCGGGAAACCGCCCGGCCGGCGTCTATACGGCTGGAACAGCCCAGGCCTATATCAACCTTTACAATAAGATGGTGGGCCGCCGGGTAGTGATCTTGGGTTCCGGGGATATCGGCCTGATTATGGCCAGGAGGATGACTCTGGAGGGGGCCAAGGTGGAAGCGGTATTTGAGATCCAGCCCTATGCCAACGGCCTTGCCAGGAATATTGAACAGTGTCTTCACGACTACAATATTCCCCTGTACCTCAACCATACCGTGACAGAAATTTTAGGTGAGGACCGTCTGGAAGGGGTGATTGTATCCCAGGTGGATGAACATATGCAGCCTATTCCCGGGACAGAGAAGCGCTATAGCTGCGATACACTGGTGCTCTCCGTGGGACTGATCCCGGAAAATGAGCTGTCTGAGGGGGCCGGAGCGTTGCTGGATTCGAGAACAAAGGGGGCTGTGGTGGACGAGAATTACCAGACCACGGTTTCGGGAGTGTTCGCTGCGGGCAATGTGCTCCACGTCCATGACCTGGTAGATTTTGTATCCCTTGAGGCGGAGGCTTTGGCGGATGCGGTGGCGGACTATGTGGAGGGTACGGAATTTGAACCCTGCTGCCTGACGGTGGAGACAGACGGGATGGTGGGATACACAGTGCCTCAGAAAATCAGCGGCACCAAATCCTTCCGGCTGTCCATGCGGGTGAGACGTCCCATGAAAAACTGCTCCGTCCAGGTGTATCAGGGAGAAAACCTGGTGAAGGAGCTGAAGCTGAAAAAAGCTCTCCCGGCGGAAATGATCCAGATTCCCATTGACGGGAAAAAGCTGAATACACAGCAGGGATTGGAGGTGAAGGTGGTATGTTAAAGGAATTTGTATGCATCATGTGCCCCCAGGGCTGTAGCCTGGAGGTAGAGATGGAGGAAGGCCAGGTAAAGGAGGTCCGGGGCAATACCTGCCCCAAGGGAGAGCAGTACGCTCTCCAGGAGGCCCTAAGCCCTATGCGCAACATTGCCACCTCGGTACTGGTGGACGGCGGGGAGCTTCCCCTGGCCAGCGTCCGCCTGTCCGCGCCCATTCCTAAGGAGGACATCTTCCGGGCAATGGAGGAGATCCGCAAGGTACATGTGGCGGCTCCGGTAACCATCGGGCAGAAGGTGATCGAAAACATCCTGGGAACAGGCTCGGACGTGGTGATTACAAAGAATGTGGGGCGAAAGTCCTGAGGGAGGAGGGGATGAGATGAAGGTAGTAAAGGGAGGCACGGTATCCGGGCTTTTGCGGGATGTGCCCATACCGCCTATGTTTAGGGCCAGGCAGACATTTCCAAGGGAGCGAATTGAGCCGGGACAGATTCCGGAGGCGGTTTGGGCAGAGATGTCAAAACCTGAGTTTGATGGAAAAATCCAGCCGGGAATGAAGATCGCCATCACCGCCGGAAGCCGGGGAATCCGCAACGTGGATGTGATTACGAAGGCCATTGTGGACTATGTAAAGGAAAAGAAAGCCAAGCCATTTATCGTACCGGCCATGGGGAGCCACGGCGGCGCTACGGCAGAGGGCCAGGTGGAGCTTTTAGAGAGCTTCGGCATTACGGAGGAGGCCATGGGCTGCCCTATCAAGTCCTCCATGGAGGTGGTGGAGCTGGGATATTCGGAGCTGGGACGGCGGGTGGTTTTGGACAAAAACGCCTATGAATCCGACGGCATCATTGTATCCTGCCGTTTAAAGCCCCACAACGCCTTTCGGGGAACCCACGAGAGCGGCCCCTGCAAGATGATGACCGTGGGGCTGGGGAAGCAGGTGGGAGCTTCCATCGTTCACAGCGACGGCATGGGGCGCATCGGAAGGAATATTCCTACTATGGCCAAGGTGGTGCTGGAAAAGGCGCCCATCCTATTTGCCATCCCCTGCATCGAGAACGCTTACGATGAAACCTGCCGCATCGAGGCCATCCTTCCGGAGAACATTTTAGAGCGGGAGGCCCAGCTTTTGAAATACGCCTTTGCCAATATGCCCAGCCTGCTGGTGGGGGAGGCGGACGTGCTGGTGGTGGACCAGATCGGCAAGAATTTCAGCGGTACGGGAGTAGATCCAAATATTACCGGAACCTTTTCCACAGAGTACGCGACCGGAGGGCTGAAGGTACAGCGCACCTGCTTTTTAAATCTCAGCCAGGAATCCCATGGCAATGCCCTGGGCTGCGGCCTGGCAAGCGCCATTACAAAGAAAATATTTGACGATATGGATATTGAGAAGATGTACCCAAACTGTCTGACAAGTACGGTTCTCTCCTCCGCCAGGATTCCATGTGTCGTGGCTACGGACCGGGAGGCCATCCAGCTGTGCATCAAGACCTGCAACGGGATCGAGGGCAGGCCGGTGCGGATGGTGCGCATCCCCAACAGCCTTCACATTGGACGGATCATGCTGTCGGAAGCTTACTATGAGGATGTGAAGGCAGGAAAGTATCCGGGTTTAGAGGCTTTAGACGAGCCTGGTGACATGGAATTTGACGCTGAGGGCAATCTTACGGAACCGATTGTATAAAATTTCAAAGGAGGAAGGAAATGATACCAACAATTACCAAGATGGAGGTCTATCCAGTGGCAGGCAAGGACTGCATGGAGCTGAACTTAAGCGGAGCCCACGCCCCGTTTTTCACCAGAAACATTGTAGTGCTCTACGCGGACAATGGGGAGATGGGCGTAGGTGAGGTGCCGGGCGGCCAGAAGATTACCAAAGCTTTGGAGGAGTGCATCCCCATTGTGGAGGGCACAAAAATTTCCGAGTACAAGAGCACCCTTCTGAAGGTAAAGCGCTATCTGGATTCCAAGGGCGAGGAGGATGTGAGAGGAAACCAGACCTTTGACCTGCGCACAGGCGTCCATGTGATCACCGCCATCGAGGCTCCCTGTCTGGATCTGTTGGGCAAGCATCTGAACGTTCCGGTATGCGAGCTTTTGGGCGACGGACAGCAAAGGGACAAGGTGCGGATGCTGGGCTATCTGTTTTTTGTAGGGGACCGGAACAAGACGGATCTTCCCTATGACAGCGAGCCGGATTCCGACTGTGCCTGGTACAGGCTGCGCCATGAGGAGGCCCTTACTGCGGACAAGATCGTGGCCCATGCCAAGGCGGTTAAAGAAAAATACGGCTTCCAGGACTTTAAGCTGAAAGGCGGCGTACTGGCTGGAGATGAGGAGATGGAAGTGATCCGGGCGTTAAAGAAGGAGTTCCCCGATGCCAGGATCGACCTGGATCCCAACGGCGGCTGGCTTTTAGAGCAGGCGGTGCAGTATGTAAAGGGCATGGAGGGCATCCTGACCTACTGTGAGGATCCCTGCGGGGCAGAGGGAGTCTACTCCGGCCGCGAGATTATGAGCGAATTCCGCCGCCGTACCGGCTTCCCCACCGCCACCAACATGATTGCCACAGACTGGAGGCAGGTGGGCCATTCCCTGGAGTCCCAGGCAGTGGATATCATCCTGGCGGATCCCCATTTCTGGACCATGAGCGGCTCTGTGAGGGTAGCCCAGATGTGCCATGACTTCGGCTATACCTGGGGCAGCCATTCCAACAACCATTTCGACATCTCCCTGGCTATGTTTACCCAGGTGGGAGCCGCAGTGCCCGGCGAGTACAATGCCCTGGATACCCACTGGATCTGGCAGGAGGGGATTGAGCGCTTGACCAAGGAGCCGCTGCAGATCGTGGACGGATGCATCGCGATTCCAAATAAGCCCGGACTTGGCATCGAGGCGGACATGGATCAGATCCTTAAAGCCCATCAGCTCTACAAGGACAACTGCCTGGGCGGAAGGGATGACTCCGTTGTGATGCAATACCTGATTCCGGGATGGAAGTTTGATCCCAAGAAGCCCTGCCTGGTACGATAAACGGTTTAAAGGAGGTGGCTGCTTATGACAGGAAAGACCCCGATTGTGACAGAGATGCAGGTCATACCCGTTGCCGGCTATGATAGCATGGAAATGACCTTAAGCGGAGCCCACGGCCCATTTTTCACCAGAAACCTGGTAGTCCTCAAGGACAGCTGCGGCCATACAGGCGTAGGCGAGATCCACGGAGGCGAGTACACCTGCCAGTGCCTTAAGGCGTGTATTCCTCTGGTAGAGGGACGGGAGATCGGACGTTACCGGGCTAGCCTGGGAGCCATCCACCGGGGAGAAAAGCCATCCGAGGAGGATGACGGCGAGGGAATTCAGACCCTGGACATCAGCAAGCTGAAGTTTGTGGTTCGGGCGGAGTGGGCCATCGAGTGCGCCCTGCTGGATCTTTTAGGCCAATTTTTGGGCGTTCCCATGTGCGAGCTTTTGGCTGAGGGAAAACAGAGGGATCAGGTGGAGGTGCTGGGATACTTGTTTTATGTATCGGATAAGGGCAAGACAGATCTTCCTTATCTGGATGAGAGGGAGAGCGCGGATCCATGGTTTCGGATGCGGCGAAATGAGATGCTGGCCCATGAGCAGATTGTGGAGCAGGCCTGCTGCCTGCAGGAGAAATACGGCTTCCGCAATTTTAAGCTGAAGGGAGGCGTATTTGAGGGCACCTATGAGATGGATACGGTCCGCGCCTTGAAAAAGCAGTTCCCCCTGGGGCACATCAACATTGACCCCAACGGCGCATGGAGCCTGGCTGAGGCTGTCGGCCTGTGCAAAGGCGCCCAGGATATCCTTACCTATGTGGAGGATCCCTGCGGCCCCGAGGCGGGCTTCTCCAGCAGAGAGATTATGGCGGAGTTTAAAAATGCCACCCATTTGCCGGTGGCCACTAACATGATCGCCACCAACTGGAGACAGTTCTACCACGCCGCTGCGCTGAAATCCGTGGACATTGTCCTGGCGGATCCCCACTTCTGGGGGCTGGAGGGAAGCCTGAGGATGGCGGCCATCCTTAACGACTGGGGCCTTACCTGGGGCAGCCATTCCAACAACCATTTTGATATTACCCTGGCTACCTTCGCCCATGTGGCGGCGGCGGCCCCGGGACATCCTACCGCCCTGGATACCCACTGGATCTGGCAGGACGGCCAGGATTTGCTGGAGGACGCCCCGAAAATCAGGAATGGGTATCTGGAGGTGCCCAAAGGGCCTGGCCTTGGGGTAAGGCTGGACATGAAAAAGGTGATGGAAGCCAATAAGCTTTACAATAGCATGCCCAGCCATGACCGGGACGATGCCGCCGCCATGCAGTATCTGATTCCCGGCTGGAAGTACGATTCCAAAAAGCCCTGCCTGGTAAGGTAGGGGAGAGTATGAAAAAACAAATGAATGGAGGTATCTGTTATGGACGCAGGTATGCTTAGCTTGATCGGCATTTTGCTGGCATTGATTCTGCTGGTAGTGGGCTCCTTTAAGGGAGTACATATTATGATTCTTGGCCCTGTCTGTGCGGCTATTGTATTTTTGTTCTCCGGCCTGCCCATTATCGAGAACATGAAGGGGGCTTACGCCGCAGACTTCGGCGGCTTCGCCACATCCAATTTTCTGCTGTTCCTTCCTGCCTGTATTCTGGGCGCTATGCTGGGAGACTGCGGCGCGGCCCAGGATATCGCGGTTAAGGTGGGAAGCATCTCCGAGAAGGCAGGAGGAAAGAACGCTAAGTTCTGGGTGCTGATGGGCCTGTCTCTGATCACCGCCATCCTTTCCTTCGGCGGCGTCAGCGGTTTTGTGGTGATCTTTACCATCGCCCCCATCTGCCGGGCGATCTTTAAAAAGTTTGATATTCCGTGGCACTTTGTTATCGCGGTGGCAGTATACGGAGGCTCTATGTGGACGGCCATCCTTCCCGGTTCACCCTCCGTGCAGAACTTGATCCCCATCGACTATCTGGGGACCAGCCCCAAGTCCGCCCCGGTGATTGCCACTATTACATCCTTGTCCTGCATTATCTTCGGCGCGTTTTACATCTGGTTTATGCTGCGCAGGAATGAAAAGCGGAATGAAGGCTATATGGTAACCGGAGCCCTGATGGAGAAGGAGGCCGGCGACCTGAACAACGCCATCCTGGAGGCCACCTGTTCCAATGCCCAGTTTATCAAGGCCCTGGCTCCTTCTATTGTACTGCTGGTAGCCATGAATGTGTTCAACATTGAGCCTTTCGTATCCCTGGCTCTGGGGTGTTTGACCTGTTTTGTGCTGTATTTCAACAAATTTGAAAACATGAGCAAAACTTTTGGTTCCGGATGTACTTCCACTATGAAGTCTATCATGAACGTTTCCGCAGTTGTAGGTTTTGGAGCGGCGGTTGAACTGGCTCCCGGCTTCCAGTACCTGATCGACAACCTGGACAAGATTCCCGGACCGCCCCTGCTTCAGCTGGCTCTGGCCACCAATATCGTTGCAGGAATTACCGGTTCCGCTTCTGGAGGTGAGGCCATCGCCCTGACTGTGTTCGCGGACCGCTTCCTGGCCCTGGGCGTTGCGCCGGATATCATTCACAGAATTGTGTGTATCTCCTGCTACGGCCTAGATTCCCTGCCTCATAATGGCTCGGCCATCAACCGCCTGAACTACACCAGGATGACCCACAAACAGGCTTATTATCACGAGTTCTGGCTGGGAGCCATCTATCCCTTCCTGAATTCCTTCCTGGCAGTCCTGCTTGCCACAATGGGCCTGCATTAGCAGGCACAGCAAAAAAGCTTCCCGCTTTCTTTTGGCGGGAAGCTTTTTTGCTGTATTAAAGAAATTACTGGATATCCAGATAAGTTTTCCTGGAAGGCGCGGGAAAGAAGGAGTCGATACTCTCCAGCTCTGAGGGGCTTAAAACCAGTTGGTCAGCCAGGGCGTTCTCCCTTGTGTGGGCAGGGGAGGCGCTTCTTGGGATGGCAATGGTCTTTTTGTTCCGTATCGCCCAGGCGAGGAGTACCTGCGCCGGTGTGGCCCCGTGGGCTTTGGCAATCTCCCTTACAGCCGGACTCTCCATCAGCCCCTGGCGCAGGCGGCCTCCCTGGGCTAGGGGGCAGTAGGCCATGAGGGCTACGCTGTGTGCCTCCATCCAGGGAAGAAGGCTGAATTCGATTCCTCGGGAGCCTGGGTGGTAGAGAACCTGGTTAATCAGGCAGTTTCTGCCGTTTTTAACACTCCAAAGATCTTCCATATCTTCGATATCGAAATTGGAAACGCCCCAGGCCCTGATCAGACCCTCTTTTTTTAACTCCTCCATGCAGGCGACAGTTTCGGAAAGGGGCACGCCGCCCCTCCAGTGCAGCAGGTACAGATCCAGATAACCGGTGCCCAGCCGCTTTAGGCTGGCCCGGCAGCTGGAGAAGATCCTGCCCTTTCCAGCGTTTTGAGGGAGAACCTTGGACACCACAAAAAGACTTTCGCGGTCCATGCCGGAAATCGCCTCTCCAACCAGGCGTTCGCTGCGCCCGCTGCCGTACATCTCCGCCGTATCGATCAGGGTCATCCCCTCTTTTATGCCGGTTCGGAGCGCTTCAAGCTCCCTGTGCCAGGATACCGGATTCTCTCCTAAATACCAAGTTCCCAATCCAATGGCGGGGACAATGCGTCCGTCTGCCAGGCGTACTGTATGCTTCATCCGTATCCTCCCCCGTTAATCGGTAAATTGAATCAGGTTCAGGCCGATTTCCGGCGAATACTTCCGGTCAACGCCGCCGTTTACCGCGTGAATCCAAAATTCCCCAGTCAGGCTGATTACGCCCCGGTTTAAATGTCCGCCGCAGCAGATATTTTCCTTGGGATTACCTGCTACCATATGGATGTGGAGGTAGGTATTCCCATCCATGGTGCTGATATTGCCGTTACAGGAAGCGATTTCTAGATCCCCGGTGTAGGTGCGGGAAACATACTGAAAGGCCTGGCGGTCAAATACGCCTAAGGTTACTTCGCCTACGGCTCCCAGGCCGGACACAGTACCCAGGGTAATGCCCTCTTTGGCGCAAAGCTCGGAAATGACTTGCAGGATTTCCTCGCCCTTGTCGATGCGCAGCAGGTAGTCGCTGCCGAATTTACGGTATTCCATGGTGTTCCTTCCTTTCTATACATGGTCTTTATGAAATGAACGTTGGCGGGGCAGCGTTTTGCTGCTCCGCCAGTATAGGTGGTGGATTCGCTTAAATCAATCCCGCTTCTTTCATGGTTCTGCGGATGTTGTCCAAAGCCTTTCCTTCCGGTGTGGGAAGATTGGGCCGGTAGGGCACGCCTATATCCAGCCCCCTTAAGTTCGCCATATCCTTGGCCGCTACCGGGAAGCTGGCGGCATCCATGGAGAGGCGGACCGGATTCAGCTTAAACTGAGCTTCCAGGGAGCCCTTCAGGTCGCCGGCCATGTACTTGTTGTACACATCCACAATCAGCTCCGGCATGAAATTTCCGGCGGTGCATACGCCGCCTACAGCGCCATGGCAGAGGCTGGCGTAGAGAAGGGTATCTTTGCCTCCGAATACCTTGAAGTTTACGTCTCTGGTTCTGCGGATAAACTCTTCCGTCTGAGTGATGTCGCCGGAAGTGTCCTTCATGCCTACAATATTTTCCACCTCATGGGCCAGACGATCCACCAGGTTCGCGCTCATGGTGTAGCCAACCCGTCCAGGATTGTTGTAGAGCAGAACGGGCGTTTCAGGAACCGCCTGGGCGATGGCCTTAAAATGCTGGAACAGCTCTTCCTCTGTGGGCTTTAAAAACATGGGCTGGAGAATGGACACGCCCACAGCGCCGTTTTCCACCGCCATCTTTGCCAGGCGGCAGCATTTCTTGGTGTTGATGGCGCCGATGCCAAAATATACGGGAACCCGGCCTGCGGCCTGATCTACCATGATCTGTAAGCCCCGACGCATCTCATCCTCCTCCAGCTGGTAAAACTCCCCGTTGGAGCCGAAGGCCAGGATTCCGTGAAGCCCGCCCTTGATAACGAAATCAACCTGACGTCTTAAACGGGCCTCATCGATGCGCTCATCCTCATCGATGGGGGTGATAATAGGAACGATTACGCCTTTGATAAAATCAGTGGATATCATAAGGAGCCTCCCTAGTTAATCTTCTTTTACGATGGAAACGCCGGAGATCCGCTCGTAGTATTTTACCATGGAGCTGTGATCCTCCTTCTCGCCGCCAAAGGTCTTTAAGTTCTGCATGATCTCCATCATCTGGGCTGCCATGGGAACGGGCATATTGATGGCATGAGCGGCGTTTAACACGTTGTTCAGATCCTTGATGTGGAGTTCAATCCGGAATCCGGGCTTGTAGTTGCCTGCTAACATCATAGGAGCCTTGGCGTCCATAACCGTAGAGCCTGCCAGACCGCCCCGGATGGCCTGATAAACAAGCTCCGGATCTGTTCCCGCCTTCTTGGCAAAGGTCAGTGCCTCGGCTACGGCGGCGATGTTGCAGGCCACTACCATCTGATTTGCCAGCTTAGCCACGTTTCCGGAGCCGATGGGTCCTACGTATACCACGGAACCGGCCATAGCCATCAGCAGGTCATAATACTTGTCAAAGGTTTCTTTCTTGCCGCCGCACATAACGGAAATGGTTCCGTCTATGGCCTTGGGCTCTCCGCCGGATACGGGGCAGTCGCACATATCGATGCCCTTCTTCGCCAGCTCAGCGGCGATGGCTTTCGACTCGGTGGGATCGATGGAAGACATGTCTAAAACCACGGTGTTCTCATTGCCGGTTTCGATAATACCACCCTCGCCCAGGCAGGCCGCTCTTACATGGGGGGAATTGGGAACCATGGTGATGATGACATTGCACTCCTTGGCGATCTCAGCGCCGTTTGCCGCAGCCTTAGCGCCGCAGGATACCAGGTCATCAACCGCGCTCTTGTTGAAGTCGCATACGACCAGCTCGTGCCCGGCCTTGATCAGATTCTTCGCCATAGGCCGTCCCATAATTCCAAGTCCAATAAATCCTACTTTCATTTTGCATTCTCCTTTACATGTTAGGGTTTCGGTTTCTTTGTGCCTTTACTATAGCGGAGAACAGCCGAAACATCTATGGAAGTATTGGATAAAATACCGCTGATTTTTTATCGAAAAGCAATAATATTTCAAAAAAACTAAAGTATTATTTCAAATATATTTCAAATCTATCATACAATTGGATGTTTTACTCCCGCCATCCAGACGGCGAGAGCCGGTATTTTTTCATTTTCCGCCACAGGGTGGCAGTGCTGATGCCGAGATACCTGGCGGTGCTCTGGCGATTGCCGCCGTGAAGCCTTAGCGCTTCCGTGATTTTTTCTGCCTCCGGGGGCGGGGCGGCGGCTGTTTGGGCGCTGGCGGGAGGCTCCACGGCTTGGAGCAGGCGGGAGACTGCAATCTCGTCGATGGAACGGCGGCTGCTCTCCAAAATCAAGCGTGCCAAAAAGGTTTCCAGCTTTAGCGGACTGCCGCCCCAATCCAGGCGGCCAAGCTCTTTTAAGCCTCCGGCAGTTAGCTGGTGATAGGATTCATGCTTCTCGCAAAGCTGGTGAAACAGCTGGAGAATCTGTTCCTGGGCGCTGTCCGGCTGCATCAGAGGGGAAGGAACCTCCAGGCTGAAATATTCTAGCAGCGTGTAAAGGGACGGGATCAGCTGTCCCTTTACGGAAAGATCTCTTAAAGAGAACGGGGAGGAGAGGATCAGCCGCAGGTTTGCGGGAAGCCGTTTGCCCTGGGCATTCCTGCGCATACGGCTGCGGGCAAGATGGAACAGGGATTTCTGAATTTGGGGGCAGATGGCCTGTGCCCCCGCCAGGTACAAGGTTCCGCCTTCCGCCATGGTCACGGCGCCTCTTTCGCCGAAGAGAAGGTTTTTCTGATCCTGGAAGGACAGTTCCTCCATATCCAGCTCCACAAAGGCCTGAGAGGAACGGGGGCCTTCATTGTGGAGGGCTGCGGCCATTTTCAGCAGCAGAAGGCTGTCCGGACCCCAGAGGAAGATGGACTCAGTGGCCTGGGCGAAGATACGGGCCTGGAGAATAGAGCGTTCAAGGGCCTGGCAGCCGGGGCTTAAATCAGAAAAACGGAAGGGAAGGCGGGGGGCTCTGCTGTCTCCGCCTCTGTCGGCGGGAGCATCCGATGTCTTCTGCCTAAGCTTCTGGCAGCTGACCAGTACGCTGTCTACCATGCCGTCGATGACAACCGGACTGCAGGTGCAGAGAAGGAGGCCGCTGTTATGGTGTACGATCAGGGAGCAGGGGGATTGTTTTTTCATACACATGGATGTAAGCTGGCGCTGATCCAGATCCGGGAACAGGGCGCAGACCGGCTGGCCGATAATCCGCGCCTGTTCCATCCCCAGAAGCTCCACTATAATGGAGTTGGCGCTCAGCACCTCCCCCAAGGGATTCAGGGTGAGAGCGCCCATATAGCGGCTGTCCAGAAGCACGTCCATCTGAGCCTGGCTGCGCTTCTGATTCTGAAGAGCCAGATCCATGCTTTGAGCCAGAAGGAAGGCAGTGCGCAGGGAATCCTCTGTGTTGGAGAGGAACAGAGATGGAACCCCAGCTTCTTTGGCCGCTGCGATCACTGTGTTGCCGCCGATCAGAAGATCCGCTCCGGACTGGGCGGCTTCCCGGGCCTTTTTTTCCAGATCCCCATCGTCCTGAGCAAGGAAAAGCTGAAGATTAATGTGGAAAATATCCTCAAAGCGGCTCATGTCGCAGAACATGTTCTGATTTCCTGCTACGGCGATGGTAGGGCGCTCCTTGAGAATCAGCTGTCTGGCCCGCTGGATTAAGAGAGCCATTTCCTGGGCGGAAATCACGATCTCAACTACGGGAATAGAGGTGTGGCGCTTGATCAGGGCCGCCTGAAGGCCTCTTGCCACCAGAATAGAAGAGCCTCTGGCAGCGGCCTGACGGGCTTGCGCCACCGCATCCTCAGTGCTTACCTGTATGACTTCCTGTATATCGGAAAAACGGCCCTCCTGGAGGATATTATGGCTCAGATGAACCATCTCTTCGGTGGGAACCAGTACGGAAATTCTTCCCATTAGCTGTACCTCTCTTTCTGGTGGCGTAATCGAAACCGCTACCGCTATTTTATATCAAATCCCAGGAAAAATCCAGGAAATCATGGTTGCCACAGCACCAAAGAATAAATATTGGAAATTCCAACTTCCCAGTTCGGATATGTTTGCTGCGGCGCTTTTCCACCAAGGGCTTTCGTGTCAGAAAAGTTATCCACATTCCCTGGACGCAAGGGGCCCTCGTTCAAAAATTGTAGATATTTAGTTAATCTGCATCTTCCATTCCACCACCGCCTGTTGTATAATTACCTTGTTATTCGAGATACACCGTTGTGTATCTTGTAATGTAGGATACATCTTCATCCGTTACTGTTTGTCTGCGAAAACTTTCCAGTAACCTTGAAGATGTATTTTTTATGCTTTGTCCGATTCCTCTCCTTAACGGGCTGAAAGATAGATACAGCTGCATGATGATATCTGCTATCTGGGTGATTAGATAGTGGTTTTTCATCGCGTTGCTGTTCCGGCTGTTTAAATGCTCAATCTCATATATCCCATTTTTCTGGTTGTTGAACCCTTCGTTCTCTATTTTCCATCTCCCTCGGCCTGCCTCAATCATCTCCTCCAGGTTTTTCCTGGTCAGTTCTATGTTGGTAATCCATTGGAACTCATGCAGCTCCTTCGTTCCGGCTCCCTTCGTCTCATATCGGTAGCTGTACATGTTCGCTTCTTCCTTTTTGCCGGCACTCTCCTCGACATGGTTGATGTATTCTCCCCTACCTCTTTCTTTCCCTATCCCTTTTATGGTCTGTGCTCCTCCTCCACCTGCAATCCAGGCATAATTCTCGGCCAGGACTTTCTGACGGCTTGCCTTATGGGTCAGGATATACTTCCAGCCATGGCCCCGGCAGATTTCCATGATTGGCTCAACCGCGTAAAGCGCATCCCCCTGCAGACAGATGGGCAGCCTCGGGTAATCCCTGCTCAGTCGGTCCAACAGCCGTTTGGCCGCATTGAGTTCACAATCGTTCTTGCTGACATCCTCGTTTTCATTCTCAATAAATTCGGTGTCCAGGCTAACGGTAATCCCTGGCGCCAGGACAAGCTTTGCCTCCAGTACCTTATGGTAATACCTCTTTACACGGACTTCTTTTCCGTCTTCTTCACGGGTGATGGTTGTTACAAGACAGTTCTCACAATGTTTTTCACGGAAGTAGAAAAGACCCGTTCCATCGATAATGATTCTCCAGTATTTTCCAAACAGTTTTGAATGGTAAAAAACTTTCCTGCGGATCAGGCTTTTTACCATCTTTTTCCTCACATCCGCCAGACACATCGGGGAAAGCTGTTCCAGATAATAATTCAGGGTATCGGAATGCGGCATTTCGTTTAGTTTGCGGTCACCGGACAACATACGCAGCGTATCGATGCATGGCTGCTCATTGAAGTTTTCTTCCATTGAGCGCATGCTCTTGACCGCACAGATATTTTTCATGACCCCCATCAGAGCCAGGTCGGCTTGGGTGTAAGTGGTATAAGATGGGTGTCTCGGGTCTGTCATCTCATTGAACCACAATGACAGTTCCTTGAAATAATGCTGCATAAGCATCATCACATCCACAATCCCTCTGTCTCTTTTCTTCACCTTACGTTTTTTCGCCTTTGTCATCCAGTCAGCTTTTTTCTTCATCTGCTTTTCTCCTGTGTGTAAAATTTCTTTCTTCTATTTTACACGGAACAGGAGAAAAGTGTGGAAATATCTAGTATTTTTATTGCGAAAAGTTTTTATTCTTTAGGGCTGCCACTTCAGTATGTGTCAAGTAATCGTTGGCACTTTTCCTTTTTCTTTTGATGTTTGATTATTTTATCTTTTTTCTGACTATTTTAAAGGCTCTTTCTCTCAACTTCCATGTCTCCTATGAACAGAATGCTGACATAAACGCGTTCCTTGATGCCGTTCTCATCGCATCCAGCAAAGGCATATGATGGGTGATGACATCGACATCTCTGTTTCCCTTCCCATCTTTTTTCGGCGCTTTTGCCGC
>ENA-OWOC01000079-OWOC01000079.1-gut-metagenome-genome-assembly--contig:-NODE-79-length-50504-cov-6.055883_pt1 | contig 50504 bp, 49 predicted proteins | sample MGYA00248245_ERZ651791 | MGnify/ENA primary metagenome ERZ651791 (study PRJEB26908, sample SAMEA4031703) | gut metagenome | biome: gut; feature: normal infant; material: stool | place: China | collected 2015 ...
AGAAGCGCCGGATTTTTGACTGTAACGAGCGGAAGTGCCGCTCAATCATCTGTTATTGATGATTTTGCGACACTCCCTTTTGCTTCATACGCACTTGCAACTTGGTCATCCAATCCGGACACTGAACCTGCCTCCCGTCACAGTACTGGGTCAGAATCGGCTGGCGTACTCCTGGACGGGACAGGTAATTGTCAAAAATCTCGTCTACTATTACGGAGATGCTTTCATAGATATTCCTTCCATAAATCCATTTGTGGTCAAAGGCAGTGGAGGAGGTAATGGTAAAATCATATCCCTGGTTCCGATACCACTCCGTGTAAACCCGGTTCAGGGTGAAGGACATGATGGCCAGTACGTTGGCGGTGATGGAGGCCTGAGGCCAGGTAGAGTAAATCTCGCTGGAGGCTACATTTTTGATATAATCCCGGTAAGGGACATAGTAATTCTTTGCGCTGGAATCCGTGGGCACACCGTCGTGAACTACAATTGTCTGAGGAACCACCACCCGGCTTAAAACAATTTCCCCGCTTTCGTTGGTGGGCTTGATTTCCGCCTCGGCAATTTTAGGAGGATAACTTCCATATAAAGTATGGTCAGGAATGACCACCGGGTTTTCCGGCTCCGGGTCTCCTGACGGGGTGAGGGCGGCTGGCTGTATGGCGGTAGCGTCCGCCAGAATCTCCGTTCCTGAAATTTCCAGAGGGTCAAAGCCATCGGCTTCGATGCGTACATTATAATCCGCATAGGGCCGAACGTCTCCGGGAGCCAGACTTAAATTTACCGGAGGAGCAGGGAGACGAACCTGTTCGGTCTGCCCGGATGTGTTAGTGGTCAACTGCTCTACGGTCTGCCTGGGATTTTCGGAGGAGGAGATGGTAATTCGGGCGTTCTGCACCGGAAAGTTGTTTTCGATGTTAATTACGTTAACCTGTAAAAGTCCGTAGGAGCTATTTGGTGTCTGATCTGCCATGTAATACCTCTTGTTTTTTGGTTATTATAATATAAGCGGGGGAAGAAAGAACTATGACAGCAGAGGGAAAATCCAATTTTATAGAAGGATGGGTGACAAAAAAAATCAGGTAAAGGCAAAAATATTTAGTCTCCAAAGTCATTGCAAATTCATACAAAATCAAGTATAATCTTTACAATTTGGGCTGAGATCAGAAGAACAGCCCTGAAAGGAGCCCAAAGACACCCCACACGATAAAGAAAGGACAGGTATTCCCATATGAAAGCATATCTCATACTGGAAGACGGAACTGTGTTTGCAGGAACCAGCATCGGTTCAACGAGGGAAGTGATCAGCGAAATCGTCTTTAACACTTCTATGACCGGTTATCTGGAAGTCCTGACAGATCCCTCCTATGCCGGGCAGGCGGTTGTGATGACCTATCCCCTCATCGGCAACTACGGAATCTGCCGCGCAGATATGGAATCTGCCAAACCCTGGCCGGACGGCTACATTGTAAGAGAATTATCCCGTATCCCCAGCAACTTCAGAAGTGAAGATACGATTCAGAATTTCTTGAAAATTCATGATATCCCCGGTATCTGTGGTATCGATACCAGAGCCCTTACCAAGATTCTAAGAGAAAAAGGAACTATGAACGGCATGATCACCACAACAGAGTATGCCGATCTTACGCTGCCTATCCGCCGGATGAAGGAGTATCAGGTGACCGGAGTGGTGTTAAAGACTACCACAAAAGAAAAATATGTGCTGGATGGACCTGGAAAGCGGGTTGCGCTGATGGACTATGGCGCCAAGCGCAATATTGCCCGGTCCTTAAATGAGAGAGGCTGTCAGGTAACGGTTTACCCGGCGGATACCCCTGCCGAGGCAGTGCTTGCGGACAAGCCCGACGGCATTATGCTCTCCAACGGCCCCGGAGATCCGCAGGAAAACATTCAGATTATTGAGGAAGTAAAAAAACTGTATCAGTCAGATGTTCCTATTTTCGCCATCTGCTTAGGGCATCAGCTGATGGCCCTGGCTAACGGCATGAGAACCTACAAGCTGAAATACGGACACCGGGGAGGCAACCATCCGGTAAAGGATTTGGAAACGGGACGTGTATACATCTCATCTCAGAACCACGGCTATGTAGTAGATACCGCTAATCTGAACCCCTCTGTGGCGGTACCTGCGTTTGTGAATGTCAATGACGGCACCAACGAGGGATTAAAGTATACAGGAAAAAATATTTTTACCGTTCAATATCACCCTGAGGCCTGCCCTGGCCCTCAGGACTCCAGCTATCTGTTTGACCGTTTTCTGAAAATGATGGAGGTGTAAAGCAATGCCGAAGAATCCTGATATTAAAAAAGTTCTGGTATTGGGCTCAGGCCCCATTGTCATTGGCCAGGCGGCGGAGTTTGACTATGCCGGTACCCAGGCCTGCCGTTCTCTGAAAGAGGAGGGCGTAGAAGTGGTGCTTTTAAACTCCAACCCGGCCACCATTATGACGGATAAAGACATAGCGGACCGGGTATACATTGAGCCTCTGACAGTGGAGGTAGTGGAGCAGCTGATTTTAAAGGAAAAACCAGACAGTATTCTGCCGACCCTGGGAGGACAGGCCGGACTGAATCTGGCCATGGAGCTGGAGGACGCCGGATTCCTGGAAAAGCACAAGGTACGCCTCATCGGAACCACCGCCCTGACCATCAAGAAGGCAGAGGACCGGGAGATGTTCAAGGAAACCATGGAAAAAATAGGAGAGCCCGTAGCCCCCTCGGATATTGTGGAGAGCGTAGAGCAGGGACTGGCGGTGGCGGAGCGCATCGGTTATCCGGTGGTTCTGCGTCCGGCCTATACACTGGGAGGTTCCGGCGGCGGAATCGCGGAGAATTCGAGCCAGTGCGCTGAGATTCTGGAAAACGGCCTGCGCTTGTCCAGAGTGGGACAGGTTCTGGTGGAGCGCTGCATTGCCGGATGGAAGGAAATCGAGTATGAGGTGATGCGGGACGGAGCGGGAAATGTAATTACCGTCTGCAACATGGAAAATATCGATCCCGTAGGAGTTCACACCGGCGACAGCATTGTGGTCGCTCCTTCCCAGACCCTGGGCGACAAGGAGTACCAGATGCTCAGAACCTCCGCTTTAAATATCATCAGCGAACTGGGAATTACCGGGGGCTGCAACGTACAGTACGCCCTGAATCCAAACAGCTTTGAGTACTGCGTTATCGAGGTAAACCCCAGAGTGAGCCGTTCCTCCGCCCTGGCCTCCAAGGCCACCGGCTACCCGATCGCCAAGGTGGCGGCCAAGATTGCTCTGGGCTATACCCTGGACGAGATTAAGAACGCGGTGACGGGCAAAACCTACGCCAGCTTTGAACCCATGCTGGATTACTGTGTGGTGAAGATGCCTCGTCTGCCCTTTGACAAGTTCATCAATGCCAACCGGACTCTGGGGACTCAGATGAAGGCCACCGGAGAGGTGATGAGCATCTGCACCAACTTTGAAGGAGCTCTGATGAAGGCCATCCGCTCCTTAGAGCAGCATGTGGACAGCCTCATGTCCTACGATTTCTCCCATCTGGATTACCGGAAGCTCCTGGAAGGGCTTCTGATTGTGGACGATATGAGAATCTGGAGAATCGCCGAGGCTCTGCGCCGGGGGATTTCTATTGAGGAGCTTCACGACATTACCAAGATCGACTGCTGGTTTATCGACAAGCTGAAGATTCTGGTGGAGATGGAGAAAGCATTAAAGGAAGTGGGAGAAGGTAAGGCCCAGCTGACACCGGACCTTTTAAGAGAGGCCAAGCGGCTGGAATTCCCGGATACGGTCATCGGCCGTCTGACAGGCATGGGAGCGGGGCAGGTGAAGAAACTGCGTTACAACAGCGGAATCCGCGCTTCCTATAAGATGGTGGACACCTGCGCGGCGGAGTTTGCCGCCGAGACGCCCTACTACTATTCCTGCTTCGGCAGTTACAACGAGGCGGAACAGACCACAGGCCGCAAGAAGGTTCTGGTACTGGGTTCCGGCCCCATCCGTATCGGACAGGGAATTGAGTTTGACTTCTGCTCCGTTCACAGCACCTGGGCCTTCCGGAGAGAGGGCTATGAGACCATTATCATCAACAACAATCCGGAAACGGTGAGCACAGACTTCGACATCGCGGACAAGCTGTATTTTGAGCCGCTGACGGCGGAAGATGTGGAGAGCATTGTGGATATTGAGAAGCCCGACGGGGCGGTGGTTCAGTTCGGCGGTCAGACGGCCATTAAGCTGACGGAAGCCCTGATGAAGATGGGCGTTCCGATCTTAGGCACAGCGGCGGAGGATGTGGACGCGGCGGAGGACCGGGAACGCTTCGACGCTATTTTAGAGCAGTGCAGGATTCCAAGGCCCGCGGGACATACGGTGTTCACAGCAGAGGAGGCCAAAGCGGCGGCAAAAACGCTTGGATATCCGGTGCTGGTGCGCCCCTCCTACGTGCTGGGCGGCCAGGGCATGCAGATTGCAATTAACGATGAGGATATCGACGAATTTATCGGAATCATCAACCAGATTGCTCAGGAGCATCCCATTTTGGTGGACAAGTACATCATGGGCAAGGAAATCGAGGTGGACGCCATCTGCGACGGCGCCGATATTCTGATTCCCGGCATTATGCAGCACATTGAGCGTACAGGAATTCACTCCGGAGACAGTATTTCCGTCTATCCGGCCCAGGATCTGACAGAGGGAAATATCGCCACCATCGTGGACTATACAGAAAAACTGGCTAGAGCCCTCCATGTAAAGGGAATGATCAACATCCAGTTTATCGTGGACGGGGACGATGTGTACATCATTGAGGTAAATCCACGTTCCTCCCGGACCGTTCCCTATATCAGTAAGGTGACGGGAATCCCGATTGTGCCTCTGGCAACTCAGATTATTTGCGGCCACACCATCCGGGAGCTGGGATATACACCGGGACTTCAGCCGGCGGCGGATTACATTGCTATCAAGATGCCGGTATTCTCCTTTGAGAAGATCCGGGGTGCGGAAATCAGTCTGGGTCCGGAGATGAAGTCCACGGGAGAGTGCCTCGGAATCGCCAAGACCTTTAACGAGGCCCTCTACAAGGCCTTTGAGGGGGCTGGAGTACGGCTGCCTAAGTATAAAAACATGATTATGACCGTTCGCCACAGCGACCAGGAGGAGGCGGTGGAGGTAGCACGCCGGTTTGAGGCCGTAGGCTACAAGATTTTTGCCACCAAAGGCACTGCCAGAACCTTAAAGGCCCATGGGGTGAAGGCCCTGGAGATTCGCAAGCTGGAGCAGGAGTCCCCCAATATCCTGGATTTGGTGCTGGGGCATCAGATTGATCTGATTATCGATATTCCGGCCCAGGGCGCGGAACACGGCAAGGACGGACTGGTCATCCGCAGAAACGCCATCGAGACCGGCGTCCATGTGCTGACCAGCCTGGATACGGCAAACGCTCTGGCTACCAGCCTGGAGAACCGGGCAGGGGAGCTGACATTGATTGATATCGCGACGGTGAAAAATGCGTAAGTAAATAGAAGTGAAGCGTAGAAATGGCGCAAAAAAGCGCGGCTTCCGGCAGAAAAAATTTGCCGGGAACCGCGCTTTTTTTTGCGCGATTGCATTCTGTGGGACGCCATAAAGATTCCCTTGAATTGAAATTTTATGGGCTGATTCAGCAGATCGTCGTTCCGGCCAGTCCTTTCAAGCTGTCCTTTGCCTTCTCCAGAGAGGTAATCACCGCGCTGCGGCCTTTTCCGTTTTCGATAAAATCCACGGAAGCGGATACCTTGGGGAGCATGGAGGCGAACTCAAACTGTCCCTGAGTCATGTAGTCTTTTGCCTCGTCCACAGTCATGTGCAGGATAGGCTTCTCCTGGGGGGTGCCGAAATTTAAGGTAACATTGTCCACGCTGGTAAGGATCATCAGAACATCGGCGTCCACTTCCTTTGCCAGAAGGCCGCTGGCCAGATCTTTCTCAATAATGGCGCTGGCGCCACGCAGGTTCCAGCCCTGCTCCATCACCGGGATGCCGCCTCCACCGCAGGCAATGACAATCTGATCCGCATCCAGAAGCGCCTTGATGGCGTCGATTTCCACAATGGCTACGGGATTAGGGGCCGCTACGATTCGCCGGTATCCGCCTTCCACCTCTGTTACGTGATTTCCTTTCTGCTCCTCCTCGTCGGCTTCTTCCCTGGTCATTACACGGCCGATGACTTTTACCGGGGTATAGAAGGCTTCATCGTATGGGTCTACGGTTACCTGGGTCAGAACCGTGGAAACCGGCTTATAGATGCCACGGCGCAGAAGCTCAGAGCGGATACCGTTCTGCAGATCGTATCCAATATAGCCCTGACTCATGGCAGAGCAGACGGACATGGGAGCTTTGCTGTAGCCATCATGCTGTTTTCCAAACTCATTCATAGCGGTGTGAATCATGCCCACCTGAGGCGCATTGCTGTGGACGATGGCCACCTGCCAGCCCTCCTGAATGAAGTCCCCAATTACCTTGGCGGTATTAGCAACCGCGGCCTTCTGCTCCGGCAGGTTGGTGCCCAGGTCCTTGTGGCCGATTGCGATTACAATGCGTTTTTTTGCCATATTTTTTACCTCGCTTGTGTTTAAGAGAATTGGGCCGGGGCAGCGGCTGCTTCCCCGGACAGTTACGTTTATTATAGAGGATACTGCATGAAAATGCAAGAACCGGCGGATATCTCAGAAAAATCTGTAGTAAAATAAAAGGGAATGTGGTATGATGAGCCTGAACAGAATTTAGATCTTAGGAGGAAACATTGTGAAGCTGTTATCGGTTGCAATTCCCTGTTATAATTCGGAAAACTATATGCGGCACTGTATTGAATCACTGCTGGTTGGGGGAGAAGAGGTAGAGATTATTATTGTGGATGATGGCTCCACAAAGGACCGGACTCCGGAGATTGCCGACGAGTACGCCCGGAAATATCCCACGATCTGCAAGGCTGTCCACCAGGAAAACGGCGGACATGGCGAGGCGGTAAACACCGGATTGAAGAATTCCACGGGCATCTTTTTCAAGGTGGTGGACAGCGATGACTGGGTTAACGAGGAGGCCTACAAAAAGGTTCTGGAAACCCTGAGGCGTTTCGTATACCGGGGCGAAAATGTGGACATGCTGGTAACCAATTTCGTCTATGAAAAGCAGGGGGCTAAACGCAAGAAGGTGATGAGCTATCACACCGCCTTCCCCAAGGATCAAATCTTTGGGTGGAAGGATGTGAAATTCTTCATGAAGGGACAGTATATTCTGATGCATTCGGTAATTTACCGTTTGGAGATGCTGATTTCCTGTGGACTGGAGCTGCCGAAGCACACTTTTTATGTGGATAACATTTTCGTGTATCAGCCGCTGCCCCACGTCAAGCGGATGTATTATCTGGATGTGAATTTCTACCGCTATTTCATTGGAAGAGAAGACCAGTCGGTCAACGAGCAGGTGATGATTGGGCGCATTGACCAGCAGCTTTTAGTGACAAAACTGATGCTGGGATACTATGATGTGATGAAGATCGGAAATCGGAAGCTGCGCCATTATATGATCCAGTATCTGGAAATTATGATGACCATTTCTTCCGTACTGGCTATTAAATCAGGAACCTCGGAGAATTTGGAGAAAAAAAAGGAATTATGGCAGTATCTGAAAAAGCAGAACTTTCCTTTGTATCTGAAGCTTCGTACCGGATTCTTAGGCCAGGGCTGCAATCTGCCGGGTAAAGGAGGACGCAAGCTCCTGATTGCGGGTTATAAGATTACTCAGAAGTTTTATGGATTTAATTAGAAAAGTTCACAATAAAACAGACCGCATCTTCCAACGACATGGAAGGGAGCGGTCTGTAGCTTATCCCATAACTTTTTCTGTAACTTCCTTGTTGGCCGTAGCAGGACCATAACCGTAAACAATCCAGTAAACCACATAGGCCATTGCCAGGGATCCTACGCCATCGATCACGGAGTGCTGCTTTAAGAATACGGTGGCCAGACAGATGGAAGTCATCAAAATTCCGGACCCAACACGAATCAGACGATGTTTGCGCAGCAGCTCACTTTTCATTATGGCAATGTGAACGCCAATGGAATTGTACACATGGATACTGGGAAAAACATTGGTACAGGTATCTGTACGGTACAGGGCGGATACAATGGCAGAACAGATATTTTTATTCGGATCCACCAAAGGCCTGAAATCCGTTCCATTGCGGAAGAAGGTGCAGATAATCAAACTTACCGTCATTCCGGAGAAAAGGAACGTACATAAGCGGTAGTAATCTTCTTTGCTTTTAAATAGAAAGAAAACGATGGCGCCTCCTACATATAAAAACCACATTAAATAGGGAATTACAAAATATTCGCAAAAAGGAATATAATCATCCAGTGCAACATGCATAATGTGGTATCCGGTCTTGACTGTCCGTTCCAGATAGCAGAACCAGGGCAGATAAAGGAAACCATAGGAGAGCAGCCACATGTGCCGATACTTTTTAAAAAAAGCAATGATACGATGAATCATAACCTTCACTTTCTTTCAAATTAAAGGAAAAACATAACAATTCGTTCACTTTTTTCGGATTATAGCACAGTTGAAATGGAAAAACAAGGGCGCTTAGAAAAACTTAATAATTCTGAAGAAAGAATTTAAAATAAGGAAAAATCGGCTATCCGGATACAAAAAAGAAGCAGAATGGAGAGGAGCGGCAGACATGATCTATACGGTTACTTTAAACCCATCCTTGGATTATGTGGTGGGTGTGGAGCATTTTGAGATTGGAAAAGTAAACCGAACCAGCAGGGAGGAGATTTTTTACGGAGGCAAGGGGCTGAACGTGTCTGCGATTTTGGCACGGCTGAATATTGAAAGCTGCGCCCTGGGCTTTGTCGCAGGCTTTACCGGGAAGGAAATTTTAAGAGGAGTTGGCAGTCTGGGATTTCGGTCGAATCTGCTTTGGGTTAATAAAGGCAGATCCAGAATCAATATTAAGCTGAAATCTGATCAGGAAACGGAAATTAACGGATGCGGTCCGGAAATTGAAAGGGAGGACCTGGAGAGGCTTTTTACACAGCTTGAAGAAATGAAAAACGGCGATGTGCTGGTGCTTTCAGGAAGTATTCCTCCATCAGTGAACCGGACCATTTATGAACAGATTTTACAGAGGATTTCCGAGAAACAAGTGCTTTCAGTAGTGGACGGAGAAGGGGAGCTGCTGTTGAATACGCTTCCTTTTCGGCCTTTTCTGATTAAACCGAATCTGCAGGAACTGGAAGATCTGTTTGGGGAGCCATTAAGAGAAGCGGAAAAAATTAAAGCCTGCGCAGCCAAACTCCAGAAAATGGGAGCGAGAAATGTACTGGTTTCTATGGCTGAGAATGGCGCTCTTCTGCTGGAAGAAAATGGAATGTATATCAGGCAGAAAGCTGCACGGGGCCAGGTGAAAAATTCCGTAGGAGCAGGAGACTCCATGGTTGCCGGCTTTTTAGCCGGATATTTGAAAAAAGGGGATTATCAATATGCTCTGAAACTGGGAACTGCCTGTGGGGGAGCTACCGCTTTTTCCGATGGACTGGGGACAGAGGAGAAGATTTGGAAGCTGATGGGAGAATTGTAAAAAAATCAAAAAAAACTATTGACAATTGGTACAATTTGAATTATACTATCCAAGCAGTCGCGATTGAGACAAGCGCGAGGCACTGGATACGGGGTCTTAGCTCAGCTGGGAGAGCATCTGCCTTACAAGCAGAGGGTCACAGGTTCGAGCCCTGTAGGCCCCATCCATTTTAATTAAATATGGCGGAATAGCTCAGTTGGCTAGAGCACACGGTTCATACCCGTGGTGTCGAGAGTTCAAATCTCCCTTCCGCTACGTCTAAAGAACCTCGAAATGCTTTAATGGAAAAGCATTTCGGGGTTTTTGCGTTGAGAAAATATTATTTCCTAATGTAACTTTTTGGGATGAAATATGAAATTTAAGAAAATAGAAATTGTTTCTTACGCCAAATTCACTTATAATAAAGACAACAAAAAAAGAATTGTTCAAAAGGAGGAGTGGGAATATGAAGAAATTTCTGAAAATTTTCGGCGCTGCAGCGGTTATGACTGCGGCAATGTCCATGACCGCTTTGGCGGGACAGTGGAGGCAGGATTCGGCCGGATGGTGGTGGCAGGAGGACGATGGTTCTTATGCCAGAAATACCTGGCAGTGGCTGGATGGAAATCAGGATGGAGTCTACGAAAGCTACTATTTTGACGACAGCGGTTACCTGGCGGTAAATACTGTAGTAGACGGTTATCAGGTAAATGGGGATGGCTGCTGGGTGGACAGCGGCCGCGTGATGACCCGTCAGACCGGTCAGGCGGCCAGAAACCTGCTGGAAAAAGTGTTGAATGATAATGTAAACCAGAGCGATATGGATGCCGGTCTGACGATGAATATGGAGATGGCCATGGAAGGCCTGACGATGAATATCGGCATGGCGGGTGACATGAAGGTTAAAAACGCTACCAGTGAGGATATGCAGTATCTGATGAATTTGAATCTGAATCTTTTGGGCCAGCAGATGAATATGACTTCCTTCTACGCGGACGGCTACACTTATATGGATGTGGCTGGTCAGAAAATGAAGGTTCCCACAGACTACGCGTCCGCTTTGGAAACATCCCAGACCGCTCAAATGATGTATGCGGATAATATGTCATATATGCAGGATGTTACCGCGGCAGACAATGTGAGAGGCACCAGAACCATTTATTACACAATGGATGGAACGCAGCTGAATGATCTGGTCTTGCAGATTCTGGCAAGTACTGATGCGGCCGCTCCCTCCACAATGAATATGTCTCTGGGGACCTGCAAAGGTGAATTGACCCAGGATAGTTCCGGAAATGTGATTCAGCAAAGGATGTTGATGGATATGTCCATGACGGCAGAGGGTACTCCCGTAAATTATGAGATCTTTATGGAACTGAACATGAATAATCCAGGTCAGCCCGTAGATTTTGCGCTTCCCTCTATGGAAGGGTATGAGGAGGTTCCTCTGCAGTAAGCGGGAATTGAACAAGTGTTTAGGCCCCAGGCGCTAATTTTGGTGTCTGGGGCTTTTCTACGCCTATTTTTCAAAAAATTCTCACTGGACACTTTATAGAAATTTTCTTAGTCATTTTCCCTATTGTATGATATACTAAATGTTAGAATCGTACACAGGAGGGTTTCATGTACTATTTTATTGTGAATCCCAATGCCGGATGGGGGAAGGGCGGCAGGGTTTGGCGAGTCCTGTCCTGCTATATGGAAAAGCATCAAGTGGAATATGAAGCCTATCTTACCACAGAAAAGGGCGATGCCAGAAACATTGCCAGAAAATTGACTGCCGGAAGAAAGGAACCTATGATACTCATTGGAGTGGGCGGGGACGGCACCATGAATGAGTTGGTGGACGGCCTGGTTTTTGGCGCCCATTTGACCTTGGGATGCATTCCGGCCGGTTCGGCCAACGACTTTAGGAGAGGGCTGAGGCTGACCTCCAATCCGGTAAAGGGACTGAAACGGATTGTGGCGGCCAGACGCCAGCGGCTGCTGGATTACGGCATTATCTCTTATGGAGAACAGGAGGTGGAGCATCGGCGCTTCCTGGTCAGCACTGGTATAGGGCTGGATGCGGCTGTATGTCAGGAGATTGCGGAAAAACGTTTGAATCGGCGACGACTGTTTCCATTTGGAAAGTCTCTTTCTTATATTTTGGCGGGATTGGGACAGATTATTAAATGCCGTCCATGCAAAGGCTATATTATACTGGATGGAGTGCGGAGGGTGGAGTTTAACCACATCGCTTTTATCGCATGCCATATTCAGCCCTATGAGGGAGGCGGATTTAAGATGGCCCCCGGGGCGGATCACAGTGACGGCCGGTTGACGATTTGTGTGGCCAGCCATGCATCAAAAAGGAAGCTGCTGTCAGTGTTCTGGGAAGCTTTTAAGGGAGGACGAAGGCAGAAAGGAATCCGCTGCTATGAGTGTCTGGAAGCAGTGATTCATACGGAGCGCCTTCTGCCTGTACATGCAGACGGAGAAAGCTGCGGACTACACGACGACCTGCAGGTGTCCTGTGTTCCAAGAAAAGTGCGGATTGTAGGATAAAGAATGCATCCGAGCGTACACGAAGAGGACGCTTGGAAGCTGGCACAGGAGGCGCATTGCCTGGAGGAGATTCTGGCAGTGCGCCTCCGCTGTGGTGGTTAGAAATGTGTGAGCTAGATATGGAAGCGCCGGGCAATGGGCGGGAAAGGAGTAATATGAGAATTGGACAGGGATATGATGTGCATCGTTTGACAGAGGGGAGGGATCTGATCCTGGGAGGGGTGAAGATCCCATATGAAAAAGGGCTGCAGGGTCATTCAGATGCGGATGTGCTGGTTCATGCGGTGATGGACGCGCTTTTGGGCGCAGCGGCCCTGGGGGATATTGGCCAGCATTTTCCGGACACGGATCCGGCTTATAAAGGAATTTCCAGTATCTCTCTTCTGGAACATGTAGGGGAACTGTTGGAGGAGAAGGGATATGTGGTGGAAAATATCGACGCTACCATTATTGCCCAGAGACCTAAGCTGGCTGCCTATCGGCCTCAGATGGCAGAGAAGATCGCCAAAGCTCTTAAACTGGAGCCAGGAAGAGTTAGCGTGAAGGCGACTACGGAGGAAGGCCTGGGATTTACCGGCGCGGGGGAGGGAATCGCGGCCCAGGCAATTACCCTGTTGACGGAAGCCGCAGATTACTGCTATGATAGTAAAATCACCGGTACTGGCTGCGAGAGCTGCGGAGGCTGTCAGCAGAATCAAATGTAAATTGACCGGAATTTGAGGAAAGGAAAGCTTCAAGGAGAGGAAAGCCATGAAAATTTATAATACGCTCAGCAGAAGAAAAGAAGAGTTTGTACCCCTGACCCCAGGCCAGGTGAAGATGTACGTGTGCGGTCCCACGGTATACAATCTAATTCATATTGGAAATGCACGCCCTATGATTGTATTTGACACAGTGCGTCGGTATTTCGAATACAAGGGATATGAAGTACGATACGTTTCCAATTTTACAGACGTGGATGATAAAATTATAAAAAAAGCCAACGAGGAAGGAGTGGATGCCGACACCATCTCCAAACGTTATATCGCGGAGTGCAAAAAGGATATGGAAGCCCTGAATGTAAAGCCCGCTACGGTTCATCCCCTGGCTACGGAAGAAATTGGCGGTATGGAGGATATGATTCAGGTGCTGATTGGCAAGGGGCATGCCTATGTGGCTAAGGACGGAACGGTTTATTTCAGAACCAGCTCCTTTAAGGATTACGGAAAGCTGTCCCATAAGAACCTGGATGAGCTCCAGTCCGGCTTCCGCGAGATTAAGGTAACCGGCGAGGAGGGAAAGGAAGATCCCAACGACTTTGTGCTTTGGAAGCCCAAGAAAGAAGGGGAGCCCTTCTGGGAGTCACCCTGGTGCCAGGGGCGCCCGGGCTGGCACATCGAGTGCTCCGTGATGGCGAAGAAATATTTGGGAGACCAGATTGACATTCACGCGGGAGGAGAGGATTTGATTTTCCCGCATCATGAGAATGAAATTGCCCAGAGTGAGTCCGCTAACGAAAAGCCTTTTGCTACCTATTGGATGCACAACGGATTTTTAAATATCGACAATAAGAAGATGTCCAAATCCCTGGGGAATTTCTTTACGGTTCGGGAAATCGGCGAGAAGTACGACCTGCAGGTGCTGCGTTTCTTCATGCTCAGCGCCCATTACCGCAGTCCGGTAAACTTCAGCGCAGACCTGATGGAGGCCTCTAAAAACGGTCTGGAGCGGATAGTGACCTGTGTGGGACGTCTGAAAGATCTGGAGGCTAAGGCGGATGGCGCGGCAGAAACCTGTGCGGAGCAGAACCAGATGGCTCAGGCAGATGAGCTTCGCAGGAAATACGAGGCTGCCATGGAGGACGACTTTAACACGGCGGACGCCATTTCCGCTGTTTTTGAACTGGTGAAGCTGGCTAATTCCACCGCGGATGAGAACAGCACCAAGGCGTATGTTTCCTATTTAAAGAAAATGATCGAGGAGCTCTGCGATGTGCTGGGCCTGATTACGGAGAAGAAAGAGGAGGCCCTGGACAGCCAGGTGGAGGAGATGATTGCCGCCAGACAGCAGGCCAGAAAGGAAAAGAATTTTGCTCTGGCGGACCAGATCCGGGGACAGCTTCTGGAAATGGGCATCGTGCTGGAGGATACCAGAGAGGGCGTAAAGTGGAAGAGAATTTAAGCCTGGATGAGCTTTTACAGTATTACCGGGAGTCTATGGATATAGAAAAGGTGGATCCGGCTGTCTACTCTCCTCTGGTTCTTGCCTATATTGGGGATGGAGTATACGAGGTAATGATTCGGGCAAAGGTGATTAACCGAGGCAGCATGCAGGTGAATAAGATGCACAAGCACAGTGCCATGCTGGTAAAGGCTTCTGCTCAGGCGGCGCTGATTCAGGCCATCGAGCCAGATCTGACAGCCCAAGAGCATGCGGTTTATAAGCGCGGGCGCAATGCAAAGTCCGCTACCGTAGCCAAGAATGCTTCTGTAATCGACTACCGGAAAGCTACGGGATTTGAGGCGCTGGTGGGCTGGCTGTTTTTGAACGGACAGTATAAGCGTTTGACAGACCTGGTCAGTGTGGGATTAAAACGGACGGGGCTTATGCCGCAGCCGGAGGGAAATTTCAGAAAAGATGAAGGAGATACAACCAATCATGAGATATGAAGAGCTGACCATAGAGGGGCGCAATGCGGTACTGGAGGCCTTTCGGTCCGGCAAAACCATTGACAAACTGTTTGTTTTGGACGGCTGTCAGGACGGACCAGTGCGGACAATTCTTCGGGAAGCCAAAAAGCAGGATACTATTATAAACTTTGTCTCCAGGGAACGCCTGGATCAAATTTCAGGAACCGGCAAGCATCAGGGAGTCATTGCCTATGCCGCCGCCTATGCCTACGGGGAGGTGGATGATATGCTGGCTCTGGCCAGGGAGAAAGGGGAACCGCCGTTTCTTTTCCTTCTGGACGGAATCGAGGATCCTCATAATCTTGGCGCAATTATTCGGACGGCCAACCTGGCTGGGGCTCATGGTGTGATTATCCCCAAACGGAGGGCGGTTGGCCTTACGGCAACCGTAGCAAAAACCTCTGCCGGAGCTTTGAATTACACGCCGGTGGCGAGGGTGACTAACTTGACCCAGACGATGGAGGAACTGAAAAAGGAAGGAATGTGGTTTGTCTGCGCGGATATGGGCGGAGAGACGATGTACCGCCTGAACCTGACAGGTCCAATCGGCCTGGTGATTGGAAATGAGGGAGAGGGCGTCAGCCGTCTGGTGAAGGATCACTGCGATTTGACTGCATCGATTCCTATGAAGGGAGATATTGATTCCCTGAACGCTTCCGTGGCGGCCGGCGTTTTGGCCTATGAGATTGTCCGCCAGAGATTGAAGATCCAGTAAGCTTTTAGAAAGGGACGGCTTTGGAAAAATGCCGGCAGAAAGCGCATAGAGATTCGGCAAAAGGCGCATCTTAACTGTGGATGAAAGACAACAGAGACAGTCCGAGATGGAATAGAAGGAGCGTGAAAAATGAAAATCGATAAAAGGAAAGTGGTAATTGTAGGAACTGGGATGGTGGGAATGAGTTATGCCTACTGTCTGTTAAATCAGTCGGTCTGCGACGAGCTGGTTCTGATTGACGTGAATAAGACCAGAGCGGAGGGAGAGGCGATGGATTTGAACCATGGTCTGGCCTTTGCGAATTCCAGTATGCGTATTTACGCAGGTGAGTACGGAGACTGTGAGGATGCGGATATTGTAGTAATTTGCGCGGGAGTGGCGCAGAAGCCGGACGAGACCAGACTGGATTTGCTGAAACGCAATGCGGAGGTATTTCGCTCGATTATTGATCCGGTGACTGCATCCGGATTTAATGGCATTTTCCTGGTGGCAACCAACCCGGTGGACATTATGACCCGGATTACCTGTGTGCTGTCCGGCTTTAATCCGCGCAGAGTTCTGGGAAGTGGAACTACACTGGATTCAGCCAGACTTCGGTATCTGATCGGCGATTACCTGAAGGTGGACCCAAGAAATGTTCATGCCTATGTCATGGGTGAGCATGGAGACAGTGAGTTTGTGCCCTGGAGTCAGGCCCTGGTTTCTACCAAGTCGATTTTGGAGTTGTGCCGGGAGTCGGGCGGCGCGATTCAGGAGGAACGGCTGGCACAGATTGAGGAGGAGGTACGTACTGCCGCTTACAAGATTATTGAGGCTAAGAAAGCCACCTACTACGGCATTGGAATGGCCCTTACCCGGATTACCAAAGCGATTCTGGGAGATGAGCACAGTGTTCTTACAGTATCCGCCATGCTGCGGGGAGATTTCGGTCAGAGGGATGTCTTCGTAGGCGTTCCCTGTATCATCAACCAGAATGGGATTCAGAAAGTGCTGCCGCTGTCGCTGACGGAGGAGGAGATGAAAAAGCTGGAGGATTCCTGCAATACGCTTCGCACCAGCTTTGAAGGGATATTTTAGAGAAATGAAGTTTGAGCAGGCTGTCTCGAGAACAGGGCAGCCTGCTTTTTACGTGTTCACAGCTCCGTCCGAAATTATCGCCATCTGAATTCCTTCCGGAAGCCAGGTATTTCCTCTCAGGCAAATGGTATAACTGTGTCCAGATTGAAATAAAAAGGACAGAGAGGACAGGGGTCCTCCTCCATTGGGAAGGAACGTGTAGAAGCTTGCGGTTCCCGGCTCCATAAGCCGGTAGGGAGAGGCGCTTCCGAAAGGAAGTTCTTCCCAGAGAAGGCTGCCGCCGCATTGAGCCACAGAGAGGGAATGATTTTCCATGGCGCCGTTGAATACCCGAAGACAGCACTGGTTTTTGCTGCATTGAGGGGACATGTCCCGCAGGTGAAAGAGCTGAAGGCCGGTTCTGGAGGAGTCAGAGAGAATGACCGTGGAACAGCCGCCCTGAGGAAAGAGAAGGGATTCCTGAAGCAGCAGAATGGTCGGGTCAGTTCCGTCTTGCAGGGAAATATTTCGTTTGCCCGGTTCAAGGACATCGTAGCAGGTGAGAAAGCCGGGGAGAAGGGCCGCCGCAAAGGGTTTATGGTCCAGGGAAATATGTACTGGAAAGGGAGCGGTGGTTCCGTTGAAAAATCTTAAAAACCCCATTTGGTCGGGAGAAAGGGGAGAGCCCTGTATATACTCCTGAGGGGATGGATGAAGGGCGTATTCTGGTTCTCTGATTGGATCGGACATGGAATTACCTCTTTTTGGATTTATTTCAGTATATGCGGGCAGAGGTAGAGGAAGTCCGATAAATTTGGCTGGAAAAGTGAGGAAGGATTTGTTATACTATAGCTTGCGCGGCCGAAGAATGCCAAGTGGTATTCTCTCAGGCCAAATGATGCAGGAAAGAAGTTTGACAGAAAATGAAAGAAGCATTTCGTTACGCCCTGATTCGAAGCCTTCCTATTATGCTGGGCTATATTTTTTTGGGAATTGCCTTTGGACTGGTGCTGCAAAAAGCCGGCTTAAGCCCATGGTGGGCGCTTCTGATCAGTTCGGCAGTCTATGCGGGTTCTATGCAGTTTGCCCTGATCGGAATCTTAACCAGCGGTCTTGGGGCGGTGACCACTGCCATTATGACCCTTTTAATTAACAGCCGTCACGCCTTTTACGGCCTGACCTTTATCGAACGATTCCAGTCTTTTAAAAAAGCGTATCCCTATATGGTGTTTTCTCTGACAGACGAAACCTACTCCCTTTTGTGTTCCATGCCCAGGCCGAAGGAGTTTACAGACCGCCAGTGGGATATGGCGTTCTTTTTTGTCAGCCTTTTGGACCAGTGCTATTGGGTAGCTGGTTCGGTGATCGGAGCTGTGGCGGGACAGCTAATTGCCTTTGACTCGACCGGAATCGATTTTGCTATGACGGCCCTGTTTGTGGTGATTGCGGTGGATCAATGGAAACAGGCAAGAACTCATCTGCCGGCCATGACGGGCTTTGCATGCGGTATTTTCTTCCTGGCGCTGATGCGGACGGCTAATTTTATCTTGCCCGCGCTGGCAGCCACGGTAGGTCTGCTTCTGCTTAGCAGGAAAACGATTGAAAAGAAAATGGAGGATAAGGGAAAATGAGCAGTCAATATGTACTGATTACAGTAGTTATCTGCGCTCTGTGTACTCAGGTGACCAGATGGCTTCCCTTTCTGGTGTTTGGAAGAAAAAAGGAGCTTCCCCGGTTGGTACGTTATCTGGGAGCCGTTCTTCCGGCAGCTATTATGGCGGTGCTGGTGGTTTATTGCCTGAAGGGAATTACACCCCTTCGTTACCCGTATGGCCTGCCGGAGCTTCTTAGTGTGGCTCTGGTTGTGGTTCTTCATGTGTGGAAAGGCAATACGCTGTTGAGTATTGGAGCGGGAACCGTGTGCTATATGATCCTGGTTCAGACCGTGTTTTAGAACAAAATAAAAAAATTTTAAAATATTGTTGACAAAACAGAAAACGCATGATAATATATACGAGGTTCGCGAGAGCGGACAGAAAACAAAAAGCTGCTGTGGCTCAGTCGGTAGAGCGTCGCATTGGTAGTGCGGAGGTCACGGGTCCGATTCCCGTCAGCAGCTCTAACAAATAAGGTTCAGAAAAGCATGTAAAATCAAGGCTTAATAGTGATAAGCTACTATTTAGCTTTGCGAGAGGCAGAGAACGGTGTGACCGTAATGGTCACGCCGTTTTTCTGCGTCCAGGGGTAGATTTCGCAACAACAGGCTCGGAAATCACAGGAATCTCTACGTCATCCACGAAGTTGAAATAGATTTTCACCTTCTGTACCCGCTTGCCGCTGGATTTGTCCGGCGCAAACACCTCAATCTTCTTGATATATTCATTGACTATCGTAGGTGTCAATTCCGGCACATCCACATACTTCTGAGTCAGGGCGACAAAGGCATCCACATCCGCACTCATGGTTTCCTGCGTTTCCAGCCATTCTTCCGTCACTTCGATTTCGAGCTTTAACCGTTCCTGTTCTGCCTCGTAATCGGCGGTCATTTTCTTGTACCGCTCCTTGTTCAGATCGCCCAGGACAAAATCCTCATAGAGTCGGGACAGAAGAACATCCAAGTCAGCCAGCCGCTTCTTGGCCTGCTCCACTCGCTTCCGATCTTCACGGATGTTGCGTTCCTGATCGGAGCGGCGGCATTGCAGCCATTCCTCCTGAAAACACTCCACGTCCTGCCGAATATAGGCATTGACCGCACGGATGCGCTCCAACACCAGTCCCCGCAGTACATCTTCCCGGATATAGTGGGCAGAACAGGTGCCTCGGCCGCTTTTGTAGCTGGAGCATACATAATGGTCTTGCTTGCCGTCAAAGCTCTTGCAGGTAGCAAAGTGCAGCTTGTTCCCGCAATCGGGACAGAACAGAAGCCCGGAGAATAATCCCTGCCGTTCCGCTTTTGTGGGACGGCGTTTGTTTTTTCGCAGCTCCTGCACCCTGTCCCACTGAGCCTGAGAAACGATTGCTTCCTGCGTATCAGGGAAGATACACATATCTTCGATTGCATTGGGAATCCGCTTCTTCAGCTTATAGGACTTGGAATAGGTCTTGAAATTGCAGGTACAGCCGGTGTACTCCATCCGTTCCAGAATACCCGCAACCGATTGACCAATCCAATGGTAAGGGCGCTCCGGCATCTTCTTCCGCTTTTTCGGGTCAGGATGGTTTTCCGATTGTTTAGCATACAGCGCCTTGGTAGTCAGCACCTTATCCTTCTCCAGTATACGGGCAATCTGTTCCGGCCCCTTGCCGTCAATAGCCAGGTCAAAGATGCGCTTGACTACTGGGGCGGCATCCTCGTCAATGATCCAATGGTCTTTATCGGCAGGGTCAGTGCGATAACCATAGGGCGGTTTTCCCAGATGCTTTCCGCTGGTGCCTTTCTGACGGAATACGACCCGGACTTTTTTGCTGGTGTCCCGTGGATACCATTCGTTGAACAAATTACGAATAGCGGCAAAGCCGTCGCTGTCGCCTCGTTCACTGTCTACACCATCATTGACGGCGATAAAGCGCACGTCGTAGCTGGGGAAAATGATGTCCGTGTACTGCCCAACGGTCAGGTAATCTCGGCCAAACCTACTAAGATCTTTGACCAGCCAGCAACCGACAAGCCCCTGCTTAACCAGTGCGAAGCCTTCCTGCACGCCGGGACGGTCAAAATTGGTTCCCGTATATCCGTCATCCACCAGAATTTTCAGGTTGTTGTAGCCATGCTCGGCTGCGTACCGGGTTAAAAACTCTTTTTGATTCTGTATCGAATTTGATTCTCCATCCAGTGCATCCTCATTGCTGAGGCGGCAGTACAGAATGGTGATTTTCTGCTGATCCAACATAGCGTCCTCCTTTACGGTTGGGTCAGCTGACAGAATCGGTGTGCATGGTGATATTGTAGCATGAATTTGAGTCTGTGTCATGAACAAAGCGCCTCCTTATCCGAGAAAATGAGCCGTTTCACCTTGTGGGTAAGCGGCTCATTTCCGTCACATACAGTCTCCAGCAGATACCAGGTATTTCCGATTTTCCGTTCCACTGTACCGGTGAACGGATTCATCCGGTTTTCCCAGCGTTTCCGACATTCTTCCAGAAAATCAATTGGCGGTTCAAAAATCGGGTCAAAGCAGGATTCAATATCGATTTCAGCACAAGCGTTAATCAGCTTTTCCGAAGGAGAATCATCGAGCATCAGCTTATTGAGTTTTGTTGTCAGATTGGTCATAAGCAAAAATTCCTTTCTGTTAAAGTTCCATATCTTGCGATTTGCGGCGGGAAGGTTGATCGTGTTGCTTTGTTTGCCGAGTTCGTGTCAAAATGGTGTCAAGAAAAGCCCGCACCTTTTCGGGTGCGAGCTTGACAGCTTCCAGATAAGGCCGAGCCTGTTCTTTTAGCGATTCATATCGCTGTTTCCAGACGGCGGCACTCTTTTGTGCGCTTTGCAGTTTTTCTTCCAAGCGGCTGTTTTCCGCCTTGGCAAGAATCCCACTGACCGCATAATCCTTGAGCGTACTGCACTCGGATGGGGTCAGAGTGATGTTGCCGGTAATCGTCTTTTTCCCCATGGAGCGGATTTCCTGTACCGTCAGGGCGGCAGTGCGCTGTTCTTTTGTTTGCTTTTGCAGGGATTGCAGCTCCTTTTGCTTTTTCTCAACGGCAGCCTGTGCGGTGTCCAGCGCCTGTTCTGTCTGAGCGATTTGGGCGGTCACATCTTCCAGCCGCTGCTGCTCCTGTGCCACCTTGAACTGGGTCACAGTCAGATGTTCTTCAGTGCTGCCACGCTCTCCACGCTCCACATCGGTATATCCGGCAGCTTTCATATAGTTGAAGAAATCGTCTTGCAGGACACTGTACGATGTCCGCAGGACTTTCTTGCCCTTGGAGGTTAAAAGCGGATTGCCCTGCTCATCCAGAGCCACCTTGGATTCCCACTTTTTGCTCCGGCTGACCTGCATGATGGTCTCCTTGACTGTGCCCACAAGGGATTTATCCTTGCACCGCTTCGACCAGAGAATCTGTTTTTCCACCACCGGGACATAGACCACATGAAGGTGGTAGTGATACACATCCTGCCCCAGAGCTTCCGACATAGCCCGGTTGCGCTCGTCGGCGTGCATGACGGCAGAGAGGATATACTGCTCACCACCCACGATCTCCACAGCTGCTTTGTATGCGTCAGTGTAGAACTGCTTAGCATATTCGTAGCCGCCGTGGTTGTGGAAATAAGCGGAATTCACATCAAAAATCAGTTCCCCGTATTTCACCGCATCGGCTTTCAGACCACGGGTGGAGATAACCCCATCGGCAATCATCCGATTGAACATAGCGACATAGCTGCCGGTGGGAGCCTTGAAGTGAATATTCCGGTAGGTCTGGGCGGTATCAATATCCTGGTTGGAGTAGCTGTCCTTTTCTCGTTCGTTATGCTCCTGCACCTTCGCCACATCATCAAGGGTGGGCAAGTCCTGGTTACGGGCAAAGGTACGGTCGATTCCGTCGTTTCTGGCCATAAAAATCAGCTCCTTTCCGTTGTGCGGCAGAAGGCTGGGGGACGGGGATGCACTTCCTGCGGGAAGTGTAATAACCCACTATGACACTTTCATCCCGAAGGGCTGCAAAGTGCCGTGGGCTCTCCGAGGGGGAATGCGGCATCTGCGGATGCCTTGCCGCCTTTAGAGGCTTGTGTGTGGCACCCAAATCCTCAAAAGGCGGTGTGACCGACAGTCTCTCCGCACTCCTGATTGCTTTAATTCTGCCGCTCACAGGCAGAGCAGATTTTGCAAATCCTCTCTGCCATCCATCTCCAAATCTGCGGATTTTTCGATGGGGACGGGAGATATGGCGAGGAAGAACGGCGGGCATCATGTGTCCCTCCGCTTTTGCCATACAAGGTCATAGCCAAGGGTATCGGCGAGCTGTACCGCCTCCACATACCGCAGAGACTCCCGCTGGAGCTTATTGGACAGGTTTGAAACGCTGTCGCTCCAACCGTAATCCTCAGAAAGCCGGTCGACGACTTCCTGCATCGTGTAGCCGGAACGCACGATGTACGACTTAATTTCATTTCTCAAATTGGATTTCATAGAAAACACCTCATTCTTTCATGAAATGGTTTTACCGTGGAGCATACACGCTGCACGGTACAGTAAATTTTGATTGCTTCTTAAAAGTCACTCAGGATTGCGTCCATGAAGAACTGTCCGCAACAGCACCCCATCGACTTTACCGTTAGGTGGGCTTGCAAGTGAAACCGTGTAAATAGCCACCTTGCCGTATACCACCATCACCATTCTGTAAATCACCGAATGATGATTTGTGTTCTGCTTATAGTAGTGTTTTTCACTGTTTGCACAACCATTGACTGAGCATTGCCATTTTTAACGCCCAGCCGGATTATCAAATATAAAATGAACTTCGATTTTTTGCGTTCGTGCGTTCCTTCGTTCCACAGGCTGCACCCGATCAGGAACGCATGAACGCACGAACAGAAGGTTTTGAAGTTTCATTACAACTCCATAGGCGAGAGCAGAATATAAATGCCCATATATCCCCGGCACCGTTTTCCGCCGCCGATGTGCAGATTGCTGACCGGCTCCAAATGGTAGCGTTCTGCGTTCTGGCTGAGTTGGTTTGCGAAGCTCTTTGGCGACAGTGGGTTTTCTGCGTTGTCTTCGCACCATCGTTTATAGGCTGTATACAGATTTTTGGTGCTGGCTTCATAATCGGCCTTGAATGCCACATAACCCTCAGAATCGAGAAAGTCCAGAATGTTGTTAGCATCCCGAACTGCGGAAGTGATATTGTCCCTGGCTCTCTGGCTGATGGTAAAGTGATAGTGATTGGCGATCAGCCGCCGCAATCCCTCCAGCATCCAGAGGAAGATTCCCTCTTTTTCGGCAATCAATTTCTCAGCAAGAAACGGGTCATCGAACCGATCCGCAGGCTTATCTTTGGTGGTCAGAATGATCTGGCGGCGAAAGAAACCATCGCTGCGGTCGTGAAGTGCAGTCAATGCTCCATTGCCGAAGCAGAGAAAACGCACATAAAGCTGCCCCTGATAACTCTGTTCTTTCTTCCGTTCCAAATCCATCCGCAGTTCTGCTGTCACGATGGATTTTACATAGTTGGTTTTGGTCAAGGCGTTCATGTCCAGATCATCGTCCACCATGAGCAGCTTGCCCTCCAGGTCGGCTCTGGCGAAACGGTTGTTTTCTACCTTCTGGATGGAAGTGGTGTTCATGTTGAACCCGAAAATGGCGTTCATCACCACACCGATGCGGCTTTTGCCCTCGCCGCCCTTGCCGATCAGCATGAGCATTTTCTGGCCCTTGGTGGACGGAATCAGGCAGTAGCCCAGATATTCTTGCAAGGCGGGAATATCCTCCGGCTCCAACAGCTCCGAGAGAAAACGCAGCCATTGTTCCGGTGCAGGAGCCTCTGTCTGATAGGACACCGGCAGGCGGTTGCTGCAATACTCTTTTTCCTCTGTAAACGTGCCATCCAGAAAATAAGTGCCGTTCGCCACATGGATGCGGTCACATTGCAGGGGCAAAGGGTCGGCGTATGCCGCCAACTTCAACGCCTTGATTATCTGTTCCACCGTCTGTGCAACCTTGGCATGAAGCCAGGGCGAGATTTCCTCATAAATCGTTCGCTTCAATTTGCTTTCATCCGGCAGCTGTCCATCCACAGTATAAAATCGGTCGTTGATGCAGCGCATGGGATGCCGGGACAGAAAATCCCGGCAGTATTCCGGCTCTACGATTTTCCCCTTGTCATCGATCCAAACAGGGTTATTCATGGTATCGCTCCTCTCTCAGGCGGGCTTGTAATTTGCGGATGTATCCGTCTGCCGTTAGTTCGCTTACGACTTCGCTTCGTTCATAGGAATCGCCTTGCAGCAGGATGCCCAGCTGATACTCTGCCCATGGCAGACGGTGGCAGGCTTCCACGAACCGCTCATCCAGCGTATCTTCCGGCGCTTGCGGTGCATACCGTTTTTCCCAATCCAGGAGCAGCCGCCGATACTCGTTCAAAACAGAAAAGCACAGCTGCTCGTTTTCACGAAACTGCTGTGCTTTGGTTTTCTGCTTCAATTTTTGACGAATGGATTCCGGCAAGGGCTTGTCCGGTGCAAGGTGAAAGTCCGATGCCAGTTTTCGGGCCGCATCATACAGCCGAAGGTCAAAGAGCTTGGCAGTCAGGTCGATCACATCACCGTGTTCCCCACAGGCAAAACAGTGGTAGTGGTCATCCGATACATACAGACTCGGATGACGGTCATTGTGGAACGGGCACAGCGCCATGCCATGGTGGTTGACATCGACTCCATACGCCTGCGCTGCTTCCTGTGTGTTGATACTGGCTTTCACCACTTCAAACAGATTCATACAGATTTCCTCCATTTCCTTTTTGATGGGGCGGTTTTCTCACCCCTCTGTATAGGTTATGGGGAAAATCGAAAAAAACAGGCAAATGACATGACAGGCCGTTTTCAAAAAACATGACAAAGTTTTAATTGTGTGCTATTATGAAAATAGAAAAACATGACAGGAGGGAGAAGATGGACAAGATCATCAACCATGCGGTTTTGTCGCTGGATTTCTGGCAGGACACCGTGACCTATGAGGGGTGTACCATGCCCACAGGAACCATTGGCTGTGAGGTACTGAACATCCCGGACAGCATCATCCAGAAGCTGGATTCTCCCTGTGATGTTCTGAACCAGTTACTTCATGGAATGAATACTGGTTCCGTAGATATGGAACTGCTTCCGCAGGTGCAGCAGGCCGCTGGCGAGATTATTTCCTTTTTGCAGGCAACGCCGCCATTTTCCCATCTGGATCGAGGCTATTTTGAGCAAAAACTTGCAGCCATCTTTTCCGAAGAATATATGGAGGACGCAAAAGCTTATTTGCAGCTTACCCAGCAGGAGCAGTTGGTCTGTGCTCTGACTGGGCAGCACGGCAAGGCAACGCTGCTTGTCCGGGTAGCGCAGGCGCTGGGACATTTGAGTTATTCTTTAAGGCAATACAAGGAAGTCTTGACGAAATTTGCGGAACGATTGAATGAACCAAGCTATGACCGCACCCCAGATGGTTATGCAGCGATGTTCGGGCAGTTCTTCAGAAGCGAACCAACTTTATCGCTGGAAAATCCATCTTGGATGACTCTGACCAATGCTTCGGTGCAGTATGTGTCCGCTACTCGGCCAGGGAAAATGGAGCCTCAGCTGGTCAAGCGGATGCACTATGTTTCTTTTGTGGGAATGTTCCGATCTGACCTGTTCGAGGGGCTTTGCGTAGGCCACGCCCCCAAGAAATGCCCCATCTGCGGCAGATGGTTTCTCACCATTGACGCACGGCACACCAAATACTGCGGCGGGCTGGCCCCCGGCGACCAGCGTGGACGGACGTGCCGGCAAATCGGCAATCTGAGAGGCCGGGAACAACGTGAGCTTGCGGATGACCATCCTATCAAGGCGATTTATACCCGCCGTATGAACACCATCCTGCAAAGCACCCGCCGGGGAAAGTTGGATGAAGAGACGGCAGCAGCTATGAAAAAGCTGGCAAAGGATAAGATGCTCCGTGCGCTTTCAGATCAGCGTTATGCCAGCACTGTCTATGAGCGGGAAATGACTCAGCAGGCACTTTTGGAAGCAGTACAAAAGAAATAGCGGCAAAACATCAGAAAGGCGGTGAGGGAGAATGGATACAGTGTGGACATGGGAGCTGCCCGGCTACTGTGCAAAATACAGCTTTCTGACGGAACCCAAGGGCTTGACCATTCGGGAAGTGGAACGTGTTTTCCAGCTTGATCCGGAACCGCCTGTTCTGGAAAATATGAACGACTATATCATTGAGGCTGTGCATAGCCGAGAACTGTGCTGGTTTTCCTTTTTCCTGCACCACTATGAAAACCGGCTCAATAACCGTGTTCGCCGTTTCCTGCTGCGGGAGGGGCTGGATCGCTATGACCCGGAACGCTTTTTGGACTACAAAATGGGCTGTGTGCTTGCCATGCTGAATTGCCTCCGGGAATATGATCCCGCACAAGGGGCAGATTTTCTGACCTATGCCCACCATTTTATCGGGAACGCCCTTTTGACCTGCCGGATGCAAGAGGAGACTGGTTCCTTTGAAAATGTGGATGAGTACAAGGCTGTGCGTGGAATTGCATGGCTCTACAATCAATCCGGTCAGTCTGAACAGGCGGCGATCCAGAAATATGCCCAGAAACATAACTGCTCAAGTGAAACCGCAGCGAAGTTTTTGGCGTTGGCTAAGCAAAACCGCAGCCGTGTTCCGTTTTATCAGACCATTCAGGATGAGGACAGCGAAGAAACCGGCGAGGATGTCAGCCGGGATGACCATTGGGACTATGCGGAGATTCTCTGGAACGGCATCCAGGCTGAAGCTGTCCGAGAAGCGTTTGAAAAGCTGAATTACCGGGAGCAGAGCCTTTTGGAAAAGAGAAACGCCATCTGTATTACCTGCGGACGGGTCAGCCCCATCAGTACCCGGTTGACCTTTGAAGAGCTGGCAGTCCTCTTTGAGGGCAGCACGGCCAGCGGCGCAGAACGGGCCTATCGTAAAGCCCTGGAGCATTTGGCCTGTCTGCTGGCAGAAGCCGGAGTGCTTCACGTAATTCGCCTAAAACGTAAATCCCAGACCAAACGCAAAAAGAAAATCGCCGCCGCTGTCTACCTGTATCAGGTGGACAACGACGGCGAGTGGGGAGAGATTTCGTTTGACTTTGAGGCTGGAACAGCGGAGATTATCCAGTTAGCAGCGTGGGATACAATAGTAGGCAAGAAATTTGCAAGAAAAGCGATTCGATACTTTTTGAGCGGTGATTCTGATAAATTATATAAAGAAACCTCTTTGATATGTGAATAGGAGCCTGTGCAATTGCACAGGCTCCTTTCCATCAGTGGGATTTTGCTTTGTGGTTTGCCAAAGTCTTTCCTGCTTTGCTTTTTGCGGCCTTGGAAGAACTTTTGGATGCCAGAGTTTTCCCGGCTTTACCTACCTTGCCACCATGATGTACAGCCATATTTTTCACCTCCCCAACTTATCCTTTTGGCGGATAAGGATCTCTGCCATGACTGTCTGAGGATTGAATCCGTCCATTCATGCCATGAATTACGAACTCTGTACCCTGATTGCGGCTGATTTGTCTGCCAGCATTTACGGCTTCTTGTTTAGTCGAATAGTGGCCGCTGGAGCGCTGAGCCCCGCCACGTTTTACATCCCAGCCGCCATTGGGATTGTGAACGACATGATGAGAAGAACGAGCCATAGAATCACCCCCTGTGTGCATCGGGACAGCAGATTGCACAACCGTCCGCATCGGAATAGATTTTCTTCGCTTGAGCAACAGTTTCAACCTCGTTTGCATAGTAATCTACATACTGTGTGCTACGAATGCCAAGCTGTGCAGCGTGCTCTTTCGTGTGAATCTCGTGATGAATACCGGGATTTGAGGTCTGGTTGTTGTTAATATAGTAATGCTTATACATGATATATTCCTTTCCGTTTGACCAAACAAGCTATGTAATCATTTCACGCGGATTTCTCTGCTTCATTCCAGTGACCAGCCGTTCGCAAGCTGGTACTCTATATTAAAGTTCTCTCGTCCATCAGCTGCGAACACACCTCGTGGCCACGAAGAAGGTAAGCTGACTTCGGAGAAAGTAGTTTAACGTCTTGCTCAGGACGTTTTTTGTTTTAGTCGTTGGTAATCTGCTCTAAATCGGCGAAAACTTCGCTATAGTAGCAAGAGGCCAAATCGCTGAGGCTGTGAGCACCGTAACGCCGGAACGCAGAATCAACCACGGCTGTGCCGTACTCGGCTACCACTCTGGAAGCGGCATTCTCAATGTTGATGATCCAGTCTCTCTTGGATAATTTCATGAATTTCACCTGCCTTTCATCAATCTACTAAAAGGATAGCAGTCGGCAATAACACTTCAAATAAGGTCAGAGGCAGATAAAATGACACTTTTAACACTTTGAATAACACTTTTTGAGGAGTGAGTTTAAGTTGGTTTACAACTTGTTAGACCTTTTTCTGTTAGAAAATAGTTGTTTTTTGTTGATTTGTGTAATATAATGGATGATGTATAAGTGTAGCTGTGTCGTGCAAGGAGAGAAAATGAGGTGACGCCGTGATCCTTAAGGATTTTTGTAAAGGGATATATCCATCCTGCCCCGCAATCACTAACCAACAAGATTTTATTGACGGGTTGTTTAAGGCGGCTGGTGGAACTGCGTATATATCTGTCAGTTACAAAAGACAGCTGTTCAGTGGAGTTAAAGCCTTTGTAGAGACCCAGAAATCGGATCTTCGAGGTCGAGACAATCAGAAAACGCTGGAAGATTTCTTTTTTGAAAAAATCGCTGACAACAAGGTCATGGATGTGTTGCTAGCGTTTAGCGTTCCTGAAAAGAATGAGCCAAACAAAAAAGCCCTTTCTACAGGGCTGGCGCTACAAATGAAGGCATTGATTGATTGTAGTGATGATGAAGAAGCGAATGATCTTATAATATCCGTATATCAGGAGGCGAAAGCTGCGCCACGAGATGAGGAAACGACAGTATCGGTCTTTACACCTCTGTATCCGGGTGATGATGTATATGTAGGTAATAATTCGACATATAAGATTTACAGCCTCGATACCGTTGCACATACTTGGTCGATTATGAATACTGGCAAGGTCGCATGGATAGGCAGAAAACTCGTATACTGTCGAGGGCCAAAGGATAGGCCGGAGGCTACACCTTCGGAAATTCCAATTCCGACCGTCAAACCGCAAGAGAGCATAAAAATAACCACGACCTTTGATGGCCGTGGCTTTGATGGAGTTTTTCATTGTCGTTGGGAAATGCAGGACTCCGATGGAGAAAACTGCTTTCCGAAAAGAGATTCGTTGTTTTCAGTAACAATCGATGCTAAATTCAAACGTACCTAAGCATGGAGGAAAATAGCATGAATGAGCAAGTAGTAGAAAAATGGGTAACTTTAAAAGAAGTTCAGGAACATCTTGGTGTAGGCCGTGAAACAATTCTGCAGTGGATTGCCAAAAGAAATATGCCTGCTTACAAAGTTGGACGTCTGTGGAAGTTTAAATTTTCTGAAGTGGATGAATGGATTCGCTCCGGCGGTGCTGCAGACAACGGAAAAAATGAAGATTAAGTCCCAAATATCGGATAGCAGCTATATTTTGATTAGTATGGTGCTGCGCACGTAACTGTTCATATAAAGCCGAAAGGAACGAAAAAATGGATAACCAAGTATATAATTCAATCGTCAACTTTATTTGGAACATTGCTGACGATTGTTTAAGAGATAATTACACGCGAGGCAAATATAGAGATGTTATTTTGCCTATGACCGTTATTCGCCGTTTGGATGTAATGTTGGAAGATAGCAAAACAGCAGTTTTGGATATGAAGAAAATGTTAGACGAAGCAGGCATTGCAAATCAATGGCCTGCGCTTTGCAACGCTGCTGGTCAAGCATTTTGTAATGCTTCTCCGTTCTGTCTGCGTGATCTTACAAGTCGAGCAAAGAAGCAGACTTTGAAAGCAGATTTTGAAGCATACTTGGATGGCTTTTCTCCAAATGTTCAGGAGATCATGGACAAATTTAAATTCCGTCATCAGATAGACACAATGATTGAAGCTGACATCCTTGGTGCGGTTATTGAGCGTTTTGTTTCTCCAACAATCAATTTAAGTCCGAAGCCTGTATATACAGATGACAGCTGCACCACAATCAAGCTGCCTGCTTTGGACAACCACGGCATGGGTACTGTGTTTGAAGAATTGATTCGCCGCTTCAATGAGGAAAATAATGAAGAAGCCGGTCAGTATTGGACTCCACGAGATGTTGTTGAGTTAATGGCAGACTTAGTAATTGTACCTATTGCTGACAAGCTAAATAACGCAACCTATTCATGCTATGATGGTGCCTGCGGTACTGGTGGTATGTTGACTGTTTCTCATGACAGACTCATCGCTCTTGCCCGTGAGCGTGGAAAGAATGTATCCATTCATCTTTTTGGTCAGGAGTCTGAGCCGGAAATCTATGCGCTTTGCAAGGCAGATATGCTTCTGAAGGGTGATGGTGATCAAGCTGAACACATTGCATACGGTTCTACTCTTTCAGCTGATGGTCATGCTACCAAGCAGTTTGACTTTATGCTCGCCAACCCACCATATGGAAAGAGTTGGAAAACAGATGCTGAAAAAATGGGTGGAAAGAAAGAAATCCTTGATAGTCGTTTTAACGCTTACTTAGATGATGGTACTCGTCTTCCTATGATTCCGAGAGTTAGCGACGGTCAGCTTCTGTTCCTTTTAAACAATGTTGCGAAGATGAAAAATGATACTCCACTTGGAAGTCGTATTGCTGAAATTCATAACGGTTCTTCTATTTTCACCGGTGATGCTGGAAGCGGTGAAAGCAACGCTCGCCGCTTTCTAATTGAGAATGATTTGGTAGAAGCGATCATCGCATTGCCTGAAAGTATGTTCTACAACACCAATCTTGCAACTTACATTTGGGTTCTCACTAACAAGAAAGAAGAGCGTCGAAAAGGGAAAATCCAGCTAATTGATGCTACTTCCATGAAGGCCCCTCTGCGAAGAAATATGGGTAAAAAGAATTGCGAATTAACACCTGAACTTCGTGAGGAAATTATGCGCATTTTCCTTGATATGGAGGAAAGCGAGATCAGTAAGGTTTTTGATAACGCAGAATTTGGATATTGGACTGTCACAGTTGAGCGTCCTTTGCGCCTAAGGGTGTGTCCGGAAAGGAAAATTACGAAGCAACATTTCAAAAATGAGGCTGAATTTGATTTGGCGCAAGCAGGGATTGCGGCTGCTATTGATTCCGCACCTCTTGATGATTGGAGCAAGTTTGCAAAAGCTACTGGCTTGAAAGCAGCTATACTTAAAAAAATCCGGCCGATTATTACAGAGAAAGATCCAAACGCCATTCCAATCCCAAATGAGCCAGATGTTGAGTTAAGAGATACGGAGTATGTTCCATTTACATATGAAGGCGGTATAAGTGCTTTTATAAAGAGCGAAGTATATCCCTATGCACCTGATGCTTATGTAGATGAAAAACAAACTAAGATCGGTTATGAGCTGAGTTTTAATAAGTATTTCTTGAAGCCTGAAGAAATGAGGAGCATGGGAGATATTTTAAGTGCACTAAAATTACTCGAATCAGAAACCGACGGAATGATTGCAGATATTATCGGAGGGTTTGAAAATGATCACTAACTTTCATAACCCAAGCGATAAGCGTATATATACAGAACGCTGGCCTGTTATGAGGGGAAAGAAACTTTTTCGAGTAATGGATGAGCGTTCAACAGAAGGTACTGAAGAATTACTTAGTGTTTCTCATATCACGGGAATCACGCCGAGAACACAAAAGAATGTAACCATGTTCAAGTCTGAATCTTTGGTTGGCTATAAAATTTGTGAAAAGGGAGATATAGCCGCAAATACGATGTGGACTTGGCAGGGAGCGATTGGCGTTTCTGAACATAGTGGTGTTGTAAGTCCAGCATATATTGTCTATCGCCAGAAAGACAATTATTACCATCCTCGTTATCTTGATATGATGCTGCGAGAAAAATATTTAGTAGATGTATATCGCTCGATTTCAACAGGTATTCGGCCTTCCCGACTGAGACTTTATCCAGATCCGTTTTTGGGCATCTATTTTCCTGTTCCGCCAATGGATGAACAGATTAAGATGGTTAATTATTTAGATTGGAAGCTCTCAAAAATCAACAAGGTAATTTCTTCTAAGCGAAAAGAAATATCCTTATTGTTGGAACAACGCCAGCGTTTAATTGATGATACATTGTTTGCTAAATGCGAAAAAGGTGACGGCGAGGGTGAAACAAATCCTCTTGGTCTAGTGCTTCCAAAAGACTGGCAGATTATTAAGTTTAATGGGTTATTTAATTTTGGGAAAGGACTCAATATAACAAAAAAAGATTTGCAAGAGGAAGGCATCGCAGTTATAAGCTATGGACAAGTTCATTCTAAAACCAATATGGGAACGGAGATAAATGATACGCTTATTCGTTATGTTGACGAATCATATGTACAGACATCTCCTAAAGCCTTGGTGAATAAAGGTGACTTTATTTTTGCAGATACTTCTGAAGACTTTGCCGGTGTTGGGAACTGTGTTTTTGTAGATCGTGATGATACAATATTTGCCGGTTATCACACACTAATTGCAAGGCCGAAAGACGGAAAAGAGCATCGTTATTTAGCATATTTGTTCAAATCCTCGCTTTGGAGATATCAGGTTCGCAAAAAGGTAAATGGGGTTAAGGTTTATAGTATTACTCAGAAAATACTTAAAAATGCATTGATTTTCCTTCCACCTGTTCCTGAACAAGAAGAAGTGATAATGTTCTTGGATGACAAATGTAAAATGCTTTCTTGCGCCATTGAGCAAATTACTCGGGAGATCACAAGTCTTCAAGAAATGAAAAAAAGGCTCATTTCTGATGTTGTGACAGGAAAAATTGATGTTCGAGAGATAGATATTCCAGAGTATAGTATCTCACTTGATGACATTGACGCAGATATGGATGATGAATATATGGAGGACGAAATAGATGAGGAGGTGTAAAACATGGCATTTACCAACACAAAGGAAAGTGGTCTTGAGGCCCTTATCGTAAAATGGCTGGTAGATCAAAACGGTTATGAACAAGGCACAAATGCGGATTATAACCGTGAGTATGCCGTGGACGAAACACGCCTGTTTAGATTTTTGCAGGATACACAGCCTGACGCACTTGAGAAGCTCGGCGTTTTCAAGTCTGATATGAAAAAGAAGCAGTTCTTAAATCGACTGCAGGGTGAGATTGCGAAGCGTGGCATTATTGATGTGTTGCGCAATGGTGTAAAAATCTACCCGGCAAATCTCATCATGTTCTATCTGACTCCGACCGAGAATAACACCAAGGCCAAGGAGATGTTTGAAAAGAACATTTTCAGTGTCACCAGACAACTTCAGTATTCTATGGATGCTACCCGTCTGGCGCTGGATATCTGCTTATTCATCAACGGCCTGCCGGTCATCACCTTTGAACTGAAGAATCAGCTTACAAAGCAGGATGTGGACGATGCGGTTGAGCAGTACAAGACCGACCGTGATCCGAGAGAGTTGCTGTTCCAGTTCAAACGCTGCATGGTGCATTTTGCCGTTGACGACGCACGAATCAAATTCTGCACAAAGCTGGACGGTAAGAACAGCTGGTTCCTGCCTTTTGATAAAGGCTACAATGATGGTGCCGGTAATCCTCCGAATCCAGATGGCCTGATGACAGACTATCTTTGGAAGGACATTCTTACCAAGCTGAAGCTCAGTCGCATCATTGAAAATTATGCGCAGGTTGTTGTTGAAGAGGACCCAGAAACAAAGAAGAAGTCTGTAAAGCAAATATTCCCTCGTTATCACCAGCTGGATTGCGTGGAAAAACTGCTGGCTGATGTAAAGGAAAACGGTATCGGCAAGCGTTATTTGATTCAGCACAGTGCTGGCTCCGGTAAGTCAAATTCTATCTCTTGGCTGGCCCACCAGCTGATTGGATTGGAGCAGGACGGTCATCCGATGATCGACTCTGTGCTGGTTGTTACCGACCGCCGTATTCTGGACAAGCAGATTCGTGATAACATCAAGCAGTTTATGCAGGTGGCAAATACGGTAGCTTGGGCTGAACATTCCGGTGATTTGCGTAAAGCAATTCAAGATGGAAAGCGCATTATTATCACAACAATTGAGAAGTTCCCTTATGTCGTGCCGGACATCGGTGCGTCCCATAAGCAGAATCGTTTTGCAGTTATCATTGACGAGGCCCATTCCGGCCAGAGTGGACGTAACTCTGCCCAGATGAACTTGGCTCTTTCCGGCCTTGCCTCCGAAGATGAGATGGATAATGAGGATAAAATCAATGCAATGATGGAAGGCCGTAAGCTGCTGACTAATGCCAGCTACTTTGCCTTCACAGCCACTCCGAAAAATAAAACGCTGGAGACCTTCAGTGTTCCGTATCAGGATGGCGACGATGTAAAACATCGCCCATTCCACGTGTACACGATGAAGCAGGCCATTCAAGAAGGCTTCATTCTCGACGTGCTGAAATACTACACACCGATTGCCAGCTACTATAAACTCATGAAGACGGTGCAGGATGACCCGATGTTCGACAAGAAGAGAGCGCAAAAGAAGCTGCGTTCATTTGTAGAAAGTGATTCTTATACCATCGCACAAAAAGCAGAAATGATGGTTGAGCATTTCCACGAGCAGGTCATCTCTAAAGGAAAGATTGGTGGACAGGCCCGTGCTATGGTGGTCAGCTCCAGCATTCCTCGCTGTATCGAATACTACTATGCAATCAATAAGTGCCTTGCAAACAGACACAGCCCTTACAAGGCAATCGTGGCATTCTCTGGAGAACACAAGTATCAGGGACAGGAGCCTGCATTGACTTCTGCAGCTATGAATGGCTTCCCGGATGCTAAGATTCCGGCTACATTTAAGACAGACCCTTATCGTCTGTTGATTGTAGCGGATATGTTCCAGACTGGCTTTGACGAGCCTCTGCTTCATACGATGTATGTGGATAAGATGTTGTATGACATCCGTGCTGTGCAGACTTTGTCTCGTCTCAACCGTTGCCATCCGCAGAAGCATGATACCTTCGTATTAGACTTCTATAACAAGCCTGCAATGATTGAAGAGGCATTTTCGAGATATTACAGAACCACTTTGCTTTCCGGTGAAACGGACCCGAATAAGCTGTATGATCTTATCGCAACGATGGAAGATTATCAGGTTTATTCTGAGAGCCACGTTGAAAAGCTGGTTGACCTGTATTTGAATGGCGCAGAGCGTGATAGACTCGATCCGATTCTGGATGCTTGTGCAGCTATTTATAAGGACCTTGACACAGAAGATCAGATTAAGTTTAAGAGCGCTGCTAAGGCATTTTGCCGTACATACGGTTTCCTTGGTGCAATTCTTCCTTATGGAAACGCAGATTGGGAACGTCTCTCCATTTTCCTGAATCTGTTGATTCCGAAGCTGCCGTCGCCTCGTGACGATGACTTCTCCGAAGGCATTCTTGACGTTATTGATTTGGATAGCTATCGTCTGGAAGCACAGGAGTGTATGTCTATTAAGCTGGAAGATGCGGATTCTGAGGTACCACCGGTACCGGCTGGTAAGACCGGACATATCGTCAATCCTGAAATGGACCTGCTGTCTATCATTCTGAATGACTTCAACGATATGTTCGGCAACATCAACTGGAACGATGCAGACAATGTCCGCAGACAGATTCTTGAAATTCCTGATATGGTGGCAAAGGATGAGCGCTATCAAAATGCAATGAAGAACTCCGACGAGCAGAATGCCCGTATGGAAAGTGAACGTGCATTGCAGCAGGTTATCTTTGCAATCATGGCAGACAATATGGAACTGTTTAAGCAATTCCAAGATAATCCGTCCTTCAAGAAGTGGCTCTCTGATTTGGTATTTAATATGACCTATGAGCCGCAGGGTAAAAAGCAAGGCGCAAAGAAAACAATAAACTATTCAGATTATCAAGCTCCGGCAAGTAAGGTTGCTGAAGAAACGGCTCCTTACGGAACGGACAAGAAATAATTTAGGGTGAGGAGGCGCAGTATGGCAGAAGCGCTATCGAAAACATTAACACATGGTGACTTCGATTCGGTCTTTCAGGAAGTTCAGCAGCCGGAAACGGTTAGCTGGACCACCGAGGGAGAACTGCGCCTTTTTCACCTTGTAATTCGTAATAACAAAATCAATGTGGAGGATTTGAAGGCTTATCTGTATATGAGCATGGGAGACTATGTGTTTTCCAGAGCAAAGCTCGAAAAATTCAGTCAGGCCGGAAATAGAGATGCTGTTGTATCGCAGGCGCTGCGTGTGATTAAGAAAAACGGCGGTGCTGATGTTCAGGGTACTGGTGGCGAATTGGGCGAGGTGCTAAATTACACTTTCATGGAAGAAAAGCTCCATGCACCGAAATTGATGAGCAGAGTCGAAATTAGCACTGACGGAAAGCAGTATGACAGCATCGCTGACAGCATTCATCTTTTAACCAGTGGTGTGTCAGGACGCCCGTACCATCAAGTGGTGTTTGGCTCTTCCAATATTGTCGGTGACCTCGGTTATGCCATTGACGGTGCTTTCGAGAAAATTTGCCGTATCGAACAGCACGAGGTACAGGAAATTCACATGGCCAATCAGCTTATTTTTGAACGCATGGCTACAGATGAAGAAGCTGCACTTGTGAAAGATATTCTTGTTCCGAATCCTTCAAAAACCAATAGATACAACACATCGTATGGCGTGTTCCTTGGATACACTTTGGGCCTTGGTAAAGACTATCCGGTTCACGAATACGAGGAACTTGCCGAACAGAAAATGCAGGCTGACATAAAGTGTTATATTCCGTATATTCTCCAGAAGATTCAGGATTGCGGCTTGGGAATGCACTCGTTTTATATTTATGTGCTACCTTTTAACGATGCCGAGGAAGAAAAGAAATCCATCATGGAGGCGGTGCTGGAAGGAGATGTTGACTTGATATGAGCGAAGAAAAGAAAAAATTAGGCGACGCCATATTCGTTGACATCGATAGCAACGAGTATCTAAACGAAATTCATGAGAAGATACTTTTTAATTATGCGTTGCGCCTATTTCAGCTTGAAGCGAAAGGAAAAGTTAAAGAATTTGACCTCTTGGACGCACTGCGCTTTGCAGATCTGCTGTCCAAGTCAAATCATCCGGAAGCCAGTGTCAGACATAAAATGTGGGCGCAGGAGATTATTGTTCTTTTGAACGAACTGTACCCGGATAATTCTTTGGTCAAATTATATGCAGGCTCTGTGTTCTCCAGCGTTGGAAACCATAGAGGCTTGCAGAAGATTAATGCTGACTACAAGGACATTTCTACATTTGAGCGTGTTTTTGCGCAATATAGAAGTGATTACCTTACAATACCGGCAGACACAGATAAGAAATTTTTTAGCGAACAAAAAATTGCCTATGACCATTTGGATGACCCATGCTTTAGTTATTCTGGGCCTACTTCAATGGGTAAATCGTTTATCATGCGCATGTTCATTAAGGATGAGATCATCCTTCAGGGCGCTCAGAAAAATTATGCGCTGATTGTTCCGACAAAGGCTTTGATAAACGAAGTTCGTAGCAGCATTATAAATGATTTAAATGACAATCTGGAAAAGCGAAACTACCGTGTTGTCAGCGCAGCAAGCGACATAGCGTTGGAAGAAGATCACAACTATATTTTTGTGCTAACGCCAGAGCGTTTGCTTTACTTGCTTATCAGCAGGCCGGAGCTGCAAATTGATTACTTGTTTTTGGATGAGGCACACAAGCTCTCAGGTAAAAACAGCCGCGGCCCATTCTATTACAAAGTGGTCGACATGCTGCTGAAGCGGCCTAAGAAGCCACATTTCATTTTCGCTTCTCCGAATATACCTAATCCACAGGTATATTTGCGTTTGATGAATGATGTAATCGAGAACAACGATGAGAGCAAGCTGGCCTCCACGTATTCACCGGTTATACAAGTGAAGTTTTTGCTTGATTTATTGGGCCAGAAGGTTAGCGTTTATAATGAACATATGCAATCGGTTATAAAGGTCGCTGATATAAAAGCAGCAAATACATCTTTGAAAACTATGTTGCTTTATTTTGAAGCAAAGAATATGCGTTTACCAGAGAATGAAAGATCGCAGACTATCGTGTATTACAACGGTCGTTCAAAGGCAATCGCTGCGGCGAGAGATTTTGCTGACTCGCAGGGAGTGTTGGAGAAACACGATCCAGAGCTTGATGCTTTATCACGTGATATTACACGGGAAGTTCATGGCGATTATTATCTGGCAGGGATGATCAAAAAAGGCGTAGCATACCATATTGGTTATTTGCCCGCCTCTATAAGAACAAGAATAGAGACGCTTTTCCAGTCTGGAAAAATTACTACAATGTTTTGCACAAGCACCTTGCTTGAAGGTGTCAATTTACCGGCGGATAACCTATTCATTACTGATAATAAGATTTTCCGTAGTGCAATGAGTCCGGTTGATTTCAGAAATTTGATAGGCCGTGTAGGTCGAATCAGCTACAATCTATACGGAAATGTGTTTTTCGTTTCCGAAGAAAAATCTGTAAAGCCGGAAGATTATATCGAAATGCTGCAAACACCGGTACCGGAGCAGGAACTTTCTATAACGACAAATCCAAAAGTCCTGAAAAAAGTAGAGAAGCAATATGTTGTCGATATCTTAAAAAGTGGAAGTTCTGTCATCCCACAGCGAGTGAATGCAGAGGGTGAGGCCCTTCAATCAGAAGAATCATATGTTATGATGCGCAAATTCGGATTGATTTTGCTCAGGGATATCATGGAAGACAGAGACAGCCTTGTCCGCAGGGAGTTTTCTGATCTGCTGTCTGTCGCTGATGAGAATGACATTAGGGCGAAGTTTTCGGATTCTCCAACGTTACCTGATGATGACATTAACACTTCGGTCGACCAGACAAAAAGGCTTATAAAGGCCATTAGAGACGGATTGGAATACCCTCCGTGCATCAACGGCGGCTTCAGATATGCTGATGTCATTGAGTTTCTAAACAAGCTCGCCACTATTTTTGAGTGGGACACCTATGAAAGATCTTCCCTTGGCAAGGAGTCATTGCGCAGATGGTATGCTGTAATTCTCTGTCAGTGGATGGAGGGAACGGGCCTTAGTTTTATTATGAAGAAGGCCATAGAATATCGTAGAGATCATCCGGAAAATTTCCGTGTGTCCATGTATCAACCGCCGACTACATATAACGACCGTTCCAAGGAACACCGAAACGTCGTTTTTGCAGAAACGCTGGAAGTTATTGAAAATATTATCTTGTTTAGTATTTCCAACTACTTCTTGCGATTTTCGAATGAGTATAAAAAGATTCACAATGTAACCGAATTCGAAAACAACTGGTATGAGTACGTGGAGTTTGGAACTACCAATCCGCTAACCATACTGCTGCAGAGAAATGGCTTCTCTCGTGAGGCTGCTACCTTTATTCGTGAACACCGTGAGTTTGTCGAAGAAGATGGTAGTACCGGAAGGCTAAGGCTGAAGAATGACCTGCTAACGTGTGGTAATACAAGCGTGGAAATGGAGGCTGCCGACATTAAATATAATGTTCCCGGATTATTTACCGACGACGAAGACGATCCAGAAAATTGGCAACTTTCGTTTAGCAGAACTATCGAATGCCCGGATTGTGGTATTGAGTTTGAAGTTGATTTAGAAGAATACCTCCAAGATGTAAGTAGTTTTGAAAAGGAAAACGGTATGGGTCCTGACGCTGTATACAGCTTTGATAGCGATACTGATTGCGAATGCCCGTACTGCGGCAAAACTCTTCATATTACGGGATGGATTCGTGAATACCCAATAGGAATAGTTGATTCCGAAGAAATCGATGTTGAACTTTTTGAAGACGAAGAATAACACAAGGAGAATACCGATGAAAAAGATAGAAGGCTCACCAAAGAATCTAAAACAATTATTGCAAAACACGAAATACTCCATCCACTATTATCAGAGAGAGTATATGTGGCAGCGTAAGCATATCGAAGAGCTTATCGATGACCTTACCTCTGAATTTCTGGATAACTATAAGCCGGGGGATTCCCGTCCATCTGTAGCGGAGTATGGAGCATATTTTATGGGGTCTATCGTTTTAGCAGGACGTGATAATGCTATTATCGATGGCCAGCAGCGCTTTTCGTCTTTGACGTTGCTGCTGATGTATTTGAACAATCGCTTAAAGAAAATCGGTCAGAGCTACAACATGATTGAAACCATGATTTTCTCGGAGTCTTTTGGTACGAAGTCCTTTAATATCAATGTGGATGACCGTCAGGAATGTATGGAGGCCATCTTTAACAACAAGGATTTTGACATAACAAATTGCGGAGAATCTGTTCGTAATCTGTATGGCCGCTACACGGATATAGTTGATGTGTTTCCGGCGAACATTACGGATGATATGCTTCTGCATTTTTGTGACTGGCTTGCGGAGAAGGTTTTCTTCATTGAGATCGTGGCCACCACAGAGCAAGATGCTCATAAAGTTTTCGTTACAATGAACGACCGTGGTTTGAGCCTGACATCTACAGAAATGCTGAAAGGTTATATTCTGTCTGAAATCAGAGATGATGCCGTTCGTGAAAAGATGAATGGCGTGTGGAAAGACATGGTCCTCATTCTAAAAAAGGATGACGACAAAGGCGACGAGACCTTTATCAAAGCATGGCTCCGTGCGCACTATGCTGAAACCATCCGTGAAACCAAGGCTGGTGCGGTCAATAAGGATTTTGATATCATTGGTGGCTCATTCCACAAATGGGTCCGTGATGAGCGTGATAAGCTGGGACTGGCTTCCTCTGCGGATTTTGAACTGTTTATAAAAAAGTTTGCTAAATTTGCTGAAGTTTACCAGCGCATTCGTCAGGCTGAGACTGTTTTTGCAGAAGAAACAAAATATGTATACTACAATGCTCAGGTGAATTTCACTTTACAGCCTCAATTGCTTCTTGCACCTATATGCTATGAAGATACGTGGCCTGTAATTATTGAAAAGATCAACTTGACAGCAAGATTTATCGATATTCTTATTGTATCCAGAGTGACCAATTATCGTTCTGTGGACTATAGCACCATTAAGAATTTCGTGTTCAACGTGACAAAGGACGTTCGTATGTGCGATGTTACAACATTAAAGCGGAAGTTGCAGCAGCAATACGACAATCTTGAATTTAAACCGGAAATAGCATTGCCAGATTTAGGACTGAACAGTTTTACCAAGAAGTACATAAAAAACATTCTGGCTCGTGTTACCGGATTTATCGAAGAAAGCACTGGCGTTGCATCCAACTACTGTAACTACATGAATACTCAGACTAAGAATCCGTTTGAAATCGAGCATATCATCACCGACCATTATGAGTGGTTTACTGATGAGTATACAGATCAGGAGGATTTCAGACGTTGGAGAAATAGCGTGGGTGCATTGTTGTTGCTGCACAAGAGCATCAATGCAAGTTTGAATGATTCTCGCTACGGTTATAAGCTGAGCAAATATTGTTCCAACGAAGGCAATATCTACACTGAGTCCTTGGGCCAGCTCGCATACCAAAACAATCCGAAGTTTAAGAAATTTATTACTGATAACAACTTGGATTTCAAGGCCTACGACCAGTTTGGTAAGGCTGAAATCACCGAAAGAGTTGCATTGCTGGTGCAGCTTGTCAACTTAGTATGGAATGGGGCTATGTTTGAGTAGGAGGTGCTGTATGACAGCATTAGAGAAACGTTTTGAACAGGACATGATTGATATCTATATGACCGCCAAGAAAGAATGTGGGTATAACGCCAGTCGCTTTCTTCAAATGTTGGGCGCTAAGGGTGGATTAGCTGCGGCAAAACAGCTGATAAGTAAACCCGGCGGCACGGATGGATTCACCACTCTTTGGGAGAATGGGCGATTAGATTTATCCGTAGAGGCCCATGTTCTAAAGCATGAATATGCAGAATTATTTACTGATGAAGAACGCAGAATGTGCCGGGAGAGACTTGAGCAATTCGGATATATGGCAAAGTAACAGCTTTGATAAAGGAGAACAATCCGGAAGGAGTGTGATTGAATGGATAATATTTCCGAGACGATTCAGACCATAGAAAAGATGTTAGAGCATCATGCGATAAAAAACAGCTTAACATCGTTGACCGTGCATTCTTTCCGACGTTTTGAGCCTGAAACGACAATAGATTTCTTATTCCCGTTAACTGTTCTGGTCGGTAAAAATGGAAGCGGAAAAACAACCATCATGAAGATGATTCAAACATTGGTTAATTGCAGCAGTCCAGAGGAGATATTTTTTGAAACTGCAATCGATGACGGAGGAATGGAAAATGCCTCGTTTTCCTATCATTTTTTTGAATCAGAAGTTGATTGTAAACATGTTGGAGTAAATAAATGGAATATACAAGGTCAAATTCCGAGAACATTGAAAATTATCTACTTGAATCCGAAAACTCTGATCGGTGCATTTGAGAAAAGTTTCCTATATGATGATATTGGGAAAAATCCAAAGCAAGCGAAAAAAGTCGATTATGTGATTAGGCAATCCAGAAAGGTTCTTCAAAACAAACAAAAAGAGTCTGGCAAGAAAAAGGAACGGTTATTAAGCGCTGAAACAGTCAAGTTAGTGAACGAGGTCCTTCAACTTAATTTAGAAGAAGTGCGAGTTATTGAGCATAAATATTTCAGTGGAACATGGGCGACGAATGTTATCTTTTCCGATGGCATTGCTTATTCCGAATATAATGCTGGAAGCGGTGAATTCCTTGTTGCTTTAATGCTTGACAAAATTTCTCGCTTGCCAGAAAATGCTCTGTTGCTATTAGATGAGCCAGAAGTGTCTTTGCATCCGGGTGCTCAGAAAAGATTTATGCAGTGCCTTCTGACAATCATAAAAAAGAAGAAACTTCAAGTAATTATGACCACTCACTCAGCAAGTATTGTTGAGAATCTTCCAGCCAAAGCCATAGTATGTCTAAGACGGTTTGATGACCAAATTATCGCCGAAGGGAATCTTAATTATCAGTACGCATTTACAGAAATAGAAGAAGGAATAACAAAAAAGCATATTATCGTAGAAGACTTGATGGCGAAGCGTATTTTGGATGGCATCATAATTGCAGAATCATTAGGAGAACATATTCAAGTTGATTATTTTCCGGGAGGAGCTGACAACCTTAAAGTACATACCATCTTTACATATGCCAAAACACATATAACAAATAGGTTTATTATCTTTGACGGTGATCAAAAGCCTACTACGGAAATACCGGATTTTTCTGAAGTTTTAGAAAAGGATAAAACACTAATATACTATAAGGATGTTTTGAGGGAGGTTGTCGGAGTTAAGGCGGATTCAATTGCATGGGGCGTGGATGCAAATAGTAAAAGTGGCAGAAAAAATGAAGATCAAGAAAAAACACTTTTGGTAGAATACCTTGAATTCTTTAGAGATAATGTGCGTTTCTTGCCTAAATTGATTCCAGAAGATTTGATATTCAATTCCGATAAGTTACAGGCTATATGTGGCGATTTGCCGCCAGTTGATAGTATTGATGATTCTAAGGCAAAGCTAAAAGCTGTTGCAGATAGTACGGGATATGATTTCGGAAACTTAATCTCCATTCTGACAACATCCTTTATAAAAACCAAAAACGAGGATTATCAATATATACTGGCATTGTTGAAGTCGATTATTGAGAGATAAACCTTTAAATTTCATTAGGCGTTTTAATGATAGCAATTTATTGAGCAGAATGTCCGTGACGAAAGTGAACGAGCGGCTTATGAAGCGGTGGTAAACAGTGTGCAACGCATGATTGATCTTTTTGGAAGAGTCCAGAACAATCCCTCTTTCAGAAAACAGTTCTTTAGTGATGCCTTTAAGCCCAAAATCAGGCAAACAACTAATAGCATCAATGAAAAATCTGCAAAATCTATATGTGAAAAGCCGCCAGAAGCAGCATCTTATGAACGTGCCTCTGGCGGCTTTGCTTATCAATCGAAATCTAACTGTGGGGCCTCCGTTACGGTTCGCAGATATTCTTCCGGATTGCCATTCAAAATCAATTCCGCATAGGACAGCGGATCGTTGTAGATGAGCCAGTCCAGTTCAGACCGCTGGAAACGGCTATTTGCCACCTCATCCTCAACAGCGGTACAGTTAATGGAAATCATGTTGCTGTCAGAATATCTTAGTTCAACGTAGCCGGTATCCATGTTAAATTCACAGGAAAGTAATGTTTTCATAATTCTATCCTCCAATGTTGGCTCTGTTAACAAGAAAAACTCCCGCCTAATTCCTGTTAGGAATCAGACGGGAGTTTCGTATGCACCCGAAAACCGTCAGCTAACAGTTGATAAGTGATTTAGTTCCTTATCACTGTTAAGCCAAGGTTTTGCGTGCTTTTTTGTTGCTTTTACGTAGGTGTTACGTAAGCCTTATGTAAGCGTTACGTATCCCTAAATTGGGGTAAAATGGCCGTTTTCATTGCTTTCAGGTTAGGAAGGAAAACTGCCGGGAAATAGACATCCATCCTTTTTTGCGTGAAATTTTCTTCCATCCCCCTTTTCCAACCGCAGGAAATGTGTTATGATTACTTTACTGTTACGGCTGGGGACAGGTTCCTGGTCAGCCGCATATGAATTACATGCTCCGCCGAAATAGAGCGGCGGCGGCTTCATAATGGAGGAAAAGTTTATGGCAGAGAAAAACACCGCAGTGGTAAACGGTGAGAAGGAAGTGGAGTCCAAGAACTTCATCGAGCAGGAGATTGACAAGGACCTGGCGGAGGGAGTTTACAATCATGTCCAGACCCGTTTCCCGCCGGAACCCAACGGTTATCTTCATATCGGACACGCCAAGTCCATTCTGCTGAACTACGGTCTGGCGAAAGAATACGGCGGAAAATTCAACCTGCGTTTCGATGATACCAACCCCACCAAGGAAAAGACGGAATTTGTGGAGTCCATCATTGAGGACGTAAAATGGCTGGGCGCGGATTTTGAGGACCGCCTGTTTTTCGCTTCCAACTACTTTGAGCAGATGTACGAGTGCGCCGTTCTCCTGATTAAGAAGGGAAAGGCGTTTGTCTGTGACCTGAGTGCGGAGGAGATTCGGGAGTACCGGGGCGATTACAACCGGCCCGGCAAGGACAGCCCTTACCGCAACCGCAGCGTGGAAGAGAACTTAAAGCTTTTTGAGGAGATGAAGGAGGGCAAATACAAGGACGGCGAGAAGGTCCTGCGGGCCAAAATCGATATGTCCTCCCCCAACATCAATATGCGCGACCCGGTGATTTACCGTGTGGCCCACATGACGCACCACAACACGGGGGATAAATGGTGCATCTATCCCATGTATGATTTTGCCCACCCAATCGAGGACGCCATCGAGCATATTACCCATTCCATCTGCACCCTGGAGTTTGAGGACCACCGTCCCCTTTACGACTGGGTGGTAAGGGAATGTGAATTTGAGAACCCGCCCCGCCAGATTGAGTTTGCCAAGCTGTACCTGACCAATGTGGTAACCGGCAAGCGCTACATCAAGAAACTGGTGGAGGATGGGATTGTGGACGGATGGGACGATCCCAGGCTGGTATCCATCGCGGCACTGAGAAGAAGAGGATATACGCCGGAATCCATCCGCCGTTTTGTAGAGCTGGTAGGTGTTTCCAAGGCCAACAGCTCGGTGGATTACGCCATGCTGGAGTACTGCATCCGGGAAGATTTGAAGTTAAAGAAGCCCCGCCTGATGGCAGTGCTGGATCCTGTTAAGCTGGTGATTGACAATTATCCGGAGGGACAGGTGGAAGAGCTGGAGATTCCCAACAATTTGGAGAATCCCGACCTTGGCAGCCGGAAGGTGCCCTTCTGCAGGGAGGTATATATCGAGCGGGAGGACTTTATGGAGGAGCCGCCCAAGAAATATTTCCGCATGTTCCCGGGCAATGAGGTCCGCCTGATGGGAGCTTACTTTGTGAAATGCACCGGCTGCGAGAAGGACGAGAACGGCAATGTAACCGTTGTTCACGGAACTTATGACCCGGAGACCAAGAGCGGATCCGGATTTGAGGGACGAAAGGTAAAAGGAACCATTCACTGGGTAGCTGTACCTACCGCTAAGCAGGTGGAATGCCGTCTGTATGAGAATATTGTGGATGAGGAGAAGGGAAAGCTGAATGAGGACGGAAGCCTGAACTTAAACCCCAACTCCCTCACCATTTTAAAGAACTGCTATGTGGAGCCCCAGCTGGCGGAAGCGAAGGCATACGACAGCTTCCAGTTTATGCGGAACGGCTATTTCTGCGCGGACTGCAAGGACAGCCGCCCGGGCAGCCCGGTATTTAACCGTATCGTATCTCTGAAGAGCTCCTTCAAGCTTCCGAAATAGAACGCAACAATACAGGCGTCTGAAAAATGAGGCGCTGAATGCTCGTAACTCTATGCGGCGGGTCTGCCTGGGAAAAGGCGGAAACCGCCGCATTTTTGCAAAAAAAGTTGAAGGTGGAGGTGTGTTACGGCATGGAACTGATGATTCCGCTGGATACAGGAGAAAAGCGGCCTTTGTATGAACAGATTTACCAATATGTGAAGGATGAAATCCGGTCCGGTCGCCTGAAGGCGGGGGACCGTCTGCCTTCCACCAGGCTGTTGGCGGACAATTTGAAGATCAGCCGCTGTACAACACAGATGGCTTATGAGCAGCTTTTGTCCGAAGGGTATATTGAATCCGTTCCTTGTAAAGGATATTATATTGCAGGGATTGAGGAACTGGTTCGGATGGAGCGGGAGCCGGAACCTGGGCTGGTATTTCCCCGCCAGGAGGTAAAGAAAGGGCCTGTGGTAGATTTTTCCCCGCGGGGAGTGGATCTGGAACGCTTCCCCTTTAATGCCTGGAGGAAGATCAGCAAAAATACCCTTGTGGACGACAATAAGGAAATGTTTGCCGCGGGAGATCCCCAGGGTGAGTATGGACTGAGGGCTGCGGTGGGAAACTATCTTTACACAGCCCGGGGCGTCTATGTAAGGCCGGAGCAGATCATCATCGGAGCAGGGAGCGAGTATCTGTGGATGCTGTTGGCGCAAATTTTGGGAGGTCCTAGACGCATGGCGATGGAGAACCCCACATATAAACAAGCTTACCGGGTGTTTTCCGGGGTTGGGATGAAGGTTGTTCCCATATCTATGGATGCCAGCGGAATGCGGATTTATGAGCTGGAAAACAGCGGGGCGGATATCGCTTATGTGATGCCGGGCCATCAATACCCGACAGGAATTGTGATGCCGGTGAAGCGGCGGCAGGAGCTGCTGATGTGGGCCATGGGGGGAAAAAACAGGTATCTGATTGAAGACGACTATGACAGTGAATTTCGCTACAAGGGGAAGCCCATTCCCTCGCTGCAGGGAATGGATACGGCAGGAAAGGTTATTTATATCGGTACCTTTTCCAAATCCATTGCCCCGGCGATCCGCGTAGGCTATCTGGCCCTCCCGGAAAAACTTTTGGGAGCATACCGGCAGCGGGCCGGTTTTTATACGTCCACCGTATCCAGAATCGATCAGAATATTCTGTATCAGTTTATGATTCAGGGACATTATGAACGTCATTTGAACCGGATGCGGGCAGTATACAAGGCAAAACATGACGGGCTTCTGACGGGACTGCGGGAGCTGGAAGATATCTTTGAGATTCATGGGGAACATGCAGGACTTCATGTACTGATGACCCATCGGGGAGGAATTGCAGAGGATGAACTGGTGGAGCGGGCCGCAAAAGGAGGAGTAAAGGTTTACGGTCTGTCAGGGGCCTTGATTTCTCCGGATCCGGGAATTTTTGCCTCGACTGTGCTGCTGGGTTACGGGAGGCTTTCTCTGGAGGAAATTCAGGAAGGAGCAGAACGCTTGAAAAGCTGTTGGAAATGATAGGACGACGGGAGGGGACGAATGGAGCCTGAAACGAGAAAAAGGATAGGAATTGGAGCCGGGATTTTTCTGATCTGCGCGGCTGGAGTGATGGCGGGGGTTGGCGGAAGAAAACAGCAGACAGAAGAAACCGCAGAGAGTACCCTGCAGGATCTGACGCCCAAACTGAGTGAACAGGAGCAGCAGGCAGTGGAGCTGCTGTTTGAGACCCTTGAAGAGGGGAAAATAAAAGAAGGGGCAGCTATTTTGGTAGAGCAGGAGGAACTCTTCGGGGAGCTGTTTTATGAAACGCTGGGCGGAAAACGATGGATGTATGATGGAAGACGGTTTCAGGAAAACATCCAGGGAAACGGAATGGTTTTGACCAGCTCGGCAGCTGTGTTTAAGGGGAGCTTCCAGGAAGGCAGGCCCCAGGGAAATGGTTTGGCCCTGCAGGCATTTTGCCTGGAAAAGCCAAGATACGACTATGCGACCGGCTTTTGGGAGCAGGGGCGGATGAATGGACAGGGGGAGATTGGGTACTGCTATTATGAAGGAGCTCCGCAGGGAGAAATTGAGGAGGTATCCCGCAGCGGAAATTTTAAAGAAGACCGGATGGACGGCATGGCAGTTTATACCACCTTCAGCGGACAGGAAGGAAAAACTTCCTGGGAACTGCAGATTCAGGAAGGGAAAATCGTTATGGACGACCGATGGACCTATGATGAGGAGGAAGGAGATTTCCATCTTCCATCCAAACAGGGAGAGGGAAAAGTATATGCCGTAAGCGCAGAGGAAATCGAAGAAGGACTTTGGGGCAATTTGTTGGTGTGGGGAGAAGAGGAGACATGAAAAGAGGGCTTTGATTCCGGCTGAATTGTTTTCTTCCGGAATCAAAGCCCTTTTGCTGCAAAGTTATACGGGTAAGCGGGACTTGCGTTTTAATTCGGATCCTCCTCAATGGTGGCCGTCTCTTTAGGAGAAACTTCCTGAGGCTCCTGATCGGTTTTGGCAGAACCAATTGGTTCTTCGGACAGGTCAATGGTTTCTCCCTCGGTCTGGGCGTAGTCGTAGAGGTCGTCCTCATCGACATAATCATCGTCTAAGAATTCGCTCTCTTCGGACACTTCCTCATCCCTGCGGGCCTCTTCCATCTCAGCTTTTTTGTTTTTTACGGCAGAAATGGCAATATGAGCTGTATCCACAGCGGCAGAAACAGCATCGTGAGCTGTGTCGGTAAGAATGACGCTGGCGTCCTTTAATACATTGCGGGTGGCTTCCGCCATGTCCTTGGCCGCCATTTTAAATTCGTCTTTGCTGGCATGGAGAGCGATATAATTGCGATCCGGCTGCTCAGCCTTGCCGGAAGGAGCACCCTCCTCCTCTTCCTCGGCTCCATCATCCTCGAATTCATGAAAATCCTTTTCCAGTTCCTTGTGGAACGTTTTATAGCGAAGTACATAAGAAATGCCCGCTGCCGCGGCTCCTGCTACGGCGGCCAATGCCACTAATTTTCCGAACCCTTTTTTTGCCATATCAATGACCCCTTTCACTGTGTGATGATAGGGTATGCTGCTTTTGCGCCCCTTATTCATCCATTTGTTTTATTGTAATACGAAAGCAGGAAAAAGAAAAGAGAATTTTGCGGGTTTCATAGAAAATTTAAAGAAATTAGCACTCAAGGCTTGACACTGCTAACAACTGGTGTTATAACAATACATGTGAGCAGAAAAGGGATGAAACCTGAAAAAATGCAAAAAAGAGAATAGATCATTTGAAGGAGGAATTCATCATGAAGTTAGTACCGCTGTTTGATAAGGTTGTATTAAAACAGTTAGTGGCGGAGGAGACAACGAAATCCGGAATCGTTCTTCCTGGAGCTGCAAAAGAGAAACCCCAGCAGGCTGAGGTAATCGCAGTAGGTCCCGGCGGCGTGATCGACGGAAAGGAAGTTACCATGCAGGTGAAGGCCGGCGACAAGGTAATCTTTTCTAAATACTCCGGAACCGAAGTGGAAATTGAGGACGAGAAATACGTTATCGTAAAGCAGAGCGATATTCTGGCGGTTGTAGAATAAAACGTAACAGTTCAGGACGGCGGGAAAATGAGGGCAAAAACAGGCGTTAAGCTTGCTTATAAGCAAAGTGTCCCTTGTGGGTATGCTTTTGCCCTCAATTTCACATCGGACTAGGAGCCCTCCGG
>ENA-OWOC01000080-OWOC01000080.1-gut-metagenome-genome-assembly--contig:-NODE-80-length-50460-cov-5.406844_pt1 | contig 50460 bp, 42 predicted proteins | sample MGYA00248245_ERZ651791 | MGnify/ENA primary metagenome ERZ651791 (study PRJEB26908, sample SAMEA4031703) | gut metagenome | biome: gut; feature: normal infant; material: stool | place: China | collected 2015 ...
ACACGACGCTCTTCCGATCTGATGTAACGGTTATTATAGAGAGATCGGCCTCGTCTGTCAATGGCAATTTAACATGTTTGTTACATTTTCCCCAGTATCCAAAAACCATTTCGTTTTATTTATGATTTTTGCATTTTATACCGTGTTTTCTTCCAATATTTTTATGCATTACGACTATAGATATTTTACATTTTTGTTACATTATTGTTAATTTTAAAATCTATTTATTACATACTTTTAATTGCGGAAATATGTTATGTAAATTAAAATGGCGGTTTTCCGTCGAAAATCCGCCATTTTTTCCTCTGACCTATTTTGTCGATTTTTGTCCTGAATCCCCACTTTTAACCATTTTTCCCATTTCAATCAGCAAAAAAACGCCGCAGGCAGTCAGCACTTTCCCGACCGCCCATGGCGTTTTTATTTTTACCGGCTCCGAAGCCGTCCTTAAGAAATCACCTTCACCGGACACTTGGCCGCACACTTGCCGCAGTTCGTACACTTCTCGTAGTCGATGACCGCCAGATTATTCTCCATATGTACCGCGTCAAATTCACACTGCTTGGTACATAAGGTACATCCAATACATCCGGCAGCGCAGACCTCCTTCACCGCCTTGCCCTTCTCATGGGAGTTGCAGCGCACCCGATGCTCTGCCTTGTAGGGAACAAGCTCGATCAGCTTATTGGGGCAGGCTGCCACACACTTACCGCAGGCCACACACTTCTCCTGATCTACTACTGCCACACCATCCTCTACATGGATGGCGTCAAAGGCGCAGGCCTTCACACAGGAACCGAAGCCCATACAGCCTGCGGAACAGGCCTTGGGACTTGAGCCCGGCGCTACGGTAGCCTTGGCACAGTCCAGAATTCCGGCGTACTGGTATTTCACCTTAGCCTTGTCGCAGGTTCCGCTGCACTTGACAAATGCCACCTTCTTCTCGCCGGCCTGAGCCTGAACGCCCATAATCGCGGCAATTCTCTCTCCTACAGGAGCTCCTCCCACAGGACATGCGTTTACCGGAGCCTCGCCGGCAGCGATGGCTTTAGCCAAAGCGTCGCAGCCCGCATATCCGCAGCCGCCGCAGTTGTTTCCCGGCAGTTCTTCCCGGACTGCCATTTCCTTTTCATCTACCTCTACCTTAAACTTCTCGCCGAACAGTCCCAACCCCAAGCCCACAATCAGGCCGATGACAGCTACCACTGCCGTAGCGATTACAATAGCCATTACATCCATTTTCGTATCCTCCTTCTATTACAGCAATCCGGAAAATCCGAAGAATGCGATTGCCATCAGTCCGGCAGTTACCAGTACAATGGGTGAACCCTGGAAGTTATATGGGATGTCATTTCCTTCCATCTGCTCACGGATTCCGGCCAGAAGAACAATGGCGATGGTGTATCCCGCCGCGGTTCCGAAGCCGTTGATTACGCTCTCAAAGAAATTATTGCCGTCCTGCACATTGGTCAGGGCCACGCCCAGAACCGCGCAGTTGGTGGTAATCAGGGGCAAGTACACGCCCAGGGCATTATACAGAGAAACCATGCACTTCTTTAAAAACATCTCAACAATCTGCACCAGGGCCGCGATTACCAGAATGAACACAATGGTGTTCAAATAATCCAGGTTCAGCGGGTGGAGAATCCAGTCATAAATCAGGCTGGCAACCACCGACGCGATCGTAATAACAAAGATAACGGCTCCGCCCATTCCTGCCGCAGTTTCCACCTTTTTGGATACACCTACGAAGGAACAGATTCCCAGGAACTGGCTTAATACCACGTTGCTGACCAGCGCGGAGCTGATGGCGATAATCAGTAAATCTTTCATTTAACTATTTCCCCTCCTGTTCCGCCTGATTTTCCATATGGCCGGCGCAGTGTAGGCAGTCGCCGCTGCAGCCAAGCTTCGTTTTCTTCTTCACTGAGCCGTTAGTGGCGCAGGGCATCTTCAGCTTATTCTGAAGAGCCGTCAGCATAGCCAGCACGAAGAAGGCTCCCGGCGCCAGAATGAAAATGGTGATGGGCTCATAGGAGTCCGGCAGTATCTGGATTCCGAAGACCGCGCCGGTTCCCAAAAGCTCACGAAAGGAGCCAATGAGCACCAGGGCGATGGTAAAGCCCAGTCCCATGCCAATACCGTCAAAAGCGGAAAGCAGCGGGCCGTTCTTCATAGCATAAGCCTCTGCCCGTCCCAGAATGATACAGTTTACAACGATCAGGGGAATATAGATTCCCAGGGCCTTATAAAGGTCTGGCGTAAAGCCCTCCATCAGCATGTCCACCACAGTTACCATGGAGGCCACTACCACAATCTCGCCTGGCAGGCGGACGCGGTCGGGAATCAGATTCCTCAGAGCCGCAATTACAATATTTGCCGCCACCAAAACTACTGTAGTGGACAGTCCCATGCCGATACCGTTCATGGCCGAGGTAGTAACTGCCAAGGTGGGGCAGAGTCCCAGCATCTGCACAAAGCTGGGATTTTCTTTCCAGACACCGTTATAAATACGTTCGATATACTTGTTCACAATCCCACCTCCTACTGTGCAATGCAGTTCTGATAGAAATAAACCGCTGCGTTTACAGCTCCGGTCACAGCTCTTGAGGTAACGGTCGCGCCGCTGATGGCGTTGATTTGATTGTCCGCCGTAGCGCCTGTCTTTGTCACCTCAAACACCTGGGCTGTCTTTCCTGCGTACTGATCCTTAAATTCCGGGTTCTGGGCGTTCATTCCCAGTCCGGCAGTCTCGGAAATGCTTAAGAATCCGATGCCGGTCAGGGATCCCTCGTTGGTAATTCCAACTGCCACCTGGATGGAACCGCCGTAGCCTTCTGTAGAGGTGGAGGTAATCAGATAGCCGATAACACTGCCCGAAGCGTCCAGGGCCTCCTGCACACTGTCTACGGTTACGGAGCCATATCCTTGGCCCGCGATCTCCTCGGCACTGGTTTCAATGGCCCCCGTCAGCTCCTCATTGACAGCAAAGGAAGCTGCATCCGGATAAACCTCCTGGTAAGTAGCTGTATTAGCAGCCAGCTGTGCCTGGGCGATAGGTTCCAGGGTAATTTCATGAACCGCTCCCAGACAAACGCCGGCAATCAGGGTGATGATAAATAAAATTACCGCGTCTTTTACGATTCCTTTCATGACTGCTTACCCTCCTTTCCAAATGCCTTAGGAAGAGTAAACCGCTCAATCATAGGCACAAACAGGTTGCTCAGAATGATTGCGTAGGATACTCCCTCCGGGGAAGCTCCCCACAGACGGAAAACTCCCGTAATCAGTCCTAAAATCACACCATAAACCACCTGGCCTTTGGGGGTAATGGGACTGGTCACATAGTCGGTCGCCATAAAAAAGGCTCCGAATACCAGACCGCCTGCACAGATCTGGTTTAAGGTATAGGAGATATCAAAGCCGCCAAAAAGGAAAACAAACACCGCGAATGTTCCGATGTACGTCAGCGGAATCTTGGGGCTGATCACCTTTTTTACAATCATGTAAACGCCTCCGATGAGAAGGGCCAGGGTGGAAACCTCTCCGATGGTTCCGGGAATCAATCCCAAAAACAAGGCGCTTAAATCTGCTCCGCTTCCGGCTCTCATACTGGCCAGAGGCGTGGCTCCGGTCAGGCTGTCAAAGCCGATCGCCGCAGATGAGAAGTCATTCATCAGTCCCGCAAATGAAATCAGAAGAAAGCATCTTGCCGCCAGGGCCGGGTTCATAAAGTTCTGTCCCAGGCCGCCGTAAAGCTGCTTTACCACGATAATGGCGAACACGCCTCCCAGCATGGGAATCCAGACCGGAATTTCCGGAGGCATATTGAGCGCCAGAATCATACCGGTCACCACTGCGCTGCAGTCGTTTACGGTAATGGGCTTGTGCATCAGCTTCTGCCAGATATATTCACTGGCCACGCAGGCCGCCACAGTAGCCAGTATCACTACCAAAGCGTAGACGCCGAAACGGTACACGCCGAAGGCCGCGGCAGGAAGCATGGCGATTACCACATCCAGCATCAAGTTCTGAGTGGTATCTTTGCACCTCACATGGGGAGATGAGGATACATGTAATAAATTATTCATAACCTTTGTCCCTCCTACCCTTTCTTCCTGCGGTTGGCCGCAACTTTCTTTCTCATTTCCTTAAAGGCCTGCGTCAGAGGACGCTTTGCCGGACAGATATAGGTACAGCTTCCGCACTCCATGCATTCCATTCCGTTCAAACGTTCGAACTCGTCGCAGTCATCTCTCAGGGCCGCTTTCATCATTTTCACAGGAATAATATGGCTGGGACATACGCTTACACAGCGTCCGCAGCGGATACAGGGGGTAGGCTCCATAGCCGTCACCTGATCCTTGGTGAAACAGGTCAGGGCGGAAGAAGTCTTAGCCACCGGTACATCCAGGCTGAACATGGCCTGTCCCATCATGGGGCCTCCGGAAATAACCTTCTCAGGCTCACCCTTAAAGCCGCCGGCCGCTTCAATCAGCTCCTGGCAGTTTGTTCCCAGCTTCACCCGGAAGTTTCCTGGCTCTGCCACCGCATCTCCGGACACCGTTACAATCCGCTCCATCAGAGGGGCGGACTGACAGACCGCCTCGTAAATAGCCCGTACCGTATCCACATTGTCCACGATACAGCCTACATCCGCGGGAAGCATGGATGAATTGACCTTGCGTCCCGTCACTGCGTAGATCAGAGAACGCTCGCCTCCCTGAGGGTACTTGGTCAGCAGGGCAGCCACGCTGATTCGGGGCTCTCCTGCCACAAGGGCTTCCAACTTTTTAATAGCTTCCGGCTTGTTGTTCTCAACAGCGATCACGCCTTTGGCGTTCTCAAACAGCTGCAGAATCACCTTCAGCCCGCCTACAATTGCCTCCGGATTCTCCATCATCAAACGGTAGTCGGCGGTAATATAAGGCTCGCACTCCGCACCATTCACCAGTATGTAGTCAATCGCCTTATCATCTTTCGGAGTCAGCTTTACGTGGGTCGGAAAGCCTGCGCCGCCCATACCTACGATTCCTGCTTCCTTGACGATCGAACGGATCTCGTCCTTGGACAGCGTCTGGTAATCCCGCTCCTCGCCCACTCCCTCCACGGTTTCATACTGGCCGTCATTTTCCACAATGACTGAGAGAGACATACCTCCGCCCGCCACTCTCCGGGGCTCGATGGCCTTTACCACGCCTGATACAGAGGAGATCACATTGGCGGAGATAAATCCCACTGCTTCGCCAATCTTCTGACCCGCCAGGATATGGTCACCCACTGAAACCAGCGGCTTTGCCGGAGCTCCAATGTGCTGGGACATCGGATAAACCAGGTTTCCCTTAGGCTCCAACACCTGCACCGGTTTGTTTTCGGCCAGTTCCTTACCCTCGTAAGGGTGGACGCCGCCTTTAAAAGTCGCCAAACCCATGGTTTTTAACCTTCTTTCTTTCTTGTAATTTCAAACAGCATTCTGTCTGTTTCGTATCTTTTAGTATAGCACAATTCAAAAAGGTATACAATTGATTTTTCTTTCGTTATATTTTTATCTGCATTGTTAAATTTTTGCTAATTTGTGTGAAATTGTACTTTTTCGCGTACAATTCTAGAGGGATCTGACCGCTGTTTTTTATCGAAACAACTATGATTCTTCCCGGGCTTCCAGAAGGCTCAGCAACATTTTGCGGCTCAGTCTGTTCTCACCGTCATAGGCGGAAATCACTTCCCTGGCCAGTTTTTCCTTGGACTGCTGAAGAGTCAGCATATTTTCCTCTACCGTATCCTTGGCAATCAGTTGATATACGGTAACCTGGCGTTCCTGCCCGATTCGATGCGTCCGGTCTGTCGCCTGATTCTGCGCCGCCACGTTCCACCAGGGGTCATAATGAATCACCAAATCTGCGGCTGTAAGATTAAGTCCCGTTCCTCCGGCTTTCAGCGATATAAGAAACACCGGCTCCGTTCCTTCTGAAAACCGGCGCACCAGCTTGGCCCTCTCTTCTTTGGAGGTCTCCCCGGTCAGTTTCAAATAAGCGATTTTCTCCTGACAGAATCGCTTTTCAATCAGTTCCAGCATAGATGTAAACTGAGAAAACAGCAGAATTCTGTGACCTCCCTCTATTCCCTGACGAACCAGATGAATACAGGTTTCCAGCTTTGCCGAAGGCCCATCGTAATTCTCGAATCCCAGCCTTGGGTCGCAGCAGATCTGACGCAGCCGCAGCAGGTCTGCCAGAATTCCAAACCGTTCCTCCCCCAACTCTCCCTCTCCATTTCCAAGCCGGTCCTTCAAGCGCTTTGCCCAGGCAGTATAGAGCTTTTTCTGTTCTCCCTCCAAACCGGTATAAATCACCTGTTCCACCTTGGGGGGCAGTTCCCTCAGCACATCCGTTTTCAGCCGTCTCAAGATAAAAGGAGCCGTCATTGCCCTTAAACGCTCCAGAACCTCCTGTTCCCCCCGGTGAATGGGGATCTCATAGTCCTGATGAAATTTTCTTCCGGTAAACAGAAAGCCGGGCATAAGAAAATCAAATATGCTCCACAGTTCCTCCAGCCGATTTTCCACCGGCGTTCCTGTCAGGGCGAATCTGGTTCTGGCAGCCACACCTTTCACTGCTCTGGCGCTCTGAGTCGCTGCGTTCTTAATATACTGGGCCTCATCCACAATCTGATAGCGGAAATTCATTTTCCCATACCTGGCCCCATCCCGGCGGAACAGTTCGTAAGAGGTAATCAAAATCCTCCCCTGATCCGGAAGCTTTTCCAAAAGTTCCTTCCTTGCCGAGCCATTTCCCAAAATCAGCACAGGTTTTAAATCCGGGGCAAAGCGGAGAATTTCCTGCTCCCAGTTATATACCAAAGATGCCGGGCAGATAATCAATGTGTGTCCCGCTTTTTCTTTCTCCTCTCCCCTGTAGGTGTCTGCCAAAAGGGCAATGATCTGAATTGTTTTTCCCAGGCCCATATCATCTGCCAGAATTCCTCCGAATCCATTCTGGTCCAAAGTCTTCAGCCAGGCAAACCCTTCCTTCTGGTAGTCTCTTAATACCGGCTTCAGCTCCTCCTGAACCTCCCATTCCCGCTCCCCTTCATCCAAATTCAGAAGAAGCTGCCGGAAATTCCGGTCACGGATGCAGCGGATCTCCCCATTTTTTCTAAGGACGCTGTCCAGATAAAGGCTGCGGTAGGCCGGCAGATGAATCTGACCCTGGCGAAGCTCCTTTTTCGTGATGCCCAGATCCCGCACTAATTCAGACACCACTTTCAGCCCATCTTCCCCTAAAGCTAAAAATTCCCCGCTTTTCAGGCGGTAATATTTCTTCCTGCTCTCATAGGCTGCAAAGACTCCTTCCAGTTCCGATAAAGAGAGCCCCTCGGTATCAACTTTCAGATCCAGCCATCCATGTTCATACCCCATCTGAATCGATGGGATGGGCGGATGAAGCACCTTCAGTTCCTTCATCCTCTCTGAGACCTCCACCTGTCCCAAACGGCCAAACTGGGCCATTCCCTCTCTCAGAAGTTCATAAAGAGCTTCCTCGTCGTCCCGGAGAATTACCCGAAGGCCGTCCTGGGATTTATAGCGAAAATACCGGCTGATCAAACGGCTGATTCGAAACTCCCCGGGCACATCCCTGCACAAGGCCCTAGGCAGATTTTCATCTTCTACCGGGTGGAAATGAAAATCCCCATAGGAAAGGATCGGCTCCATCACCACCTGATTTTTTCCGGGGCTGTCAAAGCGAAATACAGCCTGAAGCGGATCCGGCTCATAATCCTCCAGGCGCACATCCTCCCGGATCATTTTAGCCGCCCCTTCCAGCGGCTTTAGCACCCTGGTATAAAAAAGGGGAAGATCCCTTCCGGAAGCCGTCACTTTGCGGCTCGGACCCATGGCCTTTAAAAAAGGACCCGCTACGCGGCGGAACTGCCTGGAACAGCAAATCAGCCGGTCCTCGCAAATCAGGTATAACTGCTCCTCACCCGGGAGGATGGCGCGGGCCGCGGTCTCTTCTTCCTCTTCCGCAAGAAAGCCCTGAAACAAGACCTCGACCCCATCCCGGCCGCAGCGGCGTACCAGAATCTTAAGCTTTGGATCCTGATTCACAACAGAAAGATTCCACCCTTGATTCCATGACCACAGTTTCAGGGTTCTTCCCTGAACCAGGCCAAAAAAGCGGTCTCTCAAAGGGGCTTTCAGGACAAGTTCTCCGCTGTGATTCTCCTCATCCACAAATTCCAGAAGGAAGCGAAGCAGCTCTCTGCTGTCCTCCCGAAAGCAAAGGGGGCTGTGATAAAACCCCATGGTTTTCCCGTACTCTCCATAACGTTCATGACGGACATTGTCGCAGAATGCAGACAGATCCCGGATCTTCAGGCACTTTTCTCCTTCCACCTGCCAAGATATTTTTAAGGTGTCTCTTCCGGCGAGAATCATCTCCGGAACCAATCCTACCTGTCCCTGTTCCTCCCCTGCCATCAGCCCCGCCACCTGTCCATTGGTATATTGACGGATCATAGACCAGACTTCCGGGGAGGTCTGCACCGGAGGCTGCTCCTGCTGCTTTACACAGGTTTCATAATACGCAAAAAGGGCTTCCCCATGGGCGCAAACGCCCTTATAGGAATTGCCCTCCGGGCAGGTGCAGGAATAGTCGCGAATGCGGCCCTCCTTCACCTGCAGATTCACCCGCCAGGTATGGCCTTTATCTTCCACCAGCCCGCGGATTCCCGCCTCTCCCTTCCAAAAGCGGTCGGTATGCATTTCTATAATTTTCATATTCCCCCACGCTTTCCCCGAACCGCCCGGACTGCTCCGGGCAGCCGGGATTCCTGTAAATCCTTACATCCGGTCCGGAGCCTCAAATCCCAGCACCTGGATGCATGTTTCCAGAACCTGCTTTGCCAGAGAAATCAAAGCAATGTAGCTTTTCTTTCTTTCCTCATCTTCCTCAGACAAAATTTTGGTATCGTGGTAAAAACTGTTAAAGCTGTTGGCCAGTTCGTAAATATACTGACAAATCTTGTGAGGAGCCATTTCTTCAAAGGAATTCACCATCACCTCGGAAAATCTGGCAATCCGCAGCATCAGATCCTTCTCTCCCGGCGCGGCCGCAGGCAGAATCTTTCCCTGTTTCGGCTCTCCTCCCTGATCCTGGTATTTATTCAGAATGGATTTGATCCGCACAATCGTATAAAGAATATAAGGTCCTGTGTTGCCTTCAAAGGAAATAAAACGGTCCACATCGAAGACATAGTCCTTGGCCGCCTGATTGGACAGATCCCCGTATTTTAAAGCAGCCAGCCCCACAATTTTCGCCGTTTCCATAGCTTCTTCACTGTCCACTGTACGGTTCTCCATGATTCTTCCGTAAACCGCCTCATCGATTTCACCGATGAGCTTCTCCAGACGCATAACGCCGCCGTCCCTGGTTTTAAAGGGTTTTCCATCCTTGCCGTTCATGGTGCCGAATCCTAAAAACACCATAGGTGTTTCTTCCTTTACAATTCCAGCCATCTTGGCTACGCGGAATACCTGAATAAAATGCATCTCCTGGCGCTTGTCCACAACATAGATATACCGGTCCGGATGGAAATCCTCTTCCCGTTCAATGATGGTTCCCAGATCGGAAGTAGCATAAAGAGCAGCTCCATCGGATTTACGGATCAGACAGGGCGGAATCTCTTTGGTATCCGTATCTCTGGCCACTTCCACCACCAACGCTCCCTGGCTTTCTTTTAGCATTCCCTTACTTTCCAGGATCTCAATCAGTTTCGGAATATAAGGATCCGCGTCGCTTTCTCCCTTCCACAGGTCGAAATCCACATTCAGGCTATGATAATTCTTCCTTAAGTCCGTGACAGAAACCTGTATAATGTGTTTCCAGATAGCCCGGTAAGGCGCATACCCCTGCTGGAGGCGCAAAGTCGCCTCATGGGCCCTCTCTTTAAATACCTCATCGGTTTTAGATTTGGCGCTGGCCGCCGGATAAATCTCCTCCAGCTCGCTGATGGTAAAAGGAGCCTCCTGAGGATATGGTCCCTGGAAAGAAGAATCAAAATAGGGCAAATCCGGCTTCCTGTCCCGCAGCTCCTCGATAATCAGCCCCATCTGAAGTCCCCAGTCGCCCAGATGAACGTCGCCGATCATATGGTGTCCCAGGAATTTTCCCAGACGCTTTACGCTCTCGCCAATTACCGCAGAGCGCAGGTGTCCCACATGAAGAGGCTTGGCCACATTGGCCCCGCCGTAGTCCACAATGATGGTTTCTTTTTTCTCCGGCTCCTCCACTCCAAGCTTCGGGGCGGCAGACATTTCTCCCATATAGCGCGCCAGGAATTCCTCTGACAGCTTCAAATTAATAAATCCCGGCATCACCGCCTGAATCTGAGAGAACATCCCGCTTCTTTCCTGAAGAATTCCCACCACCTGATCTGCAATATCGATGGGCTTCTTTTTATAAGCCTTCGCCGCCGCCATGGCGCCGTTGCACTGATATTCGCACAGATCCGGACGGTTGGACAGTACTACCTTAGCATAGGCAGGGTCGAAGCCTGCCTCTTCAAAGGCTTTCTTTATCTCGCCTTCCATTAAATCAAGCAGCTTTTTCACGTTTATATCTCCTTTTCTGAACAGTTGCAACCATAGTACAAAAAAACCGCTCCGGCAGTTTTCAACCGGAGCGGCTCAAACCCTTTTTGAACCGAATGAAATCTTACACTCTGGACAGATACTCGCCGGTTCTGGTATCAATCTTGATCTTATCGCCCTGCTCTACAAACAGCGGAACAGAAACAACAGCGCCTGTCTCTACCGTAGCAGGCTTGCTGGCGCCGGTTGCCGTATCACCCTTAAATCCGGGCTCCGTATCGGTTACCTCCAGCTCTACAAACAGCGGGGGCTCTACGGAAAACACATTGCCATTGTAGGAGCAGACCTTACATACCTCGTTCTCCTTCACAAACTTTAATGCATCGCCGATAATGTCCTTATTTAAAGCAACCTGATCATAAGTCTCCTGATTCATAAAATAGTACAGATCGGAATCAGCATACAGGTACTGCATGTCCACCCGGTCGATTCTGGCTGCCGGGAACTTCTCGGTGGGACGGAAGGTACGCTCTACTACGCCTCCGTTGATTACATTTTTCAGCTTGGTGCGAACGAACGCCGCTCCCTTACCCGGCTTAACATGCTGGAACTCGACAATCTGCACAACCTGTCCGTCAATTTCCAAGGTAATGCCGTTTCTAAAATCTCCTGCTGATATCATCTTAAGATTTTCCTCCTCAATTCGTTCAATGTGTCTAATCTTTTTTATTTTATACTATCGGATAGGCATTTTCAAGCCCTTTTTTCCGGTTTTTTCAACCCGTTTCTGCTGCTGCGTTCATAAGCCCAGAGAACCGGCCGTTCCAGAAAGCGCTTCAGTACAATCTGAATCTCCTCCCTGGGATGGATCGGGCTTACCAAAATACTGCGGATTCCCGCCCGATTCGCCCCATAGATGTCAGTAAAAAGCTGATCACCTACAAAAAGGGTGTTCTCCGCTTTTGTCCCCATCTTCTCCATAGCCCTCTGATATCCCTTGGGCGACGGTTTTTTGCCCTGGTAAAGATAAGGGCTGTCCACCTGAAGGGCAAAAGATTTCACTCGTGGTTCCTTGTTGTTGGAAAGAAGGCAGGTGGAAAAGCCCATCTTGTGGAGCCTTTCAAAAAGCTCTATGGCCCGTTCATCCGCCGGTACTCCGTGAGGAACCAGGGTATTATCTATATCAAAAATCACGCCCCGGTATCCTTCCTTCCAGTATTGTCCATAGGGTATCTTATACGCGGAATTTCTCCGCTCCCATGGATAAAACCGCTCTAATATCATGATGTCATTCTCCTGGGTTTCGTCATTGATTCAACAGCTTTCTCAGTTCCTCCATAAAGGTGTTCACATCCTTGAATTCCCGGTAAACGGAAGCAAAGCGGACGTAGGCCACCTCGTCCAGCCCCTTTAGTTTTTCCATCACCAGTTCTCCAATCAAGGATGTGGGAATTTCCTTCTCTTCCATATTAAAAATTCGGTTTTCTATCTCATCAATCAGCGCGTTGATCTGCTGGGTGGATACCGGACGTTTATGGCAGGAATGAAGGATGCCCGCCTCGATTTTTGAGCGGTCATAGACCTCCCTGGAATTATCTTTTTTTATCACCATTAAAGGCATGGTTTCCAGCTTTTCATAGGTAGTAAAGCGTTTTCCGCAGCTCTCGCACTGGCGTCTTCTTCGGATAGAGCAGTTGTCGTCCGCCGGCCTTGAATCAATAACTTTCGTATCCGCCGCATTGCAGTATGGGCATTTCACAGTGTGGTCCTCCTTCGTTGCGCTCCTCATGGGGCTCTCTTTATTCAATGTATTTATTGTACCCCAGGCCAAGTGGATGTGCAAGACCATTTTCCTACAGAGACAATATGATTCAAACGGTAATCTGTTTTGACAGCAGCGCTTTTTTCGATTATAGTATCATGTAGATACGATGCGCCCCTCTGTCGGGCGTTGGAAAGGAGCATTTTCATTAATGGGTACTGTAACCGTAAGAAATCTGACAATCGGTCAGGGGATTCCTAAAATCTGTATCCCCATTGTGGCAGCAACGCGTGAAGAAATATTGGAAGAAGCCCGGGAGATTCTTTCCCTCCCTTTTGATTTGGTAGAATGGAGGTGCGATTGGTATAAGGATATTTTTGCCAACGGAACCCGCCAGATTCTGACTGATTTGAGGGAAATCCTCGGAAATTTCCCCATTCTCTGCACTTTCCGTACCAAAGAGGAGGGCGGCGCCCGGGAAGCTTCCGAAAATCAGTATCTGGATCTGCTCCATGAGATTCTCTCCGATGGCCTGGCAGATCTGGCAGACCTGGAGCTTTTCACCCTGAAGGATTCCCTAAAAGAGCTGACTGCAACGGCTAACGTTAAGGGAATTAAAACGATCGTGTCAAGCCACGATTTCCAGCATACTCCCCCGAAGTCGGAAATTCTGCGCCGTTTCCAGATGATGAGCGATGCCGGGGCGGATATCGCGAAAGTGGCGGCGATGCCGGAAACCCCGGAGGATGTGCTGAACCTGCTTGACGCGTCCAGGGAATTTTCCAAAAACCCGGACAATATCCCTGTAATTGCCATGTCCATGGGACGTTTAGGCTCTGTCAGCCGTCTCTGCGGTCAAACCTTCGGCTCTTCCGTTACCTTCGGAAGCGCCCGCAAGACCTCTGCCCCCGGACAGTTTCCGGCCAGAGAGCTGAAGATGATTATGACGCTGATGGCAAAAGAGTCCTGAGTCCAAATCTTCTCAGGTTCTTCACATTTTTTTCACATTTCCACCATAAAATCATCACAAGTAGGGGTTAAATTAAAAAACGTATAAAGCTAATGCTTTTCATACAACTTTTTCTCACAAATGGCCGCCAGGTGAAAACCTGACGGCCACTCCTCCGTTTATAGGCAGATTATTTGCAGTCAATTCACAGATAAACCAATCCCTCCCGCTGATGCTACAAAGAGATTCCTCCCCGCGCTCTGGCAATCCGGTCCCGGACGGACTGCAGCACAGGCACCATAAAAATCGCCACAATTCCTCCGGCGAATCCATTATTGTACAAATTCATTCCTCCATAGACGATTCCTACGTTGAGGGCTACTGAGGAATGAAGGTATCCGGCAATCAGCCCTGCAATCACCCCAAATTCTCCGGCAATGGGTGCCAGGGTTGTGGATAAAAGAAGGGCCAGAATGGGAGACGGCTGATAAATATCCCACTCCTTCGTCAGACTTCCAATAACCACTCCCACCATAATTGGGGTAATATTGCGCAGGTGCTTTCCCGTAGCGCTGAAGCCCACAATGGTAAAGATACTTCCAATCGTAGGACCGTTTAAATCCCCCGCGACTGCCACCACAAAGAGCGTTGCAAATATTCCGTTGATTCCCATATTGAAGGCTGTAACGGCTCCGCCCATCTCTTTCAGATAGTCTGTTCCGGAAATACCGTAGGATTTCAGCAGTTTCCAGTAAAAGGAGAAGATTTTTTTCCCATCTCTTATCATTCCCAGCAGAATCATCCCTCCGAAAAGGGTAATCAGGACTCCCATGAAGAGGAGATTATTTCCCGTAGACCAGATCAGGCGGGACTGGGTTTCAAAGCCAAAGGATTTAAAGACGGAAACAATGACCGTTGCAATAATGCCGGAGGCGAAACCGACGTTGTACAGGGAATATCCCTGATGAGCGTAATGGACATGGGTTGCCAGCGGCGGCAGAACAAAACCGATGACCGTTCCCATCAACAGGCAGAGAAGGAAACGGCCTGCCGGGGGCATGGGTTCAATCTGCATTACCTGGGTAATAATCGGAGACAGACTGGTGCCGTAATAACCGACATAAATATATCGTGACAAGGATGTTTTATGGTATTTGGCATATAGAAATACGCCAAACAGAATGGTCCAGATATTCAGGAGATTTTTTCCAAAGAGGGAAAATCCGAACATAAGACAAATCGATGTGATCGTGTGACCGCTGACTTCTTTTCCCAAGGCGTAAAGAATGCCGATACTCATTAAAGTGATTGCGCCTGCGTTAAGGAATGCGGCTCCAAAGCCGCCGATTACAAAATAATCCGTAATCAGAAAATCCGGCTCTTCAAAAATATGGCCGATTCCCACAATGATTTCATCAATAGGCTGGAGCACCATCCCCACCACAATAAAATAAATGGGAATCATAGATAAAAGAATAAATTTGTCGTTACGGGTTAATGGCTCTTTCTTCACAACTCGGGCCACAAATTTCATGCATCCTCCCCCTTATTTTTCAAAATATGATACAAGTTCCAAAAGGTATCATGTCAATCCTCAATCTATCATATCGTATATCCGATCTTTCGTCAATTGTAACTGTCCGGGACCGCTCATCTTCTTGACCGGTCAGAGGACGGACAAAATGCAGCGGACATCCTGAAGAATTGTGTATTGTGAAATTTCACAAAATTTTCTTTTTTGGCAATTATTGGTGGAATTTTCTTGCATTTTTTTACGTAAACTGATATAGTAATCAAAAGATCTGTGTTCTTTGATCTATTTTCTGATATTCTGCGGACCCGGCGGGAGTTTTGAAATCCCGATCCAGTTTTCGGCCGTTTTTTCCATTTGGCCTGCTGACAATATTTTATAAGGAGGTATCCTGCCTATGATCGAATTTCGCAATGTTTCCAAATCCTACAAGAGCAATCAGGTGCTTCAGGAAATCAACCTCACCATTTACGATGGTGAAATCGTAGTTTTAATCGGTCCTTCCGGCTGCGGAAAAACCACAACTCTGAAGATGATCAACCGTCTCATCACCCCCACTTCCGGTGAGATCCTTATTAACGGGGAAAATATTCTGGAAAAGGATCCGATTGCCCTGCGGCGCTCCATGGGATACGTCATCCAGCAGACAGGCCTTTTTCCCCATATGACGGTGCGGCAGAACATTGAAGTCATCCCCCGTCTGGAAAAACGTCCCATTGAGGAAATCAATCAAAGAACCTTAAAACTGATGGAAATGGTGGACCTGGACCCAGCGCAGTATCTGGACCGCTACCCTATTCAGCTTTCCGGCGGTCAGCTGCAGAGAGTAGGCGTGGCCAGAGCCTTCGCTACGGATCCGGACATTATTCTCATGGACGAACCCTTCTCCGCCCTGGATCCTATCACCAGAGCCGGGCTGCAGGATGCCCTGGTCAGTCTCCAGAGCCGGATGAAAAAAACCATCGTTTTCGTTACTCACGACATGGATGAAGCTGTGAAAATCGCGGACCGAATCTGCATCATGTATCAGGGCCATATCCTCCAGTATGACAAGCCGGAGGCAATTCTGAAGAACCCGGCACACGGTTTTGTCAGTGAATTCGTAGGAAAAAACCGGATCTGGTCCAGTCCGGAATACATAAGAGCTGACGACATTATGATTACTTCTCCGGTAACCACAGAACCGGACATCCCCATGTTCAAGTGCATTGAGAAGATGCGTCTGCAGAAGGTCAACAGTTTGATGGTGGTGGATTCCTACGGCCGCCTGCTGGGCATCGTAAAGGCAGCCTGGATCCTCAGAGCCGAGGACCGTGAGGGTCCGGTGGAACAGGTGATGAAAACGCCGGCCATCACGGCCCGCCCGGAAACTTCTATCGTGGAACTTCTTCAAATGGTCCGCACCCACGATATCTCCTCTATTCCGGTCGTAGACCGGGATGAGGTTTTGCGGGGTCTGGTAACCAACTCCAGTTTGGTAACCGCCCTCTCCAATCAATTTCTGGATTCTGAAATGATCGATCAGTTAGAGGAGGTGGAAGCATGAGCGGTCTGATGAACTATCTCTCCCAGCAGTACGCCTATGTAGGAAGTCTGCTTGTAAGCCATATCCGGCTTTCCATTCTCTCTGTGGCTGCCGCTATTGTCATCGGCATCCCCCTTGGAATTTTTATTTCCGATAAAATAAAGGTTCAGAAGCCGGTTTTAGGCGTCGCCAATGTAATTCAGGCCATTCCCAGCCTGGCCATTCTGGGTTTTCTGGTCCCCTATATGGGCATCGGCGCAAATACCGCCGTCTTTATGGTGGTACTCTACTCCCTTCTGCCCATTTTAAAAAATACCTGTGCCGGCCTGCAGAACATCAGCGCCGACGCTATTGAGGCAGCCCGAGGCATCGGCATGACCCGCCGGCAAATCCTGTTTAAGGTAAAGCTTCCTCTGGCCCTGCCTGTAATTATGGCCGGAATCCGCATCTCCAGCGTTTCCGCCGTGGGACTGATGACCATTGCCGCTTACATCGGCGCCGGCGGCCTGGGTACTCTTGTAATCAGCGGAATCCAGACAGATAACTCCAGTATGATTCTGGCCGGAGCTATTCCAGCCTGTGTTCTGGCTCTTTTAATGGATTTTGTCATGGCGCGTGTGGAACGGGCAGTAACTCCCATCGCCCTTCGGCTTTCCGCTTCCCAGCTGACGCCGGAACGTGAAGTGCAGGAACGCCGCCATCGGAAGATGACCCTGGCCAGCGCCGGCGGGCTGATCGGAGTCGCCCTGGTTCTTATGGCCTATCAGCATTTTTCCTCCATTCCCGATATTCGTATCGGTTCAAAAGAGGGCTGCGAAAGTGTAATCATCGGAAGTATGCTGGCTGATTTGATCGAGGCCAAAACAGATTTGAAGGTAGAACGGAAAATGTCCCTGGGCGGCACCATGATCGCCTTTGACGCCCTGGACAGCGGAGAAATCGACCTTTATCCGGAATATACGGGAACGGTTTACACCACCGTATTCGGTCAGTCTCCCGTTCCCGGAAGCACTCCGGAAGAGGTATACGAGGAGGTTAAAGCCGGCCTGAAGGAAAACTACGGGATTGAAACCTTAAACAGCTTCGGATTCAACAACACCTATGTACTGGCCGTTACCAGGGAAACCGCAGAACAGTACGGTCTGGAAAAGGTATCCGATCTGGTCAGCGTGGCCGGTCAGCTGCGTCTGGGCTGCTCGCCGGAATTCGCGGTTCGGGAGGACGGACTTCCCGGCATTGAAGCCATGTACGGCCTGAAGTTTAAATCCACCCACAACTTCTCCGGAACCCTGATGTACACTGCCATTACCTCCGGAGAAGTAGACGTCATCACCGCCTTCTCAACTGACGGCCTGCTGCAGAAATATGACCTGGTCCTTCTGGAGGACGACAAACAGTTCTTCCCGCCCTACTATATGCTTCCGATCGTAAATGGCGAGACTCTGGAAAAACATCCGGAAATCGCGGAAATTCTCTCCTGTCTGGATAATTACATCAACGATGACACCATGCAGGCCATGAATTACCGGGTGGTAGAACTTGGAGAGGACCGCGCCCAGGTAGGCCGGGAATTCCTCCTGGAACACGGACTGGTAACTGAAGAGGAGCTGGCAGACTAATTCACGTTTTCAAGCGATAACCGAATGCAAATTGATTTTTCCCCTTTTTCTTAGCCTCATAGAGGAGCTGGTCCGCACTGCGGTAAAGCTCCTCTATGGTAAGGCCTTCTTTTACGGGCGTTACTCCGATGCTGCAGGTCACAGTTCCCTTCGGAATCCGAATCCGGCTAATCTCCCGTCGGAATTGTTTCAGAAGGTTTTCCATCTCATTTCGGGTCATCGGGCAGCAGACCAAAACTACAAACTCGTCTCCTCCCAGACGCCCTACAATTCCCTTATCATCAAACACATCTTTTAAATGCTGCCCTGTTTCTTTCAAAACACGGTCTCCCGTCGGATGACCAAAACGGTCATTTATCTCTTTAAAGGAATCCACATCCAGAATAATAACGAATCCCGTTTCCTCCCCTGGAACGGTCTCTGTCTTTTCCATCCGCTCTTTCGCTGCCTGAAAGAATTCCTTTCTTCGCATAAGACCAGTCAGGCCGTCCAGTCTGGCTTCATAATAAAGGTAGCTGAATTTTTTCAAATGCAGAATCACGGTCAGCGACACCAAGGCAGCCAGTGAAACCGTCCCCAGCAGAAGCTGGATCTGTAAATGAAACAAATCATAGGAAAATCGCAACGGTACCTGCAGCCCATGCCACACCATCACAGTTTCAATCCGATTAACAAAATACAGCGCCACACTAATGGAGGCCAGACATGCCAATCCCACCATCAAAACCGTCCGTTTCCTTGTATAGTCAACCGTAACGTTCATTCGGTCCACCTCGCGGACCCGCTGCCAGAACCTTCTGGCCTCATTGCTGCGGTTAATCCTGTAACAAAGGCATACCAATCCATCCGCCATCAGAAGGAAGGCCGGGTAATCCCAGCGCAGAAAATCTTCCGCCACATTGGATATTCGAAAGCCCGCTTCCGGAAACAGCATTTCCATGAAGCCGTAAACCAGAACTGCGTGAACGGTCCTTCCCAGAGAAGTTACAAGCAAAATCCCCAATATATCATGTTTTGCATTCCTTGCCCGCTGATAAAGGAGGCCCATCACCAGTCCAAACAAGGTTCTGGAGCCTATGCTTAAAAGGAGGCTTTCCACTGGTTTACCGCTCATAACCGGAGAAAAGAGAGCGTCTCCGGGACTTACATAAAACGCAGTTGCCTTCCACATGGACGCCAGACCAAAGACCGCTCCGAGAATCGTCGCCTCTTTTGGTCCCAAAAGACAGCCGGCCAGCATCACCGGAATATAGACAAAGGTAATGGAAATGGGCTCGATATGGATATAGCCCAAAAAAGAAAAGGACATAAACAGTTCGCAGAAAATCAAAATGCAGAGCATATAGCCATTGCTCTCCGCACGTCTTTCGTATTCTTTTAAAGGCTTGTTCATACTTCTCCTCCTTTCCTTCTCAATCATACCGTAATGTAAAGAATATGTCAAAGAAAAACGGCATGGGGGCAATGAAAGATGCCTCCCTTAGCCTCCACCGGTCTCGCCAGTCTCCGAAGTATGAAAAATTTACTTGTAAAATGACGCTTTTTGTGCGACAATGTAGATAAGTATGGTGTGATAAATTTAACAATCCATACCTCTACTTACAATCCAATATTGAAAGGAGTTTTAACACATGATTTATTCACAGGAAGTAGAAGAAATGTGCACAGTTGCACAGGGCGTTCATCATGGCGCGGCTCCAATCCCCGAGGAAGCAAAATGGGTAAAATCCAAAGAAGTGAAAGACATCTCCGGTCTGACTCACGGTGTAGGCTGGTGCGCTCCTCAGCAGGGTGCCTGTAAGCTGACCTTAAATGTAAAAGAAGGTATCATCCAGGAGGCTCTGGTTGAGACCATCGGATGTTCCGGCATGACCCACTCCGCCGCTATGGCTTCTGAGATCCTGCCCGGACTGACGGTTTTAGAGGCATTAAACACCGACCTTGTCTGTGATGCCATCAATACCGCTATGAGAGAGCTGTTCTTACAGATCGCTTACGGCAGAACCCAGAGCGCATTTTCCGAGGAAGGACTTCCTGTTGGAGCAGGCCTTGAGGATCTTGGAAAGGGACTGCGTTCCCAGGTTGGAACCATGTACGGCACCTTAAAGAAGGGTCCCCGCTATTTGGAGATGGCCGAAGGCTACGTAACCGGCATCGCGCTGGATGCAGACGACCAGATCATCGGTTATCAGTATGTAAGCCTTGGCAAGATGACGGATTTCATCAAGAAGGGCGATGATCCCAACACCGCTTGGGAGAAGGCAAAAGGCCAGTACGGCCGCGTTGACGACGCCGTTAAGATCATTGATCCGCGCAAAGAGTGATGAACACCAAATAGGAGGATAAGAAAGATGGCATTATTTGAATCATATGAGAGAAGAATTGACAAGATCAATTCCGTATTGAACAGCTATGGAATTGCTTCAATCGAGGAAGCTGAGAAGATTACAAAGGATGCAGGTCTGGACGTATACGCACAGGTAAAGAAGATCCAGCCTATCTGCTTTGAGAATGCCTGCTGGGCCTACACCGTAGGCGCCGCTATCGCCATCAAGAAGGGATGCCGCAGAGCTGCTGACGCTGCTGCTGCCATCGGCGAGGGACTTCAGGCTTTCTGTATCCCCGGCTCCGTAGCCGATCAGCGTAAGGTTGGTCTGGGCCATGGAAACCTGGGCAAGATGCTGCTGGAGGAAGAGACCGACTGCTTCTGTTTCCTGGCCGGACACGAGTCCTTTGCCGCCGCTGAGGGCGCAATCGGAATCGCTGAGAAAGCAAACAAGGTTCGTCAGAAACCCCTCCGCGTAATCTTAAACGGACTGGGCAAGGATGCCGCTCAGATCATCTCCCGTATCAATGGATTTACATATGTAGAGACTGAAATGGATTACTACACCGGAGAGGTGAAGGAGCTTTGGAGAAAGTCCTACTCCGACGGCCTGCGTGCTAAGGTGAACTGCTACGGCGCCAACGATGTAACCGAGGGCGTTGCCATCATGTGGAAGGAAGGCGTTGACGTTTCCATCACCGGAAACTCCACCAACCCCACCCGTTTCCAGCACCCCGTAGCAGGAACCTACAAGAAGGAGTGCGTTGAGAAAGGCAAAAAGTACTTCTCCGTTGCTTCCGGCGGCGGCACCGGACGTACCCTTCATCCCGACAACATGGCTGCCGGCCCCGCTTCCTACGGCATGACCGATACCATGGGACGTATGCACTCTGATGCACAGTTCGCCGGTTCCTCTTCCGTGCCCGCTCATGTAGAGATGATGGGCCTTATCGGAATGGGCAACAATCCTATGGTTGGAGCGACGGTAGCAGTGGCTGTTTCCATTGAGGAAGCGGCTAAGGCTGGGAAGTTCTGACCGAAAGCAGCATAGTGGAGGAAACATCCACTCATCAATCGCATAATGAAACAAACAGACCGCACTGGCTTTAATGGCTGGTGCGGTTTTTCGTATTTTTTACATACTTTCCAACGCATATTAGGTGGAAGAATGTAAAGCAATAGATTGATAAATGCTTTACAAATTACTATACTAAAGATAGGAGGTGTTAATATGGCACAGACAATGGTAAATTTTCGTATGGATGAAGATCTGAAGAAAAAAATGGAAAAAGTATGTGCGGATATGGGAATGAGTATGACTACGACATTTACTATTTTTGCTAAAACTGTTACGAGAGAAAAAAGGATTCCTTTTGAAGTTACAGCAGATCCGTTTTATTCAGACAGCAATCTAGCTCATTTGCAGCGAGGCATAAAAGCACTGAATGAAGGAAAAGGTGTGGAGCATGATCTGATTGAGGACTAATTATGAAAAAAATAAAGAAGTAATTCACGGTATTCAAGAAGGTTGACATGTCTGGGAACTGTATTGTAACACAAGCAAGGACCGTCAATATCAGAGAACAACACAGCCCTGGCAGTTTCCATTGAGGAAGCTGCCAGAGCTGCATCTAGTAAAAATATGCCATATAATCATAAACAAAATTTAAGATAAGGTAAATGTAATGAAGCTTCCTGGTCCTATTGGCAGGTTAAAAATCATCCAGATTGCCATCTGCAGTGTCCAAACAATCAAAAAAGCAATTGAATATGGAAGCATCGAAGAAATCAACGTCCCTACGGAGGCTTTTTTATTATACTTCTGCATAAACACAAGCAACATGGGAAACCAGTTCATAAGCGGAGTAATAATATTGGTACATGAATCACCGATTCGATATGCGAGCTGTGTAAACTCCGGACTGTACCCCATTGTCATAAACATTGGTACAAAAATAGGAGCCATAATTGCCCACTTCGCGGAGGCAGACCCTAAAAACAAGTCAATGACGCACACCAGCAAGACAAAACCCACTGCCAGCGGAATTCCGGTAATATGCGCCGATTGAAGCCCTCTGGACATCTGCATGGAAATAATAGTCCCTATGTTAGTATAATCAAAATAAGCAATAAATTGGGCTGCAAAAAAACACATAACCATGTAGCTTGCCATACTTTTATAGGACTCCGCCATCATGTCTACCGCATCCTTACTCTTTTTTATTGTCCCTGCTCCTACTCCATACGCGACACCCGGTACACCGAAAAACAGCATAATAACGGGAATCAGAGCATTGCCGAAAAAGAGTGAACCTCCAATAGATAAATAAACCGGCACCAGAACTGCAATAAGAACAAGCAGTGCAACCCCGGCTGCTCTCATTCCTCTGGATTGGCTCTCTTGGTCAACTTTCTCCTCCTCCATGTCCCCTCTGTATACCCCAAGTCTCGGTTCTACAATACGGTCCGTTACATATGTTCCTGCAATTACTAAAAGTATGGTGGAAACAATCATAAAATACCAATTAGCCGTATTGGGAACAACATAATCCGGCACAAGCATTCTGGCAGCCTCCTGCGTCACTCCCCCCAGCATTGGCTCCAGAGCGGAAAGCAACAGATTAGCGGAAAATCCACCTGATACTCCTGCAAACGCTGCAAGAAGTCCGGCAATGGGATGTCTGCCCAGGGAAAGAAATACAAGGGCAGCCAAAGGCGGTAACGCGACATACCCTAAATTAGACGCCAAATTGGATTCAACCCCCAAAAATACAATCATTGCCGTTACAAGACATTTAGGTGTCGAACGTACCAGCTTTTGCATAACCGCTGCCATTAATCCAGAATGTTCACATACACCAATTCCCAATATTGCCACCAGCACAGAGCCTAACGGTGCGAAATTAATAAAATTGGATACCATTCCTCCAAATATTTCTGCGAGTCCCTCTTTGCTTAAAAGGCTGTTAATGTATGTAGTGGTAGAAATTACACCTCCAGCTTCAGAGTCAAAACGCAGAACTTCCCCTGACCACCCAAGCATACTTCCCAAAACGGACAGCAGAATAACAGATACTGCCAGTATCAGAAACAGTATTGAAGGATCTGGCAACGCATTTCCTACACGCTCTATAACCCCCAAAACTCCTCCTGATTTTTTAATCTCCTGGTTCCTTCTAGTCTCTTTCACAGATGTACCACTCCTCTTTTCCCCTCGGCATGTACTCCTAATATTTGCTCATTCTTTTGGCCATTTCGTAAAGAGTCCGCACCGGCTGTCCTGTCGCAAGGTCCGTTACATAGCTGTCTCTATGCTGGTCATAATATGCGCCGCATAAATCAAGATGAATCCAGGGAAGTTCCTCTGTAAAATCTTTGATAAACATACCGGCAATGATACAGCCCCCTTCTCTGCCTGCAAGATTCTTAATATCTGCCACCTTTGATTCCAGAAGTTTCCTGTAACGCCGGTCACATGGAAGCTGCCAGAAATATTCCCCCGACACAATTGCTGCTTTTTTGAATTCATCATAGAATGCCTGATCACTTGTAATAGCCGCTGTATAATAGCTTCCGAACGTCGAGATAGCTGAACCGGTCAAAGTTGCAGCATCAATAATATGTGTCACACGCTCTCTTGAGACTGCATAGTAAACAGAGTCGGAAAGCGTAATTCTTCCTTCTGCATCGGTATTAATCACTTCTATTGTGGTTCCCTTCAGGGTTTTGATAATATCCCCTGGCTTGAAACCGCCTGCATCAATTGAATTTTCACATGCACCTACTATTGCAGTTACATTTACCTTCAGTTTCTGTTTTGCCGCCGCTATCAGAGCAGAGCAGACCGCTGCAGCTCCGCCCATATCATCCTTCATATCCATCATTCCGGATCCTGGCTTCAAACAGTATCCTCCGGTATCATAAGTCACCCCTTTTCCTACTAATCCCAGTCTTTTTTCTGACTCAGGCGCTCCATTGTACCGGAGAATTATAAATCTGGGCGGATTTGCAGAACCCTTTCCCACTGCTTCCAGAGCCCTAAGTCCTTCCTGATGAATTCTCTTTTCATCCCAAATTTCACATTCGATATTATATTGCACTGCACGGCTTCGGATTGTATCTGCCAGTACCTCCGGCGTCATTACCGATCCAATTTCGTCCACCAGGCTTCTACAGAAATTTACTTCTTCACACACAGAACAGGATTCAGCGGCCGTTGCTTTCAATTCCTCCTCATGCGCTCCAAAGAATTTCAGCTCGGAAAATTCCGGTTTTTTCTTGCTCTTATAAGTGTCAAACTGGTAGGCTGCCATAGCGGCCCCCTCTGTCATTCCCTTTACAAAAGGCTCTTGGCTCTGTTTCTCTGCTGGAATTGAAACACTGGCGGAAGTAAGACCCAGGCGATATGCTTCTCTTACCAGAAGGCCCGCTGCCTCCCTCCATTCTTCCGCATCCTGTGCATCCTTTACACAATAATAAAGAAGGTAGGCCGGTTTCTCCCTGGCCGGAATCGCTGTACTAAAGAATGTCTCTGTTTTTCCCTCATACTGCTTCTCAATCCCGTTCAAAAGCTCTTCTGCTTCTTTTGGACACCCCCCCAGCATCTTTCTGTTTTCCTCAAAAAAAATTCCAAAAAGTTCTCCGCCCTTAAGTTCTAAATTCGTGTTTTCAAATAGTGTTTTCATCGTACTCCTCCTCAGGACAACACAGTTTAGTAAAAAGCATAATCCGGCTTTGGACAGACTCTCCCCCCAAAGCCGGTTTGTGGCATTATTGAGCAAACCTTTTACCGTTCTGTTTTAATCGGATCTTTTTCAAAATAGTGAACCCGTATAAAGCAGCCCAGTAACAGCAATGCAAGAAATACCGTTGCAACAATCAGGCGTGTACGTACATCTTCATTCACCATATTGGCAATATTATTAAGAATCATAGGTGAAAAGGTACCGCCAAGACCGCTGATGCCGTTGAACATGGCCATCGCCATCGCGTTTGCACTTAACGATACAGATGCAAAGGCCAGCACCACACCTGAAGAAATAAATATTGCAAGGCCAAATCCCACAAAGAAAGCGCCTATACAGGCCAGCAGATATGATGGATAGCTGCATACACAAATAAAGCCAATCAGTACACTGCCTACCGCCACACAGATGGAATGTCTTTTAAATATTGCGGAAATCTTTCCAAAAAGCAGAGAGGCAAGAACACTTGCCGCCGCATAAATTGTAAAAGCATCTCCTGTGGAAACCGTACCGCCCAGATTATATGCATCAAGATACATCGCAAGATTCGTCTTGTAGGAACCCTGAAAAACCTGGAATATAAATCCAGCGATACAAATAAAGATTACAGTTGAAGTAATAGCCGAATCCCCTTTATCCTTCTTTGGCATCGGTTTTCCCTGAGGAAGGAAAAAAAGTACCATTACAAAGGCAGGGAGACTGAGAAGAAACAGAAGGTAAGCATTATACCATCCCGTACTTGCCACCCGTCCACTCAAAGACGCCATAATAAGAGAGGCCAGGTTCTGGAATGCTATTTGCTGTCCTACAGCCGCATCCCGCTCGGGACCTTCATTGAAGTAATCTGCAACCATCGCTTTGGCTACGGTTGTCATTAATCCCTGAGAAATTCCAAGCAGACAGCTTGTCATCATCAGAATCCAGAAATGTTCATGGAAAAAATAAGGAATTACGCCGCATGCAGCAAACAAAACTAAAGCCGCCATGGCGATATTCTTTTTTGAAAAATACTCTGTAAGCTTTCCGGCTACAAATGCAAAAACCATCCCCGTTAATGATGGGATTGTAGTCAGCATCTGTATGTAAGTAGCGCTTACATCCGGAAAATTTCGCTGTACCTCCGCCAAAATAGTGGAGATTGCAACAGTTGACATCAGAATACAAGGCATCGCGTACAAGGCTGCCTTAATCCTGATTTTGGATCTCGCAATCTTAGGCATCTTTATGTATCCTCCTCTATCTAAGTCTGCGAATCCGGATTTCGGATCGCAGACTTAAAATTTATATTGGTTCATTATATCAGAACAGGAGGAAGCATAAATAATGGATACCATACATTTTTTTATAAAAATTTTAGAATCTGTACTCCCCGGCAAACCTTCCATTTTCCAGGATAGGCTCCCATTTCCCATCGCCATTCTCCCCATATACCGACAGTTGGTCTGAGCCAACCATAAAATCCACATGGATAGAAGACAGATTTAATCGCTCTTCCCTCATTTTTTCATCCGTTGAAGGTTTTGGCCCCGCTGCCAATCCAATCGCCATATGGCAGCTGGCATTCTCATCATAAAGAGAAGAATAAAATATTTTCTTCATACTGGCAATTGAAGAGTCCTGATCGATAAGAGCTACTTCTCCCAGCCGTGCTGCCCCTTCGTCTGTAGACAAAAGCTTTAAAAGAACCTCCTCCCCTTCTGAAGCTCTCGCTCTAATTACTTTTCCTCCCCTAAATTCAAGCTGCATATCTTTAACCAAAACTCCTTCTACATTCAGCGGAAAAGTAGCTGCAACAACTCCCTCTGCACTGTCACATGTAGGAGCATGAAAAATCTCCTCTGTTGGGATATTTGGCACATAGATTGTTCCATCAGCAAGCTGCATATTTCCGCCCTGCCACTTTCCGTTTTTATGAAGCTCTGCAGTCAGGTCCGTACCCGGTCCTGTATAACGAATTCTTTTAAAGTTCTTTTGATTCAGAAGTTCCTTTCTTTTTTTGGTGTTGGATATGTACCGATCCCACGCTTCAATTGGTTTTTCCTGATCAGAGCGCGTACAGGCAAATACATCATCCCAGAGCTTTTCCATCCCCTCCTCTTCAGGCAGCTCCGGATATACCGCTTCTGCCCATGCTTTTGTCGGGAAATCCGCTATACAGGTCTGCACTCCTCCTGAAAGCTTCTGATACTGTACCCTCTCATTTCTAAGAGCTTTTGCCTTTCTGCTGAGAAGATCCGCACTCAGCTCTAAGTTTGTCCCTACATTTATTGTTTCAATACGCAGGAATGCCGCCCCAGACTTTGCACAGTCCTCCAGTAATTTCATCTCCTCACCGCTCAGATCTGCATACCCCTGTTTTAACAAAGCCTGTTCCACTGCCTCATCCTTTAGTTTTACAATCACCCTTCCTGCCCTTGCTTTGGCAGCTTCTTCCACGATCATAGCCGCGAAAGCCGCACCTTCTGCCGGACATTCCAGATAAATTCCCTGGCCTTTTTTTACGTTAAGTCCTCTCTTTACCAGTATTTCTGCATAATTGCGCAATTTTGTCTGATTCACCGTTTTCTCCTTTCCTGGGTTTCTCCCATTCTGTTCTGATATCCTTCAATAACATTTCATCCTGATACTTCTCGTTCCAATCCCTCCTTATCCAGCAGATAAAAATGTTTATTTTCTTTCTTAATAAGGCCGCGGCTGATAAATTCTCTTAGGATGTTCCCAACCGTAAGCCTTGTAGAATGAACCAGATTTGCGATATCCTGCTGCGTAATCGTAAGTTCGATTCTGAGAATTCCATTATCGAGACTACCAAAAGTATCTGCCGCATAAAGCAACGTTCTTGCAACGCGGATTTTCGTATCATCCACTGACATACTAATAAACTCAGTCTCCAGCAAACTGATTTTTTTCATCATATTTTTCATTACGAGAAGACTCATTTTTCTTTCCTTCAAAGTCTCTAAAACAGCGAATCTTGGTACTTTGTAAAGCGAAATATCACTAAGTGCCTCTGCCCGAAACAAACTCTGCCTTTTCTCTATACATTCACATTCTCCAAAAATTCCTCCTGGAAGTACAAACAACATAACATGTTCTGTTCCATCAGGTGCCAGATAGAGGAGCCTTACCCTGCCCTTTTTTAATATATACAGATAAGACACTTCGTCATCCTGCTCATAAATTACTGCTCGCTTTTTCAAATTTATCAGATATTTTTTATCTGTTAGACCCTCCCACTTTTTTAAGTCTTCAAATATCCACGGTGAATAAACGTATTTCATATATCCTCCCTTTGAGCCTCATGTCAACTGTCCAGCAGCAAATTTTCAAAATATCTCCATCAGCTTTTTGAGAAATGATTTCATAAAGGAACAACTAGAATTTATACTATAGAATTTCAAAAAAATCAAGAAAGTACCTATCACTTTTCATCATCTATTATCTTCCCGTGAAAAATTTATCAATTTATCTAGTGATAGTTTTCCGCGATTGTGTTATGATTATGATAACAGGCAATCATCATTCTATATTCAAGGAAACGGAGGATTTCAACACTATGCCAAGTATCTCAGAGCACATTCGCTATGTGGGCGTCAATGACCACCAGATTGACTTGTTTGAGGGACAGTATGTGGTTCCGAAGGGAATGTCCTACAATTCGTATGTTATCCTGGACGGAAAAACCGCAGTCATGGATACGGTGGATATCCATTTTACCCACGAATGGCTGGACAACGTGGCCAATGCCTTAAACGGCCGCAAACCCGACTACCTGGTGGTTCAGCACATGGAACCGGACCACGCTGCCAATATTCAGAATTTCGTCAGTATTTACCCTGACGTCAAAATCGTAGCTACTGAAAAAGCCTTCGCCATGATGGAGCATTTTTTTGACATGGATTTGAGCCCGCGCAAAATTGTGGCAGAAAACGGCGGCTCTCTCTCCCTTGGAAGCCATACCTTAAACTTTGTATATGCCCCCATGGTTCACTGGCCGGAGGTGATGGTGACCTATGAGAGCACGGAAAAAGTCCTGTTCTCCGCAGACGGCTTCGGCAAATTCGGCGCACTGGATGTAGAGGAAGACTGGGACGATGAGGCCAGACGGTATTACATCGGCATTGTAGGAAAATACGGCCCCCAGGTGCAGTCCCTCTTAAAGGCTGCCTCCGGCCTGGACATTTCCACGATCTGTCCCCTCCACGGCCCCATTCTGAAGGAAAATCTGGGCCACTATCTGGAGAAATATAAGACCTGGTCCTCCTACGCCGTGGAGTCGGAGGGAATCGTCATCGCCTACACTTCCGTTTACGGCCACACCAAACAGGCTGTGGAGCTTCTGGCAGAAAAGGTGAGAGCCAAAGGCTGCCCTGAAGTTGTGGTCCATGACCTGGCCAGAACGGATATGGCCCAGGCTGTAGCGGACGCTTTCCGCTATGGAAAACTGGTACTGGCAACTACCACTTACAACGCGGGCATTTTCCCCTTTATGAGGGATTTTATCGAGCATCTGACGGAGCGGAATTTCCAGAACCGCACCATCGGCCTCATTGAGAACGGCTCCTGGTCTCCTCTGGCTGCCAAGGTGATGAAGGAAATGTTCTCCAAGAGCAAAAATATTACCTGGCTGAATACCACCGCTCACATCACATCTGCCCTGAAAGGTGATTCCAGGGACCAGCTGGAAGCCATGGCCGAGGAGCTGTGCCGGGAATATATTGCCCAGTCCCCGGAGGCTGCCAACAAGAATGACCTTACCGCCCTCTTCCGCATCGGATACGGCCTTTATGTGGTGACCTCCAATGACGGAAAACGGGACAACGGCCTGATTGTCAACACCGTTACCCAGGTATCGGACAATCCCAACCGGGTGGCCGTGAATATCAACAAGGCCAACTATTCCCACCATGTCATCAAGCAGACGGGAATGATGAACGTGAACTGTCTCTCCGTGGAGGCCCCCTTCTCCGTTTTTGAGGATTTCGGCTTCCGGAGCGGACGGACAGCGGACAAGTTTTCCGGGTGGACCGAGGTGCGCTCCGACAACGGGCTGCGGATCCTCCCCAAGTATATCAACGCCGTTATCTCCTTAAAGGTGGAACAGTATGTGGACCTTGGCTCTCATGGTATGTTTATCTGCTCCGTAACCGAGGCCCGGGTTATGAGCGACAAGGATACCATGACCTACACCTATTACCAGAACAATGTCAAGCCCAAGCCTCAGACCGAGGGAAAGAAGGGCTTCGTGTGCAAGGTATGCGGCTACATCTACGAGGGAGACGTCCTTCCCGATGACTTTATCTGTCCCCTGTGCAAACACGGTGCCGTGGATTTTGAGCCTATTTCCTAATGCAGTGTTTTCTATTTTACATTCCCATTATAACAGCAAAATGGCAGCGCTCCTCGTTTTCCGGAGGCAGCGCTGCCATTTTGCCGTACTTATTTTTTACTTCCGGATATACACCGTTCCGTCCATAATCCGTCTTGCCGTTCTCTGAACGCCTACGCTGGGAACCTTGATTTCATCCCCGTCCTGCTCGATCTCCGGACACATGGTCATAATGCCGCTGGGATGCCCGATGCGCACGTTTTCTGTGGAGGTCCCGGCAGCCATCACCTTCTGCACCACGCTTCCGGGAAGAGCGGCAGCTACGGCTGTGGCACTGGCAGCCGTCAGAGGAATGGCCTTATGGCATTTGAATACGGAAATCACTCTGGCGCAGATATCCATATCCTCCGCCTGAATCTGCTCCCCGCTGATATCCGTATAGCTCTTGGGAACAGTGACAAACCCCACCTTGGGAACCGCAGGGCTGTTGTCCGTGGCATCCTTCAAATCCTTTGCAAACCCCATCATGCAGGCGGCAGTTCCGCGGATCTTCTCCAGCTTCTCACAGAGCTCCGTATCCGAATTGACTTCCTCGGGAAGTTCCGTTCCTGTTGCCCCGATATCCTCCGCCTTCACCAGCACCATAGGATTGGAGACATCCAGAATGGTGGCCTCGATGGTTCCCATTCCGGGAATATCCAGCATGTCCGTAATGTGGCCTGTAGGCAGGAGCTTTCCGGTCTTGGAGCCGGCAGGATTTAAAAACTTCACTCTCAGCTCCGCTGCCGTCCCGTCCACTCCGGCGATGTGGCAGTCTCCCTCCTGAGCAAAGGTACCGTTTTCACATGGAACGGTTACGTCAATGTACTTATTGGTATTTTTGTTCAGCATATGAACCGTGGTAATGGGCTCCACAGCGGGAACCAGGCCTTCCTCAATGGCAAAGGGACCTACGGCGGAGGTCATGTTGCCGCAGTTGGACTTATAATCTACCTGCTCCTTTCCTACGATTACCTGTCCTACCAGATACTCGACGTCGATGCCTTCCTCTTCGCTCTTCCACACAATGACAATCTTGTTGTTGGAAGAAACAGTACCGCCCATGCCGTCAATCTGCTTTGGATCCGGGCACCCCATCACCTGTAAAAAAATCTCATCCCACTCTGCCTGATTCTCCGGCAGATCGTCTCTTAAAAACATACATCCCTTACTGGTGCCGCCCCGCATAAACACAGTTTTAAATTTCCTCATGATTTCTTCCTCCTCCTTGTTCATGATGATGATTAACACTGATCGTTTCTGGTATGAGTGTAACACAATATCAAATGTTATTAAATATCACATTTGTTGTTTTTTTGGATTCCATCACATGAGCAGCTGTATCTGCATCCGTCACCAGTACGTTAAACCAGTTCTTCTCCGCCGCCTTTTTCAGGACGTCTACTTTATGGCGGCCGCAGGCTACCACCATACGAACCGGAGTTCTGAGCAGGTCTTCCCGTTCCGCAGCCATCACCCTCCGGTTTAAATCCGTATCCGCCTCATTTCCCTCCTGATCCAGCATCCGTCCGTAAATACTTCCAATGCAGGCGGCTTCCATCCTGCGATCCTGTTCCGTCAAATAGGGCGCCACCGCAGGATTTCTGGTGGGGAGGCTGGAAAGTCCGCCGATGCCGCTGACCAGAACATCCAGCTTTCTAATGCTCTGCAGACAGCGCTCCAGCTCCGGTTCCCTCCACAATCTGGTTTTCAGCTCCAGATCCCGCAAATACAAGGGCGTATCCAAATAGAGGCAGCTTCCACCGCACTTTAATGCAGCCATCCGTGTCAGCTCTCTGGCGTCTACCGCAGGATTGGTCATTGGGAAGTATCCTGCCAGCTGCACCGCCGTAACCGGATGATAATGCATATCCGGCAGCCGGCTGATCACACTGTGAAGCGTTTTCCCCCATGATACTCCCAAATACGCCCCCTGTTCCAAAATCCTGGCCAAATAATCTGCTCCCGCTTCACCGATCTGGGCAAGGCCGTCAATATAGGAGGAGCGGCGGGTATTCACCACCAGCACATCCTTTAATTTTAAGCATTTTTTCAATTCTTCCTCAAGCGCCTTATTGCGCTCCTCAGAAAAATAAATCCGGATCTCTACAATTCGCTCTTCTCTGGCTTCCTGAATCATTCTGGCCACCCGGAAACGGTTGGTGCCAAAATGAGCGGCGATTTCCGACTGAGTTTTTCCCTGATTATAGTAAAGATCCGCCATCTGCGCCATCACATCTCTGCGTTCTTTTTCCTGAAGATGATCAATATCCACGCTTCCAGTCCTCCTTTTTGGATCCGCCGTTATTTTATCGTTCTCAGCTGCCTGTCACCACTATTCTCTCCGTCTGGTATACCGGATCAGCAGCCTCATATAGTAAATGAAAAATACAATCCCCTTTGAAATGCTGGAAATAGATAGTGCCCACCAGACTCCATTCAAACCCAGAGCCGTATTTCCCAAAATAATAGCTAAAGGAATCCTCATTGCGGTGAGAACCACGGTGATCACCGAGGCCTCCATTGTCTTGCCCAGACCAGACATAGCTCCCACCGTCATCAGCTCAATGCACATAAACATCTCGCATACTCCAATAATTCTCAGATAACTGGCTCCTTCCGCAATTACATCCGGCTCATGAATGAAAATAGAGAAAATAGGAGCTGCCCCGATGATCAGCAAAGCTGTGGTAAAAAGCCCCCATCCCAGCATAATCAGCGCCGCCTGATGATACCCTTTCTTCACGCGGTCAAAGTTTCCGGCGCCATAGTTCTGTCCTGTAAAGGCATTAATAGCAGTTCCAAAACCCTGAGCGGTCATCCAGGACAACGACTCGATCTGTCCCCCGACTCGCTGAACCGCTACTGCCGCATCTCCCCAGGAGGTAACAAAACGGGTCAGAACCATGGAAATTCCGCAATATACTAATTCCTGAATAGCTGCCGGAATTCCGATACGGATCATTCTGCCAAAATAGGCTCCGGGAATTTTTTTCCAGATTACAAGCTGCTGGAAAAGGATCGGATCCTTCCCCCGCACTGCCGCAACAACCAATGCCAGAACAACTACTGCTTGGGCACTGACCGTAGCGATAGCAGCTCCTGCTACTCCCAACGCTGGAAAAGGGCCTACTCCCAGAATCAACACCGGATCAAAAATCAAATTCAGCAGCAAGCCCAGGCAGTTAGCAATGAAAGGCGTACGGCTGTTTCCTGCCGCTGTGTACAATCCGGTAATGGTCTGACCGAAGAAGGGGAAAATAATCAAACCGCAGGCAATCCTCAGATATATTTGAGCCTCCCTGGCAATTTCAGCGGAATTCAAATGAAAGAAGCCGATCAGCGGGGCAGCAAAGGTCACTGTCACCAGTCCATAAAGAATAGATAAAATCAGGGTCATCTGCATGGCGCCCCGGCCAAACGCTATCGCCCGTTCCTTTTTTCTCTGCCCAATGGACTGGGCCACCATCACCTGTCCGCCCATTTTTGCCAGCATCACTACACCGGTAGACAGCCAGGTGTACATTCCCGCAGCTCCCACTGCTGCTACCGCATCACTTCCCACCACCCCGATCCAGGCCATATCCGTTAAATTATAGGCTGTCTGAACCAGTGCCGTAGCCATAATGGGAACCGCCAGGCGCGTCAGTACGGTCACAATATTTCCATGAAGAAGATCTATTCTGTGCTGTTTCATTTCTCGTTCTCCTCTGCGTTTCCATTGGTGAGAAAGAACCTCCCGCAGACCCAAAGGCCTTTTGCAGGAGGTTCTTTCTCTATCATATGCTGCTGAATTTTCAGACAGCTCTTAATGCTTGTTCTGCGGCACACTCTGCCCAATCTTACTTCCCGGACAAATACTCGTCAATTCCTCTTGCTCCGGCTCTTCCTGCCTCCATGGCCAGAATTACCGTAGCCGCTCCCGTCACCGCGTCACCGCCGGCATAGACGCCCTCTTTGGTGGTCTTACCGTTGGTCTCATCGGCGATGATGCATTTCCAGCGGTTGGTCTCCAATCCCTCGGTGGTGGAGGAAATCAGCGGGTTGGGGGAAGTTCCAAGGGACATGATGACCGTATCCACATCCATGGTGTAATCGGATCCGGGAACCTCTACCGGTCTGCGCCGTCCGGAAGCGTCAGGCTCGCCCAGCTCCATCTTGCGCACAACCATTCCCTTTACCCAGTCGTTCTCATCGGTGAGGATCTCCACCGGGTTGGTGAGCAGGTTGAAGATTACGCCCTCTTCCTTAGCGTGGTGAACCTCCTCCACACGGGCCGGAAGCTCCGCCTCGCTCCTGCGGTATACGATATGTACCTCGGCGCCCAGGCGCAGAGCGGTTCTGGCCGCATCCATGGCAACGTTTCCGCCGCCTACAACCGCTACCTTCTTGCCGGTAAAGATGGGGGTATCGTAGTCGTCCCGGAAGGCCTTCATCAGGTTGCTTCTGGTCAGATATTCATTGGCGGAGAATACGCCGTTGGCATTTTCCCCGGGAATGCCCATGAACTTGGGAAGTCCTGCTCCGGAACCAATGAATACGGCCTCAAAGCCCTCGTCCTCCATCAGCTGGTCGATGGTTACGGACTTTCCGATGATCACGTTGGTCTCAATCTTGACTCCAAGCTTCTTTACATTCTCAATCTCCGGTCCCACTACTCTGGTCTTTGGCAGACGGAACTCGGGAATGCCGTAAATCAGCACGCCGCCGGGCTCGTGAAGGGCCTCGAAAATGGTAACCTCATAGCCCATCTTAGCCAGGTCTCCGGCACAGGTCAGTCCCGCAGGACCGGAACCGATCACCGCTACCTTATGCCCGTTGGTCTTCTCCGGCTTCTCCGGCACAATGCCGTTCTCTCTGGACCAGTCCGCTACGAACCGTTCCAGCTTTCCGATGGAAACTGCCTCTCCCTTGATTCCTCTGACGCACTTGCCCTCACACTGGCTCTCCTGAGGGCATACTCTTCCGCAGACCGCGGGAAGGGCGCTGGATTTTGCAATGGTCTTAGAGGCTTCCTCGAATTTTCCTTCTTTTACCTCCTGGATAAACTTAGGGATATCGATGGAAACCGGGCAGCCCTGAACGCAGCGGGCGTTCTTGCAGTTTAAGCAGCGCGCCGCCTCGGCCTGAGCTTCCTCCTGATTATATCCCAGGCAGACCTCCTCGAAATTGGTGGCACGGACCTTGGGATCCTGCTCTCTGATCGGTACTTTCTTCATCATATCCATTATTCGTCACCTCCGCAATGTCCGCAGCCGCCATGATGGGTCTTGCCTTCCTGCAGCCGCAGCATGGCTCTTCCCTCTTCTGTCTTATACATCTGCTGGCGCTTCATGGCCTGATCAAAGTCTACCAGATGGCCGTCAAACTCCGGTCCGTCCACACAGGCGAACTTCACCTCTCCGCCTACGCTGACCCGGCAGGCGCCGCACATGCCGGTGCCGTCCACCATAATGGGGTTTAAGCTGACGATGGTGGGAATTCCCAGCTCCTTGGTCAGCTTGCATACGAATTTCATCATAATCATGGGACCAATGGCAACACAGACATCGTAGTGCTTTCCTTCCTGCTCCACTAAGTCCTGAATTACCTTAGTTACCATACCGCTGCGGCCATAGGAACCGTCGTCGGTGGTCACATAGAGGTTGCCGGCAACCGCCCGCAGCTCGTCCTCCAGAATCAGAAGGTCCTTTGTCTTGGAGCCCTCGATTACATCCACATCGATTCCATGCTCCTTCATCCATTTGACCTGGGGATATACGGGAGCAGAGCCAACGCCTCCTGCCACAAACAGGTAGCGGCGCTTCTTCACTTCCTCAATATCCTCCTTCACAAACTCGGAGGGCTGTCCCAGGGGACCTACCACATCCTGGAAATAATCCCCTTCTTTCAGTTCCGCCATCCTCGCGGTGGACGCGCCTACGATCTGGAATACGATGGTTACCAAACCCTTTTCGCGGTCATAATCACAGATGGTCAGGGGAATTCTCTCCCCCACCTGATCCATTTTCACGATCAGGAACTCGCCCGGCTGGCAAAGCTTCGCAATTCTGGGCGCTTCCACGTCCATCAAATAGATCTTGTCTGCCAGACATTCTGCCTTTACGATCTTGTACATGATGATCCTCCTCAAGTTTTTCTTGCGCACTGTGGTTATTTTATCATTTCCCATTCCCAGATACAAGACTGTTTTTCAGGAAATCCTCTCGTATCTTCTGAAATAGTAGCAGAGGTCGAAATAAGTCTGCTCCTCGCTCTCCTCCGCCAGCCGCCATCCCGGCTCTTCTTCCAGGTTGGGGAAGCTGGTATCCGCGTCGTAACGGTAATCAATCCAGGTTACATGGGCCGTCCGGCAGTAGGGGAGAAACTGCCGGTAAACGCTCTCCCCTCCAATGACAAAGACATCCTCCGGATTTTTGTCCTTCACATATTCCAGGGCCTCTTCCACGCTGTGGGCCACCTTGGCTCCCTTTACCTGGAAATTTTCATCCCTGGAAAGGACGATGTTTTCCCTCTTTGCCAGGGGCAGTCCTGCCGGCAGGCTCTCCAGGGTCTTTCGGCCCATAATCACCGTCTTTCCAACGGTTTCGCGCATAAAAAGCTGCTGATCCGCAGGGATGCGCACCAGTAGGCGGCCGTCTTTTCCAATGGACCAGTCCCGGTCCACCGCCACAATCAGATTTAATCCTCCTGACACACAATCAGCTCCTTCCCGTAGGGCAGGGTTTCAATCCAGTCGCAGAAGGTATGCCACTCCTGAAGCTTGTGGTTCTTTCTGGCATGGTAAATATTAATCAGCGTTTCATAATTCAGCGTGCAGGTGCGCATCTGGTTGTAGCTTGAGGGGAGAAGCTGGATTAAGTCGTACCAGTCTTCCTTCTGCTTTCCCTCCACAAAGCGCAGTCGGATCTGCTCCAGCCGCTCAATAACAATTTTCATGAATTCCAGGGTATCCGGCGTCATGTGGTCGCAGCTGAAATCCTCCAGTTCAAAGGGCTTACTGTGGATTTTGTGCATGGTGCTGGTAGAATTGGCCGCCGTGGCCACTTTGTAGGTGTCGTATTCCTTCCACCAGTAGATCGGCGCCGTAATATCCACGGACACAAAGACCTGCCGCAGGAACTTGCGGTGGTCGCTGCCCGCCTTGCGCAGACGCTTCGCCAGGTCCAAATCGTTGGGACCTAAGATATAGTTATGGTTTTCATCGTAATAGCTGTCCATTCTTCCCCAGCTGTTCATGGGGTTTCGGGCTCCCCGCATGGCATTTTCCAAGTTCATGACGCTGACGCGTTCTAATCGAATCATTAAATATGGCTCCTTGCTTTTATAAGTCTCTTAGTTTTCCTTAAAATCACCGCCACGTCCAACGTTGATTTGGCCGTAACGATTATATGATACCAGAAAAGCAGAGAAATTCAACTCAAAATTACCTGTTCACTCAGATTCCTTTTTACTTTGCAAATATTCTTCTTCTGCCTGCTCAATGCAGGCTTTAATCTGTTCCGTTGTCGGCAGTTGAGCCCGTATTTCCTCGATTTTCACATTACTATATGTGGCAACTCCGATAGGGGTAGTAATGCCCTGAAGCGCCCACTGCACTTCTGTACATTCCATATCACGACAAATGAGCAGTCCGATTGTCGGGTTATCATTTGCAGTACGTATCAGTTCATTGACGGCATTTACATAAAAGTTCAGTTTTCCGGTAAACTCCGGTTCAAACGGTTGAACCTTTAATTCTACCACCATATAAAAGCGCAGATGAATATGATAAAAAAGCAGGTCAATTTTTCTCGTCTTTCCGGACACTATAATTTCTTTTTGGCGTCCGACAAAAGCCCATCCCTTCCCTAATTCAAGGAGAAAGCGCGTCATGTGATGCTCCAATGCCGTTTCAAGTTCTTTCTCATCATAGCCCTCCGGAAGTGTAATAAAGCCCAAATCATAATTGCTTTTTGTTAATTCCTGAGCAAGTTTCCCTTGAGGAAAAGGAAGCCGTTTCGTATAATTAGTGACAGCAGCTCCCGCAGTATGATATAAATCAGCTCGTATATTATCTTCAAGTGCTTTGCGGCTCCAGCTATTTTCTACTATTCTCTGAATATAAAAGATAGCTTCCCCTGCTGTTTTACATTTTTGAATAATCAAAACGTGGTGCATCCACGGCACATAACCGAATAGTGGCGGAAATGGTAATTCTGAATCATGTTGCTTCAGTTTTTGATTTTGTATTTCTGAAGCAACTTGCTTCAGTTTTTCATTGCTGACATGAGCATTTTCATCCAATGCCAAAATCAAACTCTCTGTTTCCGGTTTTGTAGAATAAAAAGAGTACCACTGCTTCATAAACCATAAATTTCTGGCAGAAAATCCTTTTACATTTGGAAATGCATCCTGTAAATCAAGACTGAGCTGTTCCACTACGCCTTTTCCCCACTTTTCCTCAGCGCGGAGCGTCACCAAGTCTCTTCCAAGCTGCCAGTTAAATAAAAGCTGTTCCGAATTCACCTTAACAGCAGCCTTAATCTGTGTATTCCTATATCGATTTTTTATTTCCAATAGCCATTCCCTGTATTCAGAGTCCTTTCGGACATCATGGGAACGAACAACAAATGGTCTGTCATCCATAAAAAACTCCCTTCTCAGACTGAATATCAGCCCTTATAATATAGAACCAGTCAACACAAAATCTCCTCCTGCCTCTCCACCGAATAAATCAGCGCCTCCTTCACCTTCTTCCCCGTCACCTGCTCCAGGGCCATCCGGTAGCAGTCCACCTGGAAGCGGTAGCGTTTCAGGAGAAATTCTCCCGCATCCTCACCCTCCGGAATCCGGTCCGTCTTGTAGTCGATGAGCACCAAACCGTCCTTCTCTTCCAGATAGGCGTCGATGACGCCTTGAATCAATACCAGCTCCTCCGAGTTTCCTCTTCTCAGGCGGCTGGCGGGAATTCCAATCATAAACTGCTGTTCCCGGTGAAGTCTTCCCTCTGCCTCTGCCCGGGCCAATCGCTCTCCAAGGGGGCTTTTCACCAGCCGCCACAGATTGGCTGGATACACCAGCTTCCGCTCCTCCTGGGAGAGAAGGCCGCCGGCCGTCATTTCGTCCAAAATCTCTTTTAGCCCTCCTGGTCCGGAAGCCCCCGCAGCCCGCTCAAAGGGAAGCAGCTCCAGCGCCCGGTGATAAGCGGTTCCCCGAACCGCGCCCCCCGGAGCAAAGGCAGGGCGGACTGCCGGGCCTTGTTCCTCCTGGCTCTTCTCCTCTTTCGGACTTTCCTCCTCATGCATATTCCACCGGGCTCTCCCGATCTCTTCTTCCTCCTGGCCAATCTGCCCCTGTTTTTTCAGCTCCGATACGGACAGCATAGCATACAGCTTCGTGTCTCCCTCATATGGATAAACGTAGCCCAGCTCCCGCTCCAGGGCCTCTTTTGTCTCCTGACTGTAGGTTTGCTCCAGGTCCAGATTCAGCAAATCCTCCCTGGCGCTGCGGCGCACCGCCTGGCGGCGGACCTCATGGCTCACCAGACTGGAAATGGGGATTTCCCTGGCCTCGATCCCGGCGCAGGGAAGGCTCATCAAAATCCAGTCCAGGAAGGAACCGGCGGTGGAGAGAATGGTGTAAGGCACCTGGCCCTGATTGAAAGGAATGTTCTCCCATTTTTCCAATTTGGATGCCAGGGAGCGGTCCGCGGCAGTGAGAATCAGCTTCTCTTTGGCCCTGGTCATGGCTACATAGAGAACCCGCAGTTCCTCGCCCATGGCCTCCAGCTCCATCCTCCGTCGGATGGCCTGCTTTTTCAGGGTGGGCATCCGCAGACGGCGGTCCAAATCCATCCAGTCTGCCCCCAGGCCCAAATCCGGGTCCATGAGAATGGGGGCGTAGGCGTCCTGCTTGTTGAATCGTTTTCCCATTCCCGCCAGAAATACAACGGGGAATTCCAGGCCCTTGCTCTTATGGATGCTCATGATCCGCACCGTATCCGCCTGCTCGTCCACCGAACTGGCCTCCCCGAAGTCCGTATTGTACCGCTTTAACTTCTCAATATACCGTATAAAATGAAACAGTCCCTTGTAGCTAGTGGCCTCGTAGGCCGCCGCCTTCTCCGCCAGCATATCCAGGTTGGCCTTTCTGGTCTCCCCTCCGGACATGGCGGATACATAGTCATAATAGCCGCTGCGGTCGTAAACCTGCTCCATCAGCTGGTGGACCGGCAGATATTCCGCCTCCCGCCGAAGTTCCGAAAGAAGCTTCCAAAGTTTTTCAAGCTTCTCATCCATAGACGGGCGGATGTGGTCGGGCACCCGGTCCCTGCCTTCTCCCTGAAGCCACATCCTCCAGGCTCCGTAAATTCCTCGGTCCCCGAAATTTGCCGCCTGCTTCTTCCCCGCTGCCGCCAGCCAGGCCATCTCCTCATCAGTCATGCCCGTTATGGGGGACTTCATCACCGCCGCCAGGGGAATATCCTGAATGGGATTGTCAATCACAGCCAGCAGGCTTAAAATGGTCTCCACCTCCACCGTATTGAAATACCCGGTTTTCGTCTGGGCGTAGGCGGGGATTCCCTCGTTCATCAGTACGTTTACAAAGATTTCCGACCAGCCGCTCAGGCTTCTCAGCAGAATCACAATATCGGAAAAACGGGCCCTGCGGTAGGCATTTTTCTCCTTGTCCCAGACCATCAGTCCCTGTTTTTCGTCCGTCAGTTGCCGAATCCGGCCGGCAATCATCCTGGCCTCCAGCTCCTTGGCCGTGTAGTCCATGGCCTCCTCGTCCAGGGCCTTTAAGGCCTCGTTTCCCGTGTCTGCCATGAGAAGCTCCGTGGGGGTTCCCGCACCCTCCTGGGGCACGAACACAGCACCCGGATGAAGGGCGGCCTCCTGGGTATAGCGGATTCCTCCCAGGGATTTGGTCATAATCTTGAAAAATACCTGGTTGACGCTGTCAAGGACCGTATCCCGGCTGCGGAAATTTTGGTGAAGCTCGATTTTCCGGTAGGGGCTGCTGCTGCCGTAGGTTTCGTATTTCTCCAGAAACAGCTCCGGCCTTGCCAGACGGAAGCGGTAGATGCTCTGCTTCACATCCCCCACCATAAATACATTGGGATGGCCATGACGTTCCCGGGAAATGGCCTTAATCAGCATCTCCTGAACGCTGTTGCTGTCCTGGTACTCGTCTACCAGAATCTCCTCGTACTGGCGTGAAAGTTCCTCTGCCACTGCGGAAGGGCGGCGGGCGGAGCGGCGGGCGAAACCGCCGGAGGATGGGTGGGTGGAGCCGCCGGCATAATGGTCCGCAGAGCCGTCGGAGGAATCGGGGCAATCCTGCTCCTCCTTCCACAGAATCTCCAAGGCCATGTGCTCCAGATCATTGAAATCCACCACGTTCCGGTCCCGCTTTTTTTCGGTATACCAGCGGTCAAATTCTTCCACCAGGTCCAAAAGGGCCAGAAGTCCCCGGCCGCTTTCCTTTACCGTCCGGGCCATCTCCTCCGGAGGCTGGGCGGCGTAAAGGTCCCGGCATTTGGCCGCCGCCTTCTTGGCCCGGTCCCGGCAGGCGGACACGAAGGCCTTTTTCTCGGGGTCCACCTCCTTGCTGCGGATGGAGGCCAGCCGGTCAAAAGTGATAGATGAGAGGCTTTCAAAAACCTGGCCGTAATCCCCTGCCGCAGCCGCCTCCTTTACCTGGCGGAGATTCCGGCAATCGTTTTGAATCATTGGCTCGTAGGCCAGGGGTCCGTTTTCCTCCCGGCAGACCTCAAGGGCCTCCTCCATCTGCTCCGTCAGTTCCTCCATCTGAAGCCCCAGGTCGTAGAAAAGGAAGCGAAACCAGGGAGCGCCCTCCATCTGCTCCAAATCTTCCTGCAAAAACTCTGCTCTGCACTCCGCCACCCACTCCATAGGCCAGGGATGGCTCTGGGCAAAATTCCAGGCCTGGAGGGTCAGCTCCTCAATCCGCCCGTCGGACTTTCCCCTGCCGAACTGCTCCACAAAATCCAGAAAGGACTGCTCTCCCTTCTGGTACTGCTCCTCCAGCATCTCCTCCATCACATCCGCCCGCAGAAGGGACAGCTCTCCTTCATCCCCAATCCGGAAACCGGGGTCAATGTCCAGTCCATGATAATGGTTCCGAATCAGGTTCAGGCAGAAGCTGTCGATGGTGGTAATCTGGGCCTGGGGAACCAGGGCCGCCTGAAGCCACAGATGCTCATTCTCCGGCTCCTCTGCCAGCTTCCGGTCAATGGCTGCCCCGATTCGCTCCCGCATCTCGGCCGCCGCCGCGTTGGTAAAGGTCATCACCAGAAGCTGGTCGATGCTCAAAGGATGTTCCCCCTGACTGATCATCTGGATAATCCGCTCCACCAGCACCGCCGTCTTTCCGGAGCCGGCGGCGGCGGAAACCAGGAGATTTCCTCCTCTGCTGTCAATGACCCTCTGCTGGTCATCCGTCCATTTTACTGCCATGTTCTTCCTCCGTCCTGCCGGGACCTTCCTCCCGGAGTATTTCTTCCCAGATTTCCTGGGGCTTTAATGCTTTCAGCCGCCGGTAGCCGTAACCGGCGGTCTTGGTGTCAAAGCCGCAGACCGCGTGGTAGGGGCAATAGTCGCAGGCGGTCCGCCCCGTCTCCTTGTAGGGTGCCAAATCCGTCTGTCCTTCCAGGATTTCCCTGCCCGCCTGTCTGAGCCTGCGGATGACATAAGTTTTCAGTCCCTCAAAGCCTTTGGCATCGGTAACACTGGAACGGCTCTCCTGGATGATGCCCGCTTTCAGGGCAACGGGAATCACATCGGACTGGGTTTCAATGTCCCGGTCCAGGTGGCGGATCACCTCCAGATTCCGGTTCACCAGTCCGTTCATCCGAAGCTGCCTTAAAATTTCCTGCTGAATCTCCTCATCCGTCATGGGGCCCTTTTTCTCAATCACCGGGTCCTGGATATTGTAATAGAAGATTCCCGCCGGAATCACCTCATCCCCCGGATTCTGCCGCTCCAGCAGCTCCTGGGCCGCGTCCATGTAGACCACCAGCTGCAGCTGGAGGCCGTAGTAAAGAGCGGACAGGTCAAAATGGGTGCCGCCGGATTTGTAGTCAATAATTTTTACATAGAGATTTTTGTCCTCCCGGCATAAATCCAGGCGGTCGATGCGCCCTCTCAGCCGCAGCTCCTGCCCTTCGCCCAGGGGAATCCGCATGGCCCTCAGATTGTCCGAGGCGGAGAAGGATACCTCAAAGCCCACAGGGGTAAAATCTCCCCTCTTTACCTGCTCCCCCAAAGCCCAGATGGTCCGCTCCGTCATCTGTTCCACCCGTCTGGCCAGGTAAGCATAGCGGGCGCTGCTCATGAGAATGGTATTGCCGTACTGCTCCACCACCTGGCGGACGCAGGACTTTGCCAGGTCATCCCGCTCCTCATCGCTGAGGGTCCTCCAGTCCCGTTCCTCCTCCTTCACCTTACGGAAGCACAAATCGATGGACTGATGGAAGAGATTTCCCACATCCACCGCCTCCAGCCGGTACTCCTGACGCTCCAGAAGTTCCAGCCCGTAGCGCAGGAAATGGGCATAAGCGCAGGAGGCGTACTGCTCCATCCGGGTAACGCTTCCCTGGAGGATGGGACCGTAGAGGGCCCTGGCGGCAGCCTTCCCGATGCCCTTTTCCTGGTAGGAGTAAAAGGCGCCCTCCACCAGCCGTTTCAGTTTTTCTCCTTCTTCTCCATGGTCCAGAAAGAACCGGCACAGTTCCAGAAAATCCGGTTCCCCCTTCCACTCTTCCTCCTTCTCCCTGCTGTCCCGGTAACGGCCCAGCCCCTGAATCAGCATATGTTTGCCATCCTGGAGAGTGTAGACGGTCCCCGTCTCCTCTTGGCCGGACAGAAGCTTCAAATCCGGGAAAAGCTTCCGCACCTCCCCGATGAGGATCGAAGGCCGCATGGCCTTTCCATCGGCCCCAGCGGCGCCATAGGAAAGATACAGGCGGCGGGAGGGCTTGGTCAGCATCAGGTACAGGTAAAATTTCTGCATACAGCTCTCCTCCCGGGCCGTGGGCGCCAGCTCCATGCGGTGGAGGCGGAAAAACTCCCGGTCCCGGTCCGTTAAGAGGCTTCCTCCATTCTTCCGCTGAGGGACAATCTGGTCGTTGACCCCCACGAAGAACAGGGCTTTCACCCCGTCCAGACGGCTCCGGGTAATGTCTCCCACCGTCACCTGGTCGATGGTGGCCGGGATAGTTCCCACCTGAATTTCCTCAAAGCCTGCATCCAGGATCTGGCTATAGGTTTTCCGGTCCACCTTCTCATCCCCCAAAAGGCCGGTGAGCCGTTCCAACAGCTCCAGCACCAGGTCGTAAACCTGGCCGTACTCCCTGGAAAGGTTCTCATCCCCGAACTGTCCACGTTCCGAAAAATAGGACTGGTATTCCTCCAGCTTTTCCCGCAGTTCCATTTCCTCCAGATAGCTTTTCAGTCCCTGGGTCATGGAGGCGATGGTGGCCTCCGGGGCGGACATGACTTCCCGCAGGGGCGCCAGAGGTTTCAATACCCACATCCGGAAACGGTTCAGCTCCTCCAGATTCAGATTTTCCGCTCCGTAAAAGGTCCGTTCCCAGGTTTCATTCCACCGTTTCCAGCCATTGATTCCCAGGGCCCGGACGTAATTTTCCAGCCTCCAGACCTCTTCCGCGGCCCGGATACGCCCATAGCCCCCTTCCGGCACGGGCTCCCGGTCGTAAACCAGGCCGGTTTTCAGATACCGGAATACATTTTCGTAGGAAAAATCCCGGGCCAGCTCCACCGCCGCCCGAATCAGCTCCACCATAGGATTTTCCAGGATGCTCTTTTTCTGGTCCATGAAGTAGGGAATTCCCGCCTGCTCCAGCTGTCTGGCCGCAATCCGGCCGTAGGAGGCCAGATCTCCGGTTACAATGGCCATGTTCCGGTAGCGCATGCCATGATGGCGCACCAAATCCTCCATCGTTTCCAAAACCCACTCCAGCTCCTGGTCCGGGTCCTTTCCGCAGAAAATTTCCACCTCCCCCGGCTGTCCCTGCCACGTTCTTCTGCCATAGCGGTAAAGATTGGCTTCCAGAAAATCCAGGGAAGGGCTCTCCAAAAACCTGGGCCCAGGACTGGGATGAATGATAACGTCCTTCTTTTTGGAAACCTTTTCCTCTTCCGCCATTTCCCGGATGCGGCAGACGGTATGCTTGCTCATGTAAAACAAGTTCTGAATCCCGCTCTCCCGGTAGGGGTCCGCCGCCGGGTCCACGGTCACTGCGCAGACCACATCCCTGGCACAGGTTAAAAACAGTCGAATCAGACGGTACTGCACTGGCGTAAACCCGGTGTAGCCGTCCAGGAAAATGACGCTGCGGCGTATCCGCTCCGATTTTGGCAGTTCTCTGCAGAGAATGTCCAGGATTTCCTCCGCTGTGATATAATGGTCCCGGATGTACTCCTGAAACTGCCGGAAAATGATTTCCAAATCCTTCAGCTTCTGGGCCAGGAGGGCATTGTCCGTCTGCTCCCCCAGCTCTTTTAAGTCCTCCGGCCCCACGCCGTACTGGTACAGCTCCGACAGCTGGGATTTCATCTGGTTGATAAATCCGGGCTGTCCCAGGTGCCCGCCGTAAAGACCCAGACTCTTTTTGCAGGGTCCCATCACCCGGCGCAGCACCATGGACTTTCCCATATCGTCCAGCACCGCCGGGAGACGCACGTTCAGCTCGTCAAACACCCGGTAGGCCAGGCGCTTGAAGCTGACCACGTCGATGTTCATCATGCCGTGGTTGGGATGGAGCCGGATCATCTCCCTCTGGGCCTGCATGGTAAACTGCTCCGGCACAATGACCAGATAGCTGAAATCCGGCTCCTCTATGGAGCGGCGGATTACCTCCTCATAAAGATAGCGGGTCTTGCCCGCTCCTGCTTTTCCAAGTACAAACTGCAGCGCCATGTGTTCTCTCTCCTGTCGTGCTTAATGTAAATTCCTGGTAACAATTCAGGACATCCGATGTGAAAACAGGGGCAAAAACTTGCTTATAAGCAAGCTTTACGCCTGTTTTTGCCCCTGTTTTTGCCCCTGTTTTCCCGCCGTCCTGAACTGTTACCGTAAATACTATATCTCTGCCTGGATAATACGCCCGAAATTCATCTCATCCTTAAAAAGGTCATAGACATATTCCGGACTTTCTAAATACAGCCCTGTTTCTATGTCCTGCAATTTCTCAAAAACCTTTGAATTATAAAATTTATTCATCGCCTCATCATACTCTATATTCTGGTCTGTTGCGAACATGTCAACAATATCCTGTATCATATATTCAATCAACTGCTCCTGCTTACACAATTTAATCAGCCACCTTTCTTAAAAGCATGATGCTCTGTTCCGTATGGAATGAATACTGCGAAGATGTTTTCTTGTATGTCAGAGCGTTCTCTAAAATTATCATCTATCTCAAAGGTATTTACAACAGGAGCACCGCCATAAATTTTTGATACTCTTACGGCCATTTTCTCCGCCTGTTCTTCAATATCCGTTAAATAGAACCCCTTTCCAAAGTCTTTATAAGGTCTGCACATTGCCAAATTGATACTATTAATCACAATGTTGCTTCCATGGTATAATCTCATAGCATACCTCCATTTTTCCGGCACAGCACCCCTAAATCCTCCAGTATCGTCCCCAAATCCAGCGTATGCTCCACATCATAATTTTCCTTGATAAACGCAATTCCTTTAAATTTGAACAGATAGCGAAACGCTTCCTGAACGCTAAGGTTATGCTGTTTGGCAAATTCGCTGACACAGACAACCGTAAAGCCAATCTTTTTTTTCTGTTCGCTCATTTCTAAGCCACCCTCCCACTAAACAAACATCTTTTTACCCCAACATCATTATAATGAATTTTCGTTTCCTTGTCACCAGGTCCGGAAATTCTTTTGGTGAAGTACAAAGTCCAAAGTCAAATGGCCTCAAAAAAATCGGCAGCCGCAACTGCCGATTCGTATCAAAAATTATTTATCCCCATAATGCCCCCTGCAATGAGCGATGTAGATACGGCCATTTTCCATATGGTAAACCAAACGGTCTTTATCATTGATTCGGCGGCTGTATTCTCCCTGCAGGTCACCGGTAAGAGGTTCGGGTTTTCCAATTCCCTCCATGCAGCCATTACGCTCAATATCCTTTATCAGCTGGTTGATTCGTTTGACTGTCTTTTTATCCTGTATCTGCCAGTAAAGATAATCTTCCCAAGCATCATCTGACCAAATTTTTTCACTCATCCTCCACCTCAATCAACTCGTGCGCGGTTCCCTTTCCTTCACGCAGTTCCTGAACGGATTTTTTCACATAAGCCATGTTCGCCTCGGAGTAAAAAGGGTCCGGACTCTGGGCGATTTCAAACGGAATCCGTTTTTCACGCAGAACCGCTTTCACAAAGAGATTGATAGCAGTAGAAGTATTTAATCCTACATTGGAGCAGAAAGCGTCAAAATCGGCCTTGTCTTTCTGATCTACCCTTGCGGTTATAGTAGTTAGTGCCATAACAATATCTCCTTCCCGTATTCTATCTGTTATTATTATAGCACTATCGTATTCTATTTGCAACAATATGTGTTACAGCAGCTCCACCTCCCACCTCCCCGACTCCGATTTCGCGACTCCCGTGCGCGGGTCCACCTCGAAAAAATTCAGACTCCGCCAGACGTCCGGTTTCTCATAGTAACCGACCGACACCCGGTAACTGTTTTTCTTCTCTTCTTCCAGGCGGCAGGAAGTTTCCCTGTCCTCGTCCTGGTACAAATTCAGTTCCTTCAGACGGTTTTCCAGAAGGCAGCAGGCCCCCTGGGCTGTGATGGAGGGATTCTCCTGCCAGAGCCCCGTTTCCGGGTCCAGATAGTACCACCAGCCGTCTATGTTCTGCCAGCTGGTGAGACTTACGCCGTCTTCCTGGTACAGCCATCCTCCCTCCTGGTTTTGGAGCCATTGTCCGGCCCAGGAGGGAAGTGCCGGACCGGTCAGGGAAATGAGAGCGGCAAACAGCAGGCACAGGCCGCGCCGCTTTCCCGCCCTATCCGTTTTACTCGTTGCTTTCATTTCAACCGGCACCCCCTTACTCCACATCCGCAATCCCCAGCACCGCCCACTCATAGGTATCCATGGCCTGGACCAGGGCAAGGTCCGCAGACCGGTAATCGGCCTCTGCCTGGATGGCTGCCATCTCTGCGGACAGATAGTCGGTCTGGCTCATCATTCCCAGGGAATATTTGGTATCCGCCAGATTTTTCTCCTGGACGGCCTTCTCGTAAGCGGTTTTCTCCGCCTCCAGCTCCTGCTTTTTCTGGAGAATGTCATTGTACAGGCTTTCCATCTGAATCTTCAGATTTTCCTCGCTCTCCGCCACATTCCGCTTTTTATGGTTGACGCCGGAGGTGGTGCCTCCGCTGGAAGTATGGCGCTCGCTCATCAGGGTGTAGTTGTTTCCAATGGCTTTCTGGGTATCGGATTCCAGGTCGTAGCCGTCGATTTTTGAGATGTCGGCAGATGGGATTTCGGCAATGGTCAGGCTTCCGTCCGTATCCTGCCCCACCATCAGGCATAGGCTGCGGTATACCTCATCCTGGCTCTCCTGTATGGTTTCCAGGGAAGCGCGGGCATTTAACAGCTGTTCATTGGCGGAGAGCACGTCTGCCTGCTGTTTCGTCTGGCGCAGGCTGCTGGTGGAGGAGGTTTCCTGCATACTTTCATACATATCCTGGTAGCTTGCGGCCGCCGACTTATCGATAGCCTCCTCGGAGGCGTAGTAGGCGTAATCTTCCGTATCGCCGTTGTCCTCTGCTTCTTCCTTATCCGTGGAAACGGAGTACTGCCCCCGCTTCAGCTGCGCCCTGGCTTCCGCATACTGTTCCAGGGTGTTGTTGTAGCTGGACAGGGCCTGCTCCATGGTGGGGTTGTAAAGGCGAATCATGTCCTGAAGCTCCCCGTATTCCAGGACGCCGTCCTGGAGGGAAGCCGCGGTTTCCTCGGCGATCTGCCGCTCATCTTCCGTCTGGTTCCCATCATCTGTCTGAGCCAGCGCCGTAACCGGCAGGACCGCCGTCAGCAGAAGGCTGCCAGACAGCGCCCGGGCCAGAATCCGGTTCATGTTCCTGCGTGAAATGTTCAAGACCGCCCACCTCCTACTCCGCATCCGCCAGCCCTGCAACGGCCCAGTCGTAGTTTTCCATGGCAATCAGCAAATCCAGTCCGGCGGACTGTGCGCTGTACTGACTGCTATTCATGGTATTTACCTGTTCCTCATAGGCGGACTGGGTAATCATCCCCGCCGCAAGCTGGAGAGCCGCCACCCTGGTATTCTCCTCTTCCAGGGAAGCCTGAACCTGGGCCTGCTCATAAGAGGTTCTGGCCGAACGGACGGACTGATAAGCGCTGGAAAGGGATGCCCCAATCTGCCGCTCATTATTGGAAATAGCTGTCTGCAGACTTTCCTTTGTGGTCTGGTTTCTTGAGTTCTCCAGCTGCCGCTTGTTAATCTGCAGAGTATAGTTGTTGGCAATAGCCGTTTCCAGGTCCTGGTCCAGATTCATCTCTTCAATCCGGTTAAGATCCACCTCGGGAAGCTCCCCGATGACCGGGTTGTCATTATAGTTCCAGCCCAGGAGCACGAAGAGGGTCTCTTTCGTCTCCTGAATACTGTTTTCCAGCTGGCTGATTTGGTTCTGGGCTGTCTGGGCCGTCACCACCAGGCTTTTTTCCGCCTGTTCATAGGTCAGCTGATAGATTTTACTGTCCTCCAGAGTCTCATCCGCCTGTTCCATCATACTGTCTCCCTGGATTTCCAGGTTTAAATCGCTCATCATGGAACTGGCGTCATCGTCCCCGGAAATATCATTATAAAAATCCTGGGCCAAATCATAATAGGCGGAGGAAACCTCCTCATTGGTATCTCCGTAATCTTCCCGGAATTTCCGGTATTCGTAGGCGTTGTTCTGCACGGTGGCATAGTACACGATAATCAGGTCCGCCAGTTCCTCATATTCAAAGATATC
>ENA-OWOC01000081-OWOC01000081.1-gut-metagenome-genome-assembly--contig:-NODE-81-length-49966-cov-6.675460_pt1 | contig 49966 bp, 50 predicted proteins | sample MGYA00248245_ERZ651791 | MGnify/ENA primary metagenome ERZ651791 (study PRJEB26908, sample SAMEA4031703) | gut metagenome | biome: gut; feature: normal infant; material: stool | place: China | collected 2015 ...
AAAACACTTAAAAGCCAGTATGGTGAATTCCAGATCGAGGTCCCCCGTGATCGTAACGGAGAGTTTGAACCGAAGCTAGTTCCAAAATATCAGAGAGATATTTCTGGCATAGAGGAAAAGGTGATTTCTTTGTATGCCCGGGGGATGAGTACACGGGATATCCATGACCAGATCAAGGATCTCTACGGCATGGAGCTTTCCGCGGAGATGGTCAGCAAAATTACTGACCGGATTCTTCCTCAGGTTAAGGAATGGCAGACTCGCCCGCTCCATGCAGTCTATCCCTTTGTGTTTATGGACTGCATCCACTATAAAGTGCGGGAGGAGGGGAGGATACTGAGTCGGGCTGCTTATGTGGTATTGGGGGTTACTACTGAAGGATACAAGGACATTCTGAGCATCACGGTGGGAGCTAATGAGACCAGTAAATTTTGGCTGGGGATGCTCAATGACCTGAAAAACCGCGGATTAAGGGATGTTTTGTTCTTCTGTGTTGATGGCCTTGCCGGTTTTAAGGAGGCGATTAGTGCTGTTTACCCCCAGGCCCAGATTCAGAGGTGTGTAATCCATATGCTCCGGAATTCATTTAAATATGTAAATTACCAGGACCTGAAGAAATTTTCATCGGATTTTAAGGCAGTCTACAACGCCCCGACTGAGCAGGCAGCCCTTTCAGAACTGGAAGCAATTAAGGGCAAGTGGGGAAAGAAATACCCCTACGCCATCAGCAACTGGGAGAAAAACTGGGAGGATGTAAGTTCCTTTTTTCAGTTTTCAGATGATATCCGGAGAATTATGTATACCACAAATATTATAGAAGGGCTGAACCGCCAGTACCGGAAAGTCACCAAGACCAAAAGTGTATTCCCTAGTGACACGGCGCTGGAAAAGCTCCTGTACCTGGCCAGTGAAAATGTAGCAAAGAAATGGACCCAGAGATACCGCAACTGGGACCAGGTTTTGAGCCAGCTGATCCTGCTGTACGGGGAACGGATCACGCAGTATTTATAGAAAAAAGAACAGGCAGGAGCAGCTGTACAATAATTCCGGCTGCTCCCACCTTATCCTGTCGGCATTTACAGTATTGCCAGAAAATTTCCACCTTATTCCAGAGGCAGGGATGTGGGCAGAGCCCACGAAAAATGGCATATCTGCAAATGTCTTGTTTTCCATGCAGAAAATTTGCTCAAGGTGTATACTCAAAAGAATTCTGGTTATACTAAAAGTAGAAGGAAAATTCGACAACAGAAAATTCCTAAAATCGACAGCAAATTTCTACATATCGAACTCTTATCCAGGGAAGCATGGGCTTCCAAAGACACAAGATTTCTGACACTCTCTTAAAACACTACTTGAGCCCTATAAATTCTCCCTTAAATAACTTTCAATGTCTCCGCTCCCCATTCCACAGGGGATTTTTCAGCTTAGACGCCGTCCTGCTGCTCTCTATTGAACCTTGCCGCCAGTTCTGCCCGCTGTTCCTCCGTCAATCGTCTTTCCTTTGATCTGATAGAGATAAGCCTTTTCGTGAACGTGTACCGCTTCGCCACAATCTCACCTTGATAGGTTTCTACCTTTCCCGGCTTGAATTGTTCCGGGTTCTGCTGCACCAGCTTATCCATTTTCCGAATCCATACAGGGTCAGCCGTGTAAATCTCTGCTGTAGCCTCTGCCGCATTAAAACCTATGGTTACTTCCTGCTCATACTTTTGGTTACTTCCTGCTCATACTTTGATTGATGATATTTTCCCATGCTCAAATCTCCATTTCCTCTTGGTTCATGCTCCCGCGCATATCGTGTTTATAAGTTCTTTTTGTACGCTTTTTCCCCGCGCGTATCGTGTCCATAAACTCCTGATTTGCTCCGTTTCCTGCTACAATAAAGGGCCTATCATGCCGCCATTGCAACTATTTACCACTAACCCCGTACTAAATTTTACTAAACATCTAAGTTTTACTAAGTTCCCGGCCCGTTTCCTGCTGCTTTAGGGATATTTAGGGGCAATCCGTAGGTTTCCGTAAGTCCTCCACACGGGCATGAGTATAACCAGTATGTGAAATGCACCTTATTTCCTCCCCTGGCTCTGGTATTCCTATCACCGTTTCTTCCCGGACGGGATAGAGCAAATTATATTCCTGAAGCATTCGCTCCAGCGTTTCCACATTATTCGCATACAGTACCACTCCCAACGGCTTATTGTCCCGTCTATCCCGTGTCCAATGAAACATAACCATAGCAGTAAAAGCCCTGCGCTCCCTGTCCCACTCCACCGTGACAAATTCAATCCGCAGATATTTCCCCCTTGCATATTTTCTATGCTCCAATATGATTTCCTGCATTGCGTCCCGTCCTCCTATCCCTTATAATCGAAATAGGCCAGACCGCCGCCCCTGCTGCTGTTGAGTTCGCCTGCTCCCGGCAGAGGGGCTATTTTAGTGCCTCCCTTGCGAAATATTGAATAGAAAAGCTGTAATCTCCATAGTCCAGTTTCGTTTCCTGATAGGCTATGCCCTGTTTCGTGAAGTACGATAAGATATGATCGTTTTTCTTTTCCCGGCTGTCCACCAATATAATAAGGCTCTTTGTCAGCTTCTTTAATTCCTCTATCGAAAATCTGTACTGCTTCACGTCCTCTGCCCCTCTCATAGCCTTTTCCTTGCGCTCTAACTCGCCAATGACCGCCAGAACCAAATCTTTACACAATGGCAAATTATTGTACTTCTGCACAATGGCGCTGCTTTCTTCCACGACCGCCTCCCAATAATCATCATCCGGGCGCACATGGTAATATTTCTTGAAGAATGTCCAGACATCCCCGAAATACTGAAACTCCGTAGACATCTCCTTATTTGTTGCCGTCACCTCTGCACCTTCCTTTCTGTTTTGGCTCCTGAAATTTCTTGATAAACCCTTATAAATACTAGCTTTTTTATTTACTACCCCAAGGAAAAACCTCTCTAAGAGAAATCATTGGCTATCAGGAATGAATAAAACGCCTTGTCTTGTCCGTATCCCACGGACTTCATGCCTAAAATGTTCCGCTCCCGCAGCTTTGTTTTTGCTCTCCCCAAAGTGTTCTTGCTTATCCCTGCTGCTTTCGCCGCCTCATCCAGATCACCGGTTTTCTGCTTACCGTTTTTCAGCTAATCAATTATAAACTTCTCTGCGTCCTGCTGTTGTTTTCCCGCTCCCGCCGTCTCCGGCCCAAATGTTTATCTGCCCTCTCGGCATATAGCCCGGAACCAGCCATTCGGCCGTTTTCTCCTGTACGTCTGACAGCGGAACCAGCAGAGGCTTATTCTTTTCGTCATTCATAATTCCCACCCCTCCGAAATCAATATGGCCTCCTGCTCCCTCCTGCTGCCATATATGCAAAGCACATCCAGCTCATAAGATACCTTCTGCAATTCTCCGACTGTGAATGTCTGCAGATCAGACAGGGGAGGGAATACCTTTTCTGTAATGGCCCGCTGATAAACGTTCTCCCATGTCTTGAGCCTGTCCGCCTCTGCCACCCACGCTGCTTTAAATCGCCGTTCCTTTTCCTGCTGCCGCTGTCTCTCCTGCTCACGGCGGCGTATCTGCCCCGGTTGTCTGTATGACCTGATAGAGAGAAAGGCAGAGAAAACGCCTCGATAAGATAACGGCAAGCCTCCCAGTTGTTTAAACCCAGAACGGCAGAGGCAAAGCGGATAATATCGCCACCTATGCCCGATGAAAAATCACAGAATGACCGGGGATAGAGTTTGCAAGAGGCTGTTCGTTCCTCCTTGAATAGTAATATTTTCCAATCAGTATTAGAATCGGAGAAGCCATCGCTAACGTCATAGTCAGTGCAGCCAGCCACAGTACATCCCCACAAAGTCGTTGAAGAAGCAGTCCTAGCATTCCGCAGAATCGCCAGCCAGAAAAGAATCCACAAACGCTTTTCCCAAAATTTCCATCGTTTTTTCGCTCTGAGATTGCAGAGTGCAGCTTTTCGCTGTCGCTTTCTTTCCTCTTTCTCACAAACAACTGCCTTTTTCATCTCCTCATTCCTCCCGGGTCCGCCTGATCTACCTTTGGATTCCTTCATCCGGATAGGAGAGAAGCTTTCCCAGTCTCCAGACAATCTCATACCGCTTTTTCTCATCGTAAGCGTTGGCCTCCCACTCCTTCCGGTCCGGGCAAGGATGGCTCATTGCCAGACTCTTTAAGCCCGAGGCCGTCATCTCGCAGAAACAGTCCATAACGCCAAGCTCATAGGAATAATGGTCAATGATTTATTCTTTTTCATTTTCCTACTACCCTTTTTCCTCAAAAACGTTTATAATAGAGATTATCACCAATGAAAGGAAGGTATGACAACTATGGGTTTTCACAGAGGAGCACCTACCCCTCACAATGAGGCAAAGCCCGGCGATTTCGCCAGAACGGTTCTGATGCCCGGCGACCCCCTTCGGGCCAAATTTATTGCGGAGAATTATTTAACTAATCCTGTCTGCGTCAATCAGGTACGGGGAATGCTGGGATATACCGGCGAATATAAGGGACAGAAGATTTCCGTTATGGGGTCCGGAATGGGTATGCCGAGCATGGGAATCTATTCCTATGAGCTGTTCGCCTTTTACGGAGTAGAAAACATCATCCGCATCGGCACTGCCGGAGCCGGTTCTCAGGACATCAAGATTATGGATGTGATTCTTGCCGATAAGGCCTATTCCGAAAGCAGCTATGCGTTGGAGCAGCACGGTTTTACCGGGAACTGCCTGCCGGCCAGCCAGGAATTAAACGATATCATTATCCGGACCGCCGCTGATACGGACCTGCATATTGTGGTTGGCGCCGTTCGCTCCGGAAGCGTATTCTACAAAGAGGATATGCCTAGAGAGACCCCCGCTTACATGAGCGAGGTAAAGGGACTGGAGATGGAGGCCTATGCCCTGTTCTGCAACGCCAAGGCCCTTGGCAAGAGAGCTACCTGCATGGTAACCGTAACCGATAACCAGTGGACCAAGGAAGCCTTGTCCCCTGAGGCCAGAGCAACCCATCTTGGCAATATGTTTAAACTGGCTCTGGAATCCGGAATCAAGATGTAATATTTCTAAAGGCAGTATACACAAAAAACCTCCGTGGAAAGCCGTCTTCGGCCCCCTGCGGAGGTTTTCTCTGTTTCTTATGCAATATCTAATTGCCTCTTAATCGCATTGACATCCCCTTCCAGTATATTTCGCACGTTTCCGTTTCCCTGTTGAGAAACTCCAACGTACTCAACTTGGTCTATCCGACCCATAAAAATAAGCCTACACACGTTCAAAAGTGTGCATAGGCCTATCTTTTTATGGCGTTCGCTGCTCATGAGCGCTCCGCGCCGGACCTCGCCGGAATAAGATTTCTCACATAAATATATACTTCGTACATTCAATACTTATTTTGAGTGCAGCGTGTCATTTTTGGCAAGGAGATAAACACAGTATTGATTCATGCTGATCCCCTCTCTTTTGGAATGTTCTGCAAGAGAACGGTGCAGGCTCCGAGGTATCCTTAGCTTGAATTGTCCTGAATAACCTTCCAGGCTATCCGGCTCGTATATCTCTATCCCTTCTTCCAGCGCGGCTTCGAGCCATGCCTTTTTCGCGTCCTTCGCGTTTGAGACCGCTTCCTCAATGGTATCGCCGCAAGTGATGCAACCAGGCAGATCCGGATAAGAGGCTACATAACCGCCTTCTTCTTTATCTTCTACTAGTTCCAAGCGGTAAGACATTTCCATATAGTCATTCAGTGTCTTCATCATTTTTCGCCTCACTTTCTACGACCTGTCTCACAAGTTCTACGTAGACCTTCTTGATGGGTTCATGCTTCGGTATGGTGATCGGTTGACAGCCCGGTTTGCGAAACGTGTAATGGCTGCTGCCGCCTCTTGGCGCATGCATTTCATAACCATAGCTTTCCAATACCTTTCTAAGCTCATCGAATCGAAGATCTCGCGACAGGGAATGTATACGTGCTAATAGTTTATCCCATTGCGACAAACAAATTCCTCCTTTATATTATATGTGGTATCGTATATGGTGTCAATAGTTCACGTTTTGATTTAATGATGAGATCAATATAGACCCCTGGGTGCTCTGGGTCCGTAGCTTTCAACGATACCTCCTAGAGGAGTCTCTGCTGTTCCCCGGCTCTCTGCGCCATATTCGCCCCCCTGCCGTGCAGTCAGGAAACCGCTGTTGTGTTTATTCATCGCTGTTTGGAACAGATATTCCTTTTCGTTGGATTTCGGTTCCGGAATTTAGAACCAAAGGCCGGTCCGGCAGTCGGACCGAAAGTGAATCGATAGAAATCAGAATTTTGTTATCAGAGTTGACCTAATCGTAGCACAGGCAGATGAAAAAGGCAATCATAAGTTTCCGAAAGCAAGGGGGCGTCATAACGCTCCGCGAACGAGGAGGCGAAAAGCCCTCGAAAAACCACATCCTCAGTCCTTTACACTGCTGCTGCCGTTTTCCAAAGGCTCTCATTTTTATGAATTGTATGAAATTTTTCTTTTTTTAATCTCCTCCATCACTGTTTCATAAGCTGCAGCCGGACTTGTGAGCACTCTGGCCCGTCTGGTTTTCAGTCCGGCAGCGCTGTCCGCCATAGACATCTGAGCTAAAACGATTTGGTCGTAATCCCCCTCGATTTCCAGAATTTTTTCCCGGATCATCTGATTATGAACTTCCAAATTGGATTTCTGTGCCTCCTCATAGGCCTCTTTGAGCACAAACGGGACAATTTCATACGATTTTCCGCTCAATTCGCAGTAAAGCTTTAAAAGCTGGTAAGAAATTTCTCTTGTTCCCTCAAACGTACACAGAAGAGCGATTCGTCCCCCGCTCTCCCCGCCTGCTCCATCATGGCCTGGTCCGCCGCTACAATGGGTGCAGAAAACATTTCTCTGAAATATGATACATATTTTGAAAAGATGCTTCCGGCGAAAAACCGGCAGAAAATAAGGCAGGAAAAAGGAGGCCCTGGCATGGGACATGCCCAGAGTAATCACTCCTTTCTTTCCTTTGGCTATCTCTGATAATTCCTTTTTCAGGCCGGAATCCAGCTCCAAAATCATCTGAGCCGTCTCCACATACTTCTCCCCCGCAGGGGTCAGGGAAAGGGGAGTGGTCAGGCGGTTAAACAGCTGCACGCCCAGCTCCTCCTCTACCCTGGCAATATAGTGGCTTAAGGATGGCTGAGTGATGTAAAGGGCTTCCGCTGCCCTGGTCATATTCTGCAGCTGGGCTACCTTTAATACATACTGGTACTCTCTCAGATTCACCTAGCTCTCTCCCTGTCCGTTCCTTTATAATAATTCATCAGACATCCGGCCAGAAGTATCCGGCGCTCATTCTCAGTCAGATGATCCAGCTGGCAGGAAATAACCCTCTCCGCTCTGCCGTCCCGGGGATTTAAAACCTGCACCGCAATCTCTTCCGCTCCCTGCTCCAGCGCCTTTCTCACATCCGGAACCAGCAGATAGGTTCCCACCGGTATCCGGAGTGTCTCCTCCGTACGCAGAGGAAGCATTCCCCAGTTGATCAGATTGGAGCGGTAGCGCTTGGTGGAATAGGTATTGGCCAGATTGGCGAATCCTCCCAGCACCCTCTGGCAGCTGGCCGCCTGCTCCCTGGAAGAGCCGTCCCCAATCTGATCGCTGACCATAAGACTTCCCAAGGTAATCTCTTCCGCTAGGCAGCCCAGCCGTTCCTTTAAGCAGTCCAGCAGATGATTCATCTGCTCATTCGAGGTATAGCCGTCCATTTCACGCTGTTCCTCCTCCAGACCGCGGATCTCCTTGGCCCTTCCCACATACTCCGGATCACGGCTGATCATGGTATATCCGGATATTTTTTCCGGATTGGAACGATAGGATGAGGCCTCTCCGGAAGGAATCAGCTCGTCGGTGGTCACCGAGCCTTCGTAGGAGCCCGCTGTCTTTAACAGCAGATGCTTTCCCGGACCATACATCTTCGGCCAGTCGGCAATGTTGGGTCCCATAGCAAGCTTCTCCTGAGGATTTCCTTTTTCGTAGCAGTCATATACCTGTCCCTTATAAATGGAGCTGTCAAACTGGTGATGCCAGCTGTGATACTCCACTTCCATCTCAGTTGCGGCCGTAAGCCTTCCGCCGTTTCTCATCGTAGCGGCAATGGAGCGGGAGTCCATCAGGAAAGCGGCGGCCATCTGTCCCTGGCCCGGCTTGGAGCCCTCCCGGTTGGGGTAGTTTCGGGTCATATGGCGAATCGAAAGCCCGTTGTTTGCAGGCACATCCGTTACTCCAAAGCAGGGACCGCAGATGCATGGGCGGATGGTAACCCCATTTTGCACCAGCCGTCCGGCAATTCCCTGGTTCATCAGGTCAGACATCACCGGCAGGCTGGCGGGATTAACGCCCAGGGAAGGGCCGCTTCCCGGAATGGTATAGTTTCCCAGAATATCGGAAACCGCCGCCAGATTTTCAAAAAGCCCTCCGCAGCAGCCGCTGATCAGCGCCTGGTCTACCGTAAGCTCCCCGTCCCTTACATGATCCATAATCGAAAACGGCTCTCCATGGCTTCCTTTAATCTTCTGCCCCTCTGCCTCCACCTGGCTTAGTATCTCCTCCAGATGCTCTTTAAAATAATGAATGGGCATGGCGTTGCTTGGATGGAAAGGCAGGGCGATCATACACTCCACCTGGGAAAGATCAATTTCGATCAGGCCGTCGTAGTATGCTCCTTCTTCAGGATGTAATGGAAAATACGCTTCCTCTCTTCCGTGTTCTTTCAGATACTCCCTGGTTTTCTCATCGGTACACCAGATACTGGAAAGAGCCGCGCACTCGGTGGTCATCACATCCAGCCCCATCCGGAACTCCATAGAAAGCCCCTCGATTCCCTCTCCTATAAATTCCAGGATCTTGTTCTTCACAAAGCCGTTCCCAAACACGTTTGCCGCCAGGGCCAGGGCCACGTCCATAGAGCCTACCCCCGGCTTGGGGCTGCCGGTCAGACTTACGGCGATGATTGGCGGCCTGGTCAGATCATATGTCTTCCCCAGCAGCTGTTTTACCACCTCGCCGCCGCCCTCGCCGATCCCCATGGTTCCCAGCGCGCCGTATCGGGTATGGCTGTCGGAACCCAAAATCATTTTCCCGCAGCCGGCCATCATTTCCCTCATGTACTGATGAAGAACCCCCCGATAGGGCGGCACGAAGATTCCCCCGTACTTTTTCACATTGCCCAGTCCGAATACATGGTCATCCTCGTTAATGGTTCCCCCGATGGCACATAGGGTATTGTGACAGTTGGACAGGACGTAAGGTACAGGAAAACGCTCAAGGCCGCTGGCCCGGGCAGTCTGGAGAATGCTGACATAGTTGTTGTCCGGGGAAACCAGGGCATCGAATTTCAGCTCCAGCCGTTCCATATTCCCGCTGTGATTATGGGCCTCTAAAATCTTCCAGGCCATGGTTTTCTCTCGCGCTTTCTCCTTGGAAGCTCCGAAACATTCCGAAGCAAAGTTTCCGTTCTTTAAAAGGAATACTCCATGGTCATATAGATGAATCATTGTCTCCTCCTCTCTGAAAATGAAAATCCGAAAAAGGCGGCCAGAGACGCTTCCCGCCCCTGAACCGCCCGGACGTGCAATCCCCTGGCTATGGATTTCTTATTTTTTCTCCTTCAGCCGGTCAATGGTCTCCAGCAGATAGTCCGTAAACTCCTTCGTGCTGGCATCCTCCTTCATGGTAGTTACCACCACTCTCCGCTCCGTAATGGTGCAGATATCCAGAGCCTCGTCCAGAATCGCCTTCCGTTCTGCATAGCCGATGTGGGCCATCATCATGCCTACGGCCCGGATCAGAGAGCAGGGATCTGCGTGCTCGCCCCGTCCATGCTCGATGAGGAAGGGAGCCGTTCCGTGAATGGCTTCAAACATAGCGTACTTGTTGCCCAGATTGGAGGAGGAAGCCGTTCCAAGGCCGCCCTGGTGCTCCGCCGCCACATCGGTTACAATATCTCCGTAAAGGTTGGGCAGGACAATGACTTCAATGCCCTTGTTGAACTCCGGATCCATCATCTTGGCCGCCATAGCGTCCACCAGACGCTCCTGGATCTCAATTTCCGGGTACTCCTCGCCCACCTTGCGGACCGCCTTAATAAAGTTACCGTCCGCCAGCTTTACAATATTGGCCTTGGTGACAATGGTAACATTCTTCTTTCCATTCTTTCTGGCAAACTCAAAGGCGGCCCGGGCAATACGCTCGCTGCCCTGTTTGGTCTGAACCTTAAAGTCCACCGCCAGATCCTCGTTGACCTGGATTCCCTTGTTGCCCCAGATATACTCTCCCTCAATATTCTCACGGAAGAAAGTCCAGTCGATGCCCTTCTCCGGAATCTTGATGGGACGCACCGCCGCGAACAGCTCCAGTCCCCTGCGCAGAAGGCTGTTTGCGGAAATCAGGTTGGGCCATGGGTCGGAAGCCCTGGGGGTTACCATGGGGCCCTTTAAAATCACATTGCACTTTTTCACTTCCTCGAAAACCTCATCGGGAAGGCTCTGCATCTTAGCCGCCCGGTTCTCGATGGTCATCCCCTCGATCTCCTTAATTTTCAGCCGTCCGCTCTCAATCTCCGGAGCCATCAGGTTCTTTAAAACCCGCAGGGCCTGCTCCATGATAATGGGGCCGATTCCGTCCCCCGGAAGCACTCCCACCACAATCTCATCCAGCTTTGAAAAATCCGTAATCTCATTGTCCGCTTTCATCCGCTCAATCCGCTCAAATTCCGAACGAATCAATTCCGCAAACTTTTCCTGTGCAATCTGAATGGCATCCATATTCTCTTTCTCCCTTTCATTTTTCAGCGTATCCGCCGCACTCGGTTCCCTACTGTTCCATCTCTTTCAACTGCTTCTGCAGGTGGCGCAGCTGTCCGCCTGCCATAATGACCTCCAGCTCGCTGTCGGAAAGGTCCAGCTTCGCTTTAAAGGTAAAGTCCTTTGTCACGTCCTTAATCTCAATCACGCGGCTGGGCATCTGGTCCAGCAGGCCGTTGATTTCCAGCTCGTCCTCCTGGTCCAGCTTGTCGTAATCCGCCGGGTCCGCGAACAGCATGGGAATCACGCCGTGGTTGATCAGGTTGCCTCTGTGGATACGGGCGATATTTTTGGCGATGACCGCTTTTACTCCCAGGTACATGGGATTGATGGCCGCGTGTTCTCTGGAAGAACCCTGGCCGTAGTTCTCTCCGCCGATGATGAAGCTCTTTCCCATCTCCTTGGCTCTCGCGGCAAAGGTAGGGTCATAGCGGTGGTAGCAGTACTGGCTCATCAGCGGAATATTGGAGCGCATGCTGGAGAACTCGGCGCTGGCGGGGGTAATATCGTCGGTGGATACGTTGTCCCCTGCTTTTAAGCTGATTTGGGCTTTCAGGTAGTTCTCCGGCGCATCGGGAATGGGAAGGGGCTGGATGTTGGGACCGCGGACAATCTCCACCTTCTTGGCCTCCTCTTCCGGAAGGGGCTTGATAATCATGGAATCGTCGATGGGGAACTCCTGAGGCTCGTGGATTTCTGCCAGCTTGGCCACATCCGCTCCCAGGATATCCTCGGCGCTGGCAAAGGTTCCCATAATCGCCGTAGCAGCGGCGCTCTCCGGGCTTACCAGATAAATCTCCGCAGTGGGATTGCCGGCCCGGCCCTTAAAGTTCCGGTTGGTGGTCCTCACCGCCACTCCCTTGGTAGCAGGGGACTGTCCGATGGCGCAGCAGGGACCGCAGGCCAGCTCCAGCATACGGACGCCGGCGTTCAGCAGCATCTCAATATACCCGTCCCGCATAAGCTGGGTATAGATCTGCTTGGAGGAAATGGCGCAGGTGCAGCTGACGTCCTCGTTTACATGACGGCCCTGGAGTACCAGCGCGGCTTTGGCAATATCGGAATAGCTGGCGTTGGTGCAGCTTCCGATGAATACCTGCTGAACCTTTTTCTTCTCCACATCCTTTAAGGGGATCACGTTGTCCGGCTGGTGAGGACATGCGCACAGGGGCTCCAGACTGCTTAAATCCACTTCCATCTCCTCATCGTAATCGCAGCCCTCGTCGGGAAGAATCTCCACAAACTCATTCTCCCTTCCCTGGGAGCGCATGAACTCGCGGACACGCTCGTCTGCCGGGAAAATGGAGGTGGTGGCGCCCATCTCCGCGCCCATATTGGTGATGGTTGCCCGCTCGGAAACCGTCAGGGTCCGGGCACCCGGTCCCACATACTCGAATACCTTTCCCAGGCCTCCTTTGATACCTACCCGGCGCAGCATCTCCAGAATCACTTCCTTGGCATTGCAGCCAGGCTTTAAATGTCCGGTCAGATTTACCTTCACAACCTTGGGCATGGTCAGACGCATGGGAACTCCCGTCATAGCGGTGGCCACATCCATTCCTCCTACACCGATGCACAGCATACCGATGGAACCGCCGTGGGGCGTATGGCTGTCGCCGCCCATGGAAAGCTTTCCGGGAGCGCCGAATCTGGCCACATGAACCGCGTGGCAGATTCCGTTGCCGGGTCTTGAAACATGCACGCCATACCGCTTGGCAACGGACTGCAAATAAATATGGTCGTCCGGCGTCTTATTATCCAGGTACAGCAGGTTGTGGTCCAGATAGCTAACGCTGCACTCGGTCCGGATCCGGTCCAGCCCCACCTGCTCGAAAGCCAGATAGGTCATAACCGCATTGATATCATGGGTCAGGGTCTGATCCACCTTCAGGAAAATGTCCTGCCCCGGGACCATGTCGGAGGGCTTTGCCAGATGGGTTGACAGAATCTTTTTTGTGATGTTCATTGCCATAATTTTCTACCTCTCTTCTCTGTATATATACTGGTAACTATTTTTTAATCCTGGTGCGGAGAATGCCGGTCTTACGGATTTCCCGAACCACCTGTTCCTGGGCGGCCCGCTTTTTCTCTGCCTTCTCCATGATGACCTCCGCCTCCTCAGGGTCAATGACGCAGACGCCGTTCTCATCCCCTACAATGATCTCTCCCGGACGGACGCAGACGCCTCCGCAGCTGACCGGAACATTGATGGAGCCGGTTTCCTTCTTTGCCGCCGTAATGCAGGTCACCGCCCTGGCAAATACGGGAAGGCCGATTTCCCTGCATTCCTCCACATCCCGAAAAGCCCCGTCGATGACCACCCCGGCGGCCCCGGCAGTCCTGGCGCAGAAGCTTCTGAAATCGCCCCAGTAGGAGTAATCGCAGCAGCCCTTCCCCGCGATTACCAGCACATCCCCTTTCTTCAGCTGCAGGATAGCATCAGCGATAAGATCGCCTTCTCCTGCCGGCACATCCACCGTCACTGCTCTTCCCACGATTCTCTTATCACCCACCCAGGGCTTGATGTGATAGTCCATGGTCCGCGGAAAGGAAGAACCGTCACAGAGCTCCGAGGTGGAAAAGCCGGAAAGCCTTTCAAGCATCAAAAAACCTCCTCTTATATAATCGTTCTAAGACCATTATAAGAGGAGGAATCCCATTCGTAAAATTTTAAATTAAAATGAACCCAATAACTTTTTCTTATGAGACTGCAAGGTCTCCCGGACAATCCGCAGCAAATCCCGTTCCAGCCGTCCCAGATAGATATCTTCCCGATAGAGGGCGTCCACCTCCCAGGTAACAGGATACTCCGCCAGATGATAACACTCCATATTTTCCGTATCCCTCAGCATGTCCACCGTAATCTCTGGCACCACCGCCACCCCCACTCCCTGAGCGGCCAGGCGGCAGGAAAGCATGTTGCTGTGGGACTCCATCCGGATATTCGCTGTGGTCCCCGTACCTTTCATCAGGGTGTCCACACAGTTGCGCAGCACATGGCCCTTTTCCAGGGTAATCAGGGGCAGATGAGAAATCCGTTTCCAGTTAAAAATCCGTCTCTCCCTGTCCAGCAGGTCCTCATCCTTCAGGTATCCTTTGGCCGCAACCAAAACCAGCTCCTCGTCGGAAACCTTGTACTGGCCGATTCCTTTTCTGGTATTCCACACGGGCATGAAAACGAAATCCACATCTCCGGTCATCAGCGCCTCCGTCAGACGCTCCCCGGAGCCGTTTACCGTTTCAATCCGCACTCCCGGATATTCCTTCTGAAATACCGGCAGCAGCAGGGGCAGCATGTAGATAATCCGCTCGCTGGGAAATCCCAGTCGGAGGCGGCCGGTCTGGTTCTGGGAAATATCCCGCATTTTCCGCTGGAGGCCTTCCACCAGAATCTGTCCGTTTTTGGCGTACTCCAGATACTGCTCCCCGGCATAAGTCAGCTTCACCGGAGTCACGGAGCGGTCGAACAGACGAACCCCTAAATCCTCCTCCAGCTTGTTGATATAATTGCTGAGGGCAGGCTGGGTGATAAACAGCCTTGCCGCCGCCTTGGTAAAGCTGCCGCACTCGGCAACCATGCTGACGTAAGTAAACTGGCGTATTTCCATGATGATCCGGCCTCCGGTGTCCCTTTCTGCTTATGACCTTATCATATCCGAAATTCAAAGTCAACAGCGCGGTTTCTCAGTTTCTTCTGTTTCCGCAGTTTCTTCCACTTCCGCTGCCTCCACTGTCTCTTCTGCTTCCGCTGCCTCTTCTGTCTCAGTCTCTTCTGCCTCGGTCTCATCCTTCTCAGTTGTATCCTGGTTCAAGGAACGCAGCTTCACATCCATATCAACCGCCGTTGTCCCCAAAATGGTAAAGCTTCTACCGCTGTAGCGGGCCTCGCCCTCGTTTACCTCATAATACTCGGAACCGTTGGTAATCCATCTGTAGCCCTCCGGGAATTCCAGCGGAATACTGGTACGCTTTTCCCCTGTTCCGGTCTGGACGCCTACCTCATCCCCTGTTTCAATATCGATAAAGTGAATGGTATACGCAATCTTCTTGCCCTGCCCTTCCTGATAATAGAATTTTACACTTTCGTGAGCATAGTAACAGGACTGCGCATCGACCTGGAGGTAAAGGGATATCTTAATATCGCTTCTCAGCACATCTTTGTATTTCTCATTCATTTCTTTATTTACCTGATCTTCAATCTCATTATTTAAATCCACAAGCTTGCTGTAATTTCCGGTCACAGCGGCGCTGTAGGAATCCGGATACCGCACGACAAAGGAAGCGCTCTCCGCCTTTTCATCCAGCATGCGTTCCAGGTACTTGATGATCTGGTCTGCTGTGCCGTCCACTCCATCGTACTCGAACATATTGCTGCCGTCCTCGTTTGCCGCTTCATCAAAGAAATCGTCCATGGAATCCTCAAAGCTCTCCCCCAATGAAGTATCAATCTTACCGCTCTCCAGGTACTCTTTTACCACGTCAGGTCCATAGTCTGTGCCGTCAGCACTGATGGAATCCGGCGACCAGGTGTGATGGGAGTTGTATCCCCGAATCCGGCTGTCTTCCAGGTTGATGTATTTATTTCTTAAATTTCCAAATCCATACTTATTGCTGCTGCCAATGGGGTCTTCCCAGGTTACATCCACATGGTACCAGTCGCCGTCCAGTTCCACCAGATTCCAGGCGTGAGTGGCATTATAGACGTATCTGGCTTCGATTCCACAGGCCTTGGCCGTCTGCAAAAATGCGTCCGCGTATCCGGCGCACTGAGCCTTTCCATTGACAATACAGCTGTAGGCGGTAGCATTCTCCCAACCGTCACCAGATTCATATTTGCAGTTTTCCACCAGCCATTGAATCATCACCATTTCCTTCTCGAAGTCGCTCATATCATCGGTAATATACTCATCTATAAAATCCTGGATGGCGTCTTCCACCTCCGCACGCTGGTCAGCAGTCATCATTCCGTAATTTCCGGTTTCAAAATCATTTGCCCCATAGCTGACGGAGGAATCAGAATAGTCATCCCACATAGAATCGCTGTAACCGGAGCTGCCGGAACCACCGGAACTTCCGGATCCGCCAGAACCGCCGGAACTTCCGGAACCACCGACGCGAAAGCCTGACGAGCCCTGAGAAACTGCAGTAGAGATTCCTCTCCCCGCTTCATATACCGGATTTCCGTTGGCATCCACCCAAGCGCCGTTTGCATCCACCGTATACCCGTCCGGCGTCGTTGTGGATACCAGCAGTGCGCCTCCCTGGGCCGGATCCAGATAATAGCATTTTCCATCAATCCACTGCCATCCCGTCAGCATTGCACCCTGGGGGCCTCCTGACCTGGTATCCAGAAAATACCATTTTCCATCCACCATCACCCAGCCCGTTGCCATCAAACCGGCATCATCGATCCGATAGTATCTTCCGCCGTCCTGGACCCACTCGGACTGTCCCGTTCTTCCGTCATCGTGAGCATACAGCCAGCCTCTGCCTCCCTGATACCAGCTTCCGGCAAAAGCCGTGCCGCACATCACGCAGGACAGCAGCGCCGTGGCTGCCAGATACTTTCCCGCCTGTTTAACAGTTGACTTCTTCGCTGTCTCTTTCCATAATTTTTTCATTGCTTAACCTCCTGATTTTCAAAAAATGATTGTTTTGATTATTTGCTTTCTTCCAGTTCTTTTACCACATCTTCATAATCCTGGTTCAGTTCATACAGCATCTGCTCCGCCAGAAAATTCTGATACAGCAGATACAGAACCGCTGTCCCGAGGATGGTGATGACGCTCAGGCAAATTCCCACTTTCCAATCTCGCCCGCCGATCCCTTTCATTTTTTCCACCTCCTTGATTACTAGACGAACAAGAACGGCAGGAGGTTTTATAAAAACGAAAAAATCCTGAATAGTTGCAAATTTTTTTTGCAAAAAAACAGACGCACCTCCTGCGAGATGCGTCTGCCTCTGACTTACAATCGTACCCTTTATATTGCTGCTTCTCTAGCCTTCATCCGCTTTCCATACCCATGAAACCTGAGCGCGAACACCAACGCCCGGAAGGCCCAGTCTACATACATTCCATACCAGACGCCCATGATTCCCAGATTCATTCCTCTGACAAACCAGTAGGCCAAAAGAACCCGGAAGGCCCACATAGAGAAAATGGATACCGCCATGGTAAATTTGGGATCATAGCTGGCCCGCAGGGCATTGGGGAGGCAAAAGGCAATAGGATGAAGAACCATTACCAGGCTGTGGACCGTAATCATTCGTACTGCCTCTGCGGCCGCCTCCGGCGAAAGCTGATAGATTCCCACAATCCCTCTTGAACCTGCCACCATGATAGAAGAAATTACAATCACAAATCCATAAGTAAGCAGAACCAGTCTTCTGGTATAGTACTTGGCCTGTTCATACTCTCTGGCGCCCACGCAGCGCCCTACTACCGTGATCATACCCAGGCCAATGGCTGTCGTCGCCAGATACTCCAAAGTTACCAAGTTGGAAGCCACTGCATAACTGGCCAGAGCGGTGGTTCCCAGGGAAGATACCAAACTCTGAAGGGTCAGCTTGCCCACCTGAAAAATGCTGTTTTCCAGACCGCTGGGAATCCCTACTGATAAAATGTTCCCGATCATTCGGAAACTGGGATACAGATCCTTCACCTTGCGTACACGCACCTGATTGTTTCTCCCCCGGATCAGCATCAGCATAATCACTGCCGCAGCTATCCTGGAAACCAGGGTAGGATAAGCCACTCCCTCTACGCCCCAATGAAGAATATAGACACAGGTATAGTTCCCCACCACATTGATGGCGTTCATAATCAGCGAGACATACATAGATATCTTGGAATTTCCCACGGACCGGTAGACGGCAGCGCAGGAATTGTAAAGAGCCAGGAAGGGATAGGAACATGCGGTAATCGCGAAGTAGGTCACCGCGTTGTTCATAACCTCCGTTTCCACACGTCCAAAAATCACACCCAGGAGGCCCCGGTTAAAAATCAATGCCACTGCCGCAATAGCAGCTGAAACCAAGGTAGTGATAAACACCAGCTGTCCTGCCGCGTGACAAGCCTTTCCTGCCTTCTTATTTCCAAGATACTGGGAGATTACCACCGCTCCTCCGGTCGCCAGCGCCGCCAGCAGCTGATTAATCAGCAGGCTGATGGAATCCACCAGAGAAACGCCGGACACCGCAGCCTCTCCTACAGCAGCCACCATAACCACATCCGCCATTCCAACTGCCACCGCCAACATTTGCTCGATAAGCAGAGGAATCAAAAGCTTCGTTAAATCCTTTCTTGAAAACAACATCTTTTTCGCCTCTTTATCCTTTCCGTCACGGCGCCGCCTTTTGCGGCCCCTCTCCCCTTTTTCCCATCATAAACCGAAACAGTCCCTGGGGCAGTTCAAACACAAATACAATTCCCAGAACAATCGCTACTGCTGTTTTTACCGCCATATAACCGTTTTGTACCGCCAGGCCCAGTTCATCCGTTACAATATAATAAACCGTCCAGTAAACTCCCGCTCCCGGCACCAGTGGGAAAATACCGGAAATCAGGAAGATGGTTACCGGACACTCCTTTGCCACCGCCGCCATTCTAGACAAAAATACAACTACCATAGCCGCAGTTAAAACCGCAGCTGAGTCTGTCCACTTCTGGGAAGCCAGAAGATAAACCGCCCAACCCGCGCCTCCAATAAGCCCGCACCATCGATATTCCCTCCTTGGGACCCCAAAGAGCAGGGAAAAGGAAACGGTGCCGATCATGGCGGCCAGAATTTCTCCAATCACAGCACGTCACCTCCCAGGGCTCCCATCATCATAGAGTAGGCCATTCCCACTCCGATGGCGATGCAGAAAAACACCAGCAGCGCATCCAGCATCCGAACGGAACCGGAAATATAATCGCCATCCGCAATATCCCGAATAGCGTTAGTAAAGGGCACACCGGGAATCAGGGGCATAATGGAGCCGATAATCATATAGTCCAACTGTCCCCCGCCCCTTGCCAGATATAAAAAGCAGCATATCAATGTCACCAGAGCCCCTCCCAGGATATTTCCCACAATCTTGGAGAGCTTCGGCCCGCTGACATAAAGGACAAACAAATATAGAAGGGTTCCGGCCGCCAAAGCGCAGCAGCCATCCACCAGCGTACCTCCAAAGAGGTAGCAGAAGGCTCCGCTTCCCACTCCGGATGCCAGAACCTGGGTAATCTTCCGTTTTCCCGGCATGGCCTTGATGGCGTTTAACGCCTCCATGGCCTCCTCCACCGTATACTTTCCCTGAGCGATTTCCCGGGACAGCTGATTCACCGCCGCCACCTTGTCCAGATGCGCTCCGCTGACAGGGATATGCTGAACCTTGGCGAAAAAGCCTTCTCTTTCGTTTCCCGCTGTAGCAAAGATTCCATTGCTGAGCACAAAAGCATTTCCCGACTCTACCCCAAAGTGCCGGCAAATCCGATCCATGGTTTCCTCCACCCGGAATATCTCCGCCCCGTTCTCCAATAAAAGATGGCCGGCTCCAATAGCCAGCTCCATCACTTCCTTATCCTCATTCTGCTGTCTCATCCCGCAGCTCCCCACATTTTTCCTGTACTCCAACGTTCTGCTCTCAAGCCCTCTTTTTTTCCAGCATAGCCCGCAGCAGGTCTACGGTCTGGCCCGGCGTCATGCCTTCCTCGTCGATAGTAATATCCGCGTAGCGCTCATAGTAGGCTGTCCGCTCATCGTAAAGGTCCCGGAGGGTCATCCCCTCCTTTAAAGCCACGCCCCGGTCCACTACATCTCCTACCCTGCGTTCCAGCTCCTCATAGCTCATCTTCAGATAAACCACGGTACTGATTTCTTTTAAATGCTCCATGGCTTCCTTCCCATAGATCACGCTGCCTCCAGGAGCAATAACGGAACGCTTCGCCTCTATGGAAGCGTTCACCCGGTTTTCTACCTGAAGGAATCCGTCCATTCCTTCCTGAGCGATAATCTCCTTTAAAAGACGTCCCTCCTTCTCCTGAATCAGGATATCCGCATCAATAAAGGAATACCCCAGCCGCTTTGCCAGAAGTACCCCGATGGTGCTTTTTCCCGCTGAGGGCATGCCAATCAGCGTTACGTTTGATTTCATTTTCTGTTCCTCCTGCTGTCCTTTTGAACACCTTTGGTCTTCCCCCCGTTCCCTGATCCCGTCCGCTTATCCTTCCTGACAGAATAACCGAAGCGGCCCAGTTCCTCTCCCAGGACCCGGTATCTGCCATGGGCATAGGCGATTAAATCCGCCTTCTCCAAATGAAACGTTCCCTTCTCGTCCAGATATGCCGGATCCACATCCACCGCCACAACCTCCGCCAGAAACATATGATGGCTGCCCAGCTCCAGAATCTGTCTGGTGCGGCATTCAATATTCACCGGGCTCTCCCCGATCAAAGGGGCCGAAACCTCGGAAGCCTGCAGGGGCGTCAGGCCCGTTTCCTTCCATTTATCCACATCCCGACCGGAACGGACCCCGCAGTAATCCGTCGCCCAGGCCAGGGAGCGGGTGGTCAGGTTGACCACAAACTCCCCCCTTTGCTTTAGCAGTTCATAGGAATATCGCTCCGGCCGCACGGAGATGGAAACCATAGGCGGGTCAGAACAGATGGTTCCCGCCCAGGCAATGGTGATGATATTGCTTTTCCCCTCCTCCCCGGCGACGCTGACCATGGCCGCCGGTACAGGGTAAAGCATATTGCCGGGTCTCCAAAGCTGGCGTTTCATCTCCCTCATGACTGCTCCGCCAGCATCAGCTCCGGAATCAGCTGCTTTTTCCGTGAAACCACTCCCGGCAGCTCCACAACGGGCTGGCCCTCCTCCTCAATTTCTTTGTGGAAGGCCTTGGCCGCCAGCTGCACCGCTCCCTGGCCGTGACACAGAAGCTCCGTGGACTGGGTTAAAATGTTGGTCAGCATAAAGAAGGTCATATTCAGGTCGTGCTCCGCACCCGCAATCTCCATGTAAGCCAGAAGTCTGGGTTTCAAAGCCTCCAGTTCCTCCTCATCCAGGGAGGTAATCTGTCCCACGCCGATGCCCAGCTTGCCGCTGGTAAAACGCTTGAAATCCTGATAAAAAATCTCCTTGTCGGATTTATCCTTCAGGTTGCTTCCCGCGGAGAACATCTGGATGGCGTATTTTTCAATATCCAGGCCCGCAATCTCAGCCAGCTCCCTGGCCGCCCGCTCATCCACCGCCGTACAGGTGGGAGAACGGAACAGCAGGGTGTCGGACACAATAGCGCTGCACAGAAGGCCTGCGATTTCCCGATCCACCTTAATGCCGTTTTCCTGGTACATCTGGTACACAATGGTAGCCGTGCAGCCCAAAGGCTGGTTGCGGAAAAACACCGGCGCCATGGTCTGGACCGTACCCAGGCGGTGGTGGTCGATAATTTCCATAATCTCCGCTTCCTCCACGCCTGCTACAGCCTGGCTCTTTTCATTGTGGTCCACTAAAATCACCTGCTTGCCTCTGGCGCCCAACAGGTTCCGGCGGGAAATCATACCCAGATATTTTCCATTCTTATCCAGTATCGGGAAATCCCGGTGGCGCTTATTGGCCATCACGTCCCGGATTTCATCAATAAAGTCCTCGCTGTCAAAAGTAATCAGATGCTCCCTGGTCATAAAGTAGCTGATGGGCATGCTCTGATTAATCAAACGAGCCGCCGTGTAAGTATCATAAGCAGTTGCAATGACTGTGCAGCCCCGGTCCTGGGCAATCTTCTTAATAGTCATGGAAACTCCCGCTCCCTCGCACACCACAATGCAGTCAGCGCCCATTTCAATCGCGCAGAGCTGGGATTCATAACGGTTTCCCAGGATCACCAGGTCGTGGGGCTCAATATAGTATTCCATCAAATCCGGATTAGCAGCCGCAATCAGCACCTTTCCCTGGTTGAAATAAGCCTCCGGGTCACCCACCATCATATCCGCTTCCAGCGTTTCCAGAATATTGGAATACTGGGTATTGGCCTTAGACAAAATACTGCTGTCATAAATATTCATGTAGGTCTTGGTAATATCGCCTACGGTAATCAATCCCTCCAGAGTGCCGTCCTCCCGCACGGAAGGGATCGTCACCACATTGTTCTCCTGCATGATATTCCAGGCCTTTTTCAGGGAAATATTGTCAGCCACTCCCTTCGTCTTACGAATTTCAATATCCTTGACCTGGGTTCTCACATCCGTCACCGGCAAAGGCTCCTTCATGCCAAAATAGTCCAGTACAAACTTTGTTTCCCGGTTCACCTGACCGGCTCTGCCCGGTACATAAACCTGACCGGTCAGCTTTTCTTTCAAATTCGCGTAACAGATGGCGGAGCAGATCGAGTCCGTGTCCGGATTCCGATGGCCGATTACGATGGTCTTTCGCTTCATCTCCTGTCCCATAGTTTCTCCTTCCTTTTTTATAATCTTTTGGCAACAGTCCGGGCCGGACAAGAAGATAAGCCCTCCTGAACTGTTATGTCTCTTGTGCGCTGCGATGTCTAATCAGTTACAATATTTTAACATACTGTTCATATTTCGTTCATACTTCTTTTTTATACTATTTGTATAGAAAAGAAAGCATTTCAATTCGCCTGATAGTCAAATTGCACATAGATTTTTCATAATTGCCCCGGCAGAGAAATCTCCGGGGTCTCCTCATGTCCGGATATTCCGGCCTGAGTCAGCACCTTAGACGCTTGTATCATCTTATAATAGGCGTGAATTCCCCTTTTTGTCAAGATTTCGTAATGTTTTAAATAGGAAAATTTTAATCACTTTTCTAAAATTTTTCACATTTTCCCTTTTCTGCTATGCTATCATAATAAATGGAATCTTACTATGTACAGACTGGAGGTTTTCATTATGCATACATTATTTCGCTGTGCCGCCATAGCTCTGGTCGGGCTGCTGGCTGCGGGGGGGCCGGCGGGAGACGGAACGTCCTCTCAGCCCAACCAAAGGGTCTATACGGCCGCAGCCTCTTCTGAAAATATGTCCCAAGCCCCGGAAAGCTCCTGCACCTACCGTCTCTTCGACTACGGCCCAGGAGTAGCTAATCTTTCCACCGGAGATAATCTTTCCGATTATCAATGGGCACTGAAAAACGAAGGACGCTTCCGCCGGATTCGCTCTCAGCTGAATCTGGAATCCCTGGGCGGGCTTTACGTTCACCGGAACGAAACAGGAGCCGTGGATGCAATCGCCCTTCCCAGACTGGAGCCAGGCAATTTCGATAAGGTTACCACTGAGGCCGTTGCCGGTATGGACATCAACATCAGTCAGGCTTGGGAGCTTTACGATCAGGCGCCCTCCAAGAGGCAGACCCTGGTGGCCGTCATCGACACCGGAATCGATACCTCCCATCCGGACCTGGCAAATGCCATCTGGGTCAATGAGGATGAGATTCCCGGGGACGGCATCGACAACGATGAAAACGGTTATATCGACGACGTCAACGGATGGGACTTCTTCTATGACAACAATCAGATTTATCTGGGTTCCGAGGACGACCACGGCACTCATGGAGCCGGAACTATTGCCGCCGGCCGAAGCAACGGAGGAATGGCCGGCATCACCGACAATCAGTATGTGAAGCTGATGGTGTTAAAGGCTCTGGGTACGGAAAATGGCATGGGAGCCCCGGAGGACATTGTGGAGGCCATCCATTACGCGGAAGCCAACGGAGCCGTCATCTGCAACCTCAGCTTCGGCTCTACAGAATATGACGAAAGCGTGGCCCAGGCCATCCAGAATTCCAACATGCTCTTCGTGGTGGCCGCCGGCAACGGGGACCGCTATGGAAACGGCTACGACATCGATCAGTACCCGGTATATCCCGCCAGCCTTCCCTTTGACAATGTGATTACGGTAGGCAATATTCTCTTTGACGGCAACCTGGATGAAAGCTCCAACTACGGCGTTCAAAACGTGGACCTGGCCGCTCCCGGAGTATACATCTTAAGTACGGTCAGCAACAATGAGTACGGTTACATGAGCGGCACCTCTATGGCCGCCCCTATGGTCACCGGAGTAGCCGCCATGGTTTATTCCAGCCGTCCGGATTTAAGCGTACTGGGCGTTAAGGAGGTTCTTTTAAACAGCGCCCGGCGGACAGAACAGCTGGCCGGCAAGGTGCTGACCGGCGGCATGCTGGACGCCGGGGCCGCCATGTCTTACGGGCAGACCGGATAACTCCGCATCACCCAAAAGCGTCCCAAAGGCAGCTCTTTTACCTTTGGGACGCTTTTTGCGCCTTATGTATACTACTCCTCCCGGTTATCCTCCGGCACAATGATATTCAGGAAGAATACCACCAGGAAGGATACCATCAGGGAACTTCCCAGGATATTCTTCAGAAGCTGCGGGCAGAACTGAAGGATATCGGGAACGCTCTCGATTCCGATTCCGATTGCCAGGGCGATTCCCACAATCATCTTATTCCGGTAATTAAGGGGCTGTTCACCCAAAAGCTGGATACCGGACATGGTAATGGCCGCAAACACCGTCACCGTAGCTCCTCCCAGCACCGGCTGAGGGATAGTCGCCATCAGAGCGCTGAACTTGGGGCAAATGCCTGCCGCCAGCATAATAACTCCCACAATCAGGAATACCCGCTTCGCCACTACCTTGGTGGTGCAGATAAGGCCCACGTTCTGGCTGTAGGGGTCGGTGGGAAGGCCGCCGATACAGGCGCCGATCATGCCGCAGATGCTCTGTCCCTTAATGGCTCCTCCCAGTTCCTGGTCCGTAGCCTGACGGCCAAATCCTCCCATAGCCGTAGAAGATACATCACCGATGGTCTGGACCGCCTGAACCACATACATAAGAATCATCATCAAAATGGCATCCGGATGAAATTCCAGCCCGAAATGGAAGGGAATGGGGATTGAGAAAAATCCGGCTTGATTAAAATCCGTAAAATCCACGATTCCCCCCATTACCAGGGCAATCACATAGCCTACCGCAATTCCGATCAGCATGCCGGACACTTTTACATAACCTTTTCCTCCCAGACTGCACAGAAGGGTAACTGCCAGAGTCACTAACGCCAGAATCCAGAACTGCCCGGAACCAAAGGTGCCGTTGGCCTGGGCTGCGGAACCGCCGCCCATATAGTTGATTGCCGTCTTATACAGGGACAGTCCGATACTCAAGACCACCGTTCCGCTGACAATGGGCGGGAAAAACTTTCGAATCTTTCCCATAAACATCCCAATAAAAATGGAAACAAAGCCTGCCACCAGCTGAGAACCGAAAATAGCGGAAATCCCATACTGGGTTCCGATCATTGTCAGAATCGGCATGTAGGCAAAGGCCACGCCCATAACGCTGGGAAGGCCCATGCCGAATCCCAGTACCGGATACAGCTGAAGCAGGGTAGTAATTCCCCCGATAATCATGGCTGCCTGAGTCAGCATAATTTCTTCTTCCGGAGGAAGACTCAGCGTACTGGCAATCAGCATCGGCGGGGTAATATTTCCCACCAGCATAGCCAGAACGTGCTGCAGGGCCTGGGGAAACGCCAGCCCCAGGGACGGCTTTCCATCCAGTTTAAACAGTTCGGCATTCTCTCTTATCTGCTTTTCCATACTACATATACCTGTCCTTTCCCCTAAAATTATTTGTAACAGTTCAGGACGGGCAAGAAGATACCCGCCGTCCTGAACTATTTCAATTATTTTAGCAAAAATATATCATATTCAGATAATATCGTCAATTCAAATATTTTTTTCAGTGATTTTTGCGCACACGCAAAAAAGCTGCCTGCTTTCACACAGACAGCTTTGTCTATTCGCATCTAATCTTTCAGGCCTTTAAGCGGCTCCATTCTTAAACAGGATAAGCCTTACTATCCTTATCCGCAATAGTCTGATCCACCTTGGTCTGCTGAGCTTCTCTGTAGATGAAAAACTCCTTGGCAACCTGGGGGAACAGAGCGTAGCTGAGCACATCCTCATCCTGCTGCTTCCACTGAGCGCACTCCTTCTCGAACTGAGGCAGCTGAGGCGCAATCAGGTCTGCGGGACGGCAGGTAATGGGCGTCTCATCACCGATAATCTTCTTCTGAACCTCTGGGTTAAAGGGCTTAACGGTCTGACCGAACTCTCCAAGCATAATCTTCTTGGACTCTTTGGGAACCATCTTATAGCGCTCGCCCATGATCACATTCAGCACAGCCTGGGTACCAACGATCTGTGAGGAAGGAGTAACCAGAGGCGGCTCACCAAAGTCCTTACGAACTCTGGGAATCTCCTCAAGCACTTCGCGGTACTTGTCTTCCTGGCCAGCTTCCTTTAACTGGCTTACCAGGTTGGAAAGCATACCGCCGGGTACCTGGTACTGCAGGGTTTTGATATTTACACCCAGAACCTTGGGATTTAAGAGACCGCTCTTTAACGCCTCCTCGCGGATGGGCTGGAAATAATCGGCAATCTCAGCCAGCAGATTCTGATCATATCCGGTATCATAAGGTGTTCCTCTGAAGGTCTCAACCATAACCTCCGTAGCCGGCTGGCTGGTTCCCAGCGCCAGAGGAGACATAGCGCAGTCAATGATATCACAGCCTGCCTCTACGGCCTTCAAATATGTCATGGAAGCAACGCCGGAGGTATAGTGGGTATGCAGGTCAATGGGAAGGGTGGTTCCCTCCTTCAGGGCGGTTACCAGCTCAGCGGCCGCGTAAGGGGTCAGCAGGCCGGCCATATCCTTGATACACAGGGAATCAGCGCCCATCTCCTCGATTTCCTTAGCAATATTCTTCCAGTAATCCATGGTGTAAGCATCGCCCAAGGTATAGCACAAAGCAATCTGAGCATGGCCCTTTTCCTTCTTGGTAGCCTTAACGGCAGTCTCCAGATTGCGGATGTCGTTGAGGCAGTCAAAGATACGGATGATGTCAATACCGTTTGCGATGGATTTCTGAACAAAGTACTCCACCACATCGTCAGCATAGTGGTTGTAACCCAGAATATTCTGTCCGCGGAACAGCATCTGCAGCTTGGTATTTTTAAAGCCGTCTCTCAGTTTTCTTAAGCGATCCCAGGGATCTTCCTTCAGGAAGCGCAGGCACGCATCAAAGGTAGCGCCGCCCCAGCACTCTACCGCATGGTAGCCAACCTTATCCATCTTGTCCACAATGGGCATCATCTGCTCGGTGGACATTCTGGTGGCCAGCAAAGACTGGTGCGCGTCGCGAAGGACGGTTTCTACAATCTTAACTGGCTTCTTCTCTATTTCTGCCATAGTCATAATCCTCCTAATTATTTACAGTTCGTAACTGTCCGGTACCCGTTACAGTTACTACAGTTCAACCATTATACGCCAAATACTGCCATAAATGCGCCGGCGGCTACTGCCGTGCCAATTACGCCGGCTACATTGGGCCCCATCGCATGCATCAGCAGGAAGTTGGTGGGATCTGCCTCAGAACCAACCTTCTGGGATACACGGGCTGCCATAGGTACTGCGGATACGCCGGCGGAGCCGATTAACGGATTAATCTTGCCTCCGGTCAGCTTGCACAGAATCTTGCCCAGAATGACGCCTCCGGCTGTGCCGAAGATAAAGGCCACCAGTCCAAGGGCCACAATTTTAAGGGTTGTTACATTCAGGAACGCTTCCGCGCTGGTGGTGGCTCCTACAGAGGTGCCCAGCAAAATAACCACGATGTACATCATGGCATTGGAAGCGGTTTCCATCAGCTGCTTTACAACGCCGCACTCCCTGAACAGATTGCCCAGCATAAGCATTCCGACCAGGGGAGCAGTGGACGGCAGAATCAGGCATACGGCCACGGTTACTACGATGGGGAATAAGATCTTCTCCAGCTTGGAAACCGGACGCAGCTGCTCCATCTTAATCTGTCTCTCCTTTTCCGATGTAAGGAGTTTCATTACCGGCGGCTGAATAATGGGTACTAACGCCATATAAGAATATGCTGCCACCGCGATGGGGCCCATAATCTGTGTCTGTCCCAATTTACTGCAAAGGAACAGGGAGGTGGGGCCGTCTGCGCCTCCGATGATTGAAATTGCAGCTGCCTCTGCGCCGGAAAATCCCAGCAGAATTGCCAGGAAGTAAGCTGCGTAAATCCCCAGCTGTGCCGCAGCTCCCATAAGGAAGCTGATGGGATTGGCAATCAGGGGGCCGAAGTCCGTCATTGCGCCTACTCCCATAAAGATCAAAGAGGGCAGAATGCTCCACGCATCCAGCTGGAAAAAATACCATAAAAGCCCGCCGGTGCCATTGGATGCTTCCTCCGGAGAATACATAATATCCGGATAAATATTCACCAGCAGCATGCCGAATGAGATGGGAATCAGGAGCAGAGGTTCAAAGCCCTTTTTAATCGCCAGCCACAGAAAAAACAGCGCTACTGCAATCATAATATAGTTACCTGCTTCCAAATGGAAAAATGCCATCTGGTTCAGCAGGTTGTTGATCAAGCTGCTAAAATCCATAATATTTCCTCCATAGCGGAACTGCAGGAGGCAGCCCCGCTTTTAATCCTACATTTTAGTTCATCGTTGCAAGTACGGCTCCGGACTCTACAGAATCACCGGAGGAGACATTAATGCTGGCAATGGTGCCATCCTGAGGCGCCACAATATCATTCTCCATCTTCATGGCTTCCAGAATCAGGATTGCCTCACCTTTCTTAACAGCCTGTCCAACAGCTGCATTCACCTTTACCACTTTGCCAGGCATGGGAGCGGTTACTTTTACAGAACCAGCTGCTCCTGCAGGCGCTGCTGCGGGGGCGGGGGCTGCTGCAGGAGCAGGGGCCGCTGCGGGGGCGGGAGCCGCTGCGGGGGCCGGCGCTGCCGCGGGAGCGGGGGCTGCTGCTGCGGGAGCAACGGGAGCTGCCGCCTGAACTACGCCTCCGGTAATTCCATCCTCAACAGTTACTGCATATACTTTTCCATTAATTGTAATTGTATAACTCTTCATGATTTGATTCCTCCTGGATTATTTTAAATTGATATGATTCCTTTATGAGCGTTTCCATCTGGCGTCCTTTGCCCGGCGGATGGAACGCACCTTCAGGCCGTTGGCCGGAACCGACTCATAGGCCGCAATAGCAGTAGTAATCAGAAGCAGAAGTTCCGTATCGTCCATCAGGTCCTCTCCTGCTGCGGGAACTGCCGCAGGCGCAGGGACCGGCGCGGGAACTGCTGCGGATACAGGGGCAGGGGCGGAAGTTTCTTCCTCAGAGCCCTTTCCTTCCTGAGCATTGTGGATAAACTTGAAGGCCGCGATAATCAGGCTGATTACAATCAGAACAATGAACACGGTTCCCAGACCGAAGCCCGCGTAAACTCCCGCATCCTTCATCTGATCGCCCAGAGAGGCGTTGTCCGCTTCACCGGTACCGCTAGCGAACGCCACCTGCATATAGCCTGTATAGGGATCTACGTTCACCATAAAGCGAATCTGACCATCTTCATAGGTTACGGGGATGACCGCCGTATAGGTTCCATCCTCAACCTGATTGACCTGGGCCCCGCCGTAATCGATGGACCGGGGAGTGCCATACTCGATTTTGGCCTCCAGCAGAGCGTCAATCATAGAAATCATCGTTTCGTCGCCACTATCCTCTGCCATGGCCTGCTGTACTATGATCTCCTCTCTGCTCAGAGACAGCAGCTGCATAGCCGCCTGCTTGACCAAGGTGACCATATTTTCATCTTCCGCAGGAGTCCCCTCCGTGGCGAAGGGAATCTCCCCCTCTTCTGCCGCGAACGCAACGGAGAAGGCTGACAGGCTCACCAGGCAGGCCGCCATCAAAGCTGCCGCCGCTCGTCTTAATAATCCTTTCATATACCTGTCACCTCACTTTAAACTGTTCCATGCTTCTTGGACGGACGATCCTCTCTCTTGGTGAACAGCATCTCAAATGCCGCTGCCACACGCTGGCGGGTTTCCTGAGCCTCAATGATATCGTCCACATAGCCTCTCTTGGCTGCTGCCAGAGCGCTGGACTGGAGGGCAGTATACTCCGCTTTCTTCTCATCAATGAGAGCCACGGAATCCTCTGCGGCCTCGATCTCCTTTGAATACATAATCTTAACCGCCTCAGCAGGATCCATCATGCCGATCACAGCATCCTTCCATGCGAATACCACATCTGCCCCAATGGACTTGCTGCCCATGGTCAGGTAAGCGCTTCCAAAGGCGTTTCCGGCAATCACCGTTACCTTGGGTACGCTGGCATTGGCGTAGGCGTAAGTCAGACGGCCTGCAGCCTTGGCAATGCGCTTCTCAGTACACTTGCTGGCCTGATAGCCCTTTACATTTACCAGGGTCAGGACAGGAATATTAAATGCGTCACAGAAATTAATGAAGTCCGCCGCCTTTTCACAGCCGGCTGCGGTCAGAACAGGCTCATACTTATCCTCTCCGTCCTGGCTGCGGTTCGCCACACATCCAATGGTCACGCCGTTTAAACGGATAAAGGCGGTTACCATGGAAGGAGCGTAGTTCTTCTTAACCTCCATGAAGAAGTTATTGTCAGAAATCATGGCAAGAGCCTGAGCGGTGTCGCCGGCAAAGCTTTCGATTCCCGCGCACATGCGGTTTAAATCATCCTGGCACTCGCCGTAAGACATATCGTCCTCGTTGTTGGCCGGAAGAATGGAAATCAGGGTACGGATCTGTTCAAGCACAGCCGCCTCGTCGCCCACGAAGTCTACCAGGCCTGCCTCCTTGCTCTGGAACGCGGCGCTGGAGGTATCACACTTGGATGTGTAATTTCCGCTGATGGCGTTGGGCGCGTTCACAAACAGACGGGCGGATTTCTCCTCCATGAAGGTGAAGTCGGTAATGGCCGCAGATACTGCCATACCGCCGCCGCAGGTGCCGAAGATTGCGGAGATCTGCGGAATCACGCCGGAAGCCATGGTCTGGCTTAAGTACATCTGTCCAAAACCGTTCAGCGCGTCCGTTGCTTCCTGAAGACGCAGACCGGCGCAGTCAATGAGCCCGATTACCGGAGCGCCCATCTTCATGGCCATGGAATAAAGGTTGGAGATTTTCTTCGCATGCATCTCACCCATGGAACCTCCCATCACGGAAGCATCCTGGCTGTACACATACACAAGGCAGCCGCCGATGGTACCGTATCCGGTTACCACTCCGTCCGCAGGGGTTTCCTGCTCAGTCATGTTAAAGTCCGTGCTTCTGGCCGTAATGTAAGCGCCGACTTCAACAAAACTGTTTTCATCAAGCAGCGCCGCAATGCGTGTGCTTGCTGAAGTTTGTGCTGAATTACTCATATTGCAGTCCTCCATTAATAGTATTTTTACAATATAGGCGGCAGTATCACAGCCGCCGCCTATACAATGTGAAAATCTTGCCAAGTTTAATTATATCTTGAATCATTTTCAATTTCAAGGTATTTAAAGGAAAAGCTTTCCCCTTTTGACAAAGTTTTTACCTATGAACTACATAGCAAAAAACTTATCATGAATCACCTGAACCGCCTTTGCGGCATCTTTTCTGTCCACTAAAACGGAGATTTTAATCTCGCTGGTTGAAATCATGTTGATGTTGATTCCCGCGTCGTACAGGGCCTCGAAGAGTTTGGCCGCCACGCCGGGACTGCCGATCATCCCAGCCCCCACCACGGAAACCTTTGCCACATCCGCATTGGTCTCCATGGACCGGAATCCGATGCTTTCCTGATGTTCCCGCAGAAGTCCTGAGGCCTTCTCCAAGTCTCCCTCTGCCACCGTAAAGCAGATATCCTTACGCTCCGCCTGTCCGATTCCCTGAAGAATAATATCCACGTTAATATTGTTTGCCGCCAGCAGGGAAAAGACCTTAAAAGAAGTCCCCGTCTCGTCCGGCACGCCAAGAAGCGCAATTCTGGCGATATTTTTGTCCTTTGCCACGCTGCTGATATAGGATTTCTCCACTCCCTTTGCCACCTCCTAGATTTTGGTCCCCGGGCGTCCCGTAAAACTGGAAAGAACCTCCAGCTTTACATTATATTTCTTCGCCATCTCCACAGAACGGTTGTGAAGTACCTGGGCCCCCAGGGTCGCCAGCTCCAACATCTCGTTGTAGGTAATCTCATCCAGCTTTCTGGCCCCCTTTACCTCCCTGGGATCCGCTGTATAAACCCCGTCCACATCCGTATAGATTTGACACAGATCCGCGTGAAGGGCCGCCGCCAGGGCCACCGCCGAGGTATCGGAACCGCCTCTGCCCAAGGTTGTAATATCCCCCAAACGGTTAATTCCCTGAAATCCGGTTATGATAACAATTCTCCTCCGGTCCAGTTCCGCCTCCACCCGTTCTGTATCCAGACGCTTGATTCTTGCGTTCATGGAGACGGTATTGGTTAAAACTCCGGACTGCCACCCGGTCAGAGAAACCACCGGATACCCCATCGCTTCAATGGCCATGGCGCACAGGGAAACGGAAATCTGCTCGCCGGTGGAGAGCAGCATATCCATTTCTCTGGGGGAAGGGTTGGGATTAATTTCCTTTGCCTTCTCAATGAGCTCATCGGTCGTATCTCCCTGAGCAGACAGCACAGCTACCACCCGATGTCCCTGGGCGTATGTATCCGTAATAATCTTTGCCACATGGCGCAGGCGCTCTGCGTCCGCTACCGATGTGCCTCCGAATTTTTGTACAATCAGGCTCATCTCATTATCCTCTCGCATCTTAGTCGCTGGCTACTCGCCAGTTATCCGGAACGGCTCATCTTCTTAACCGCCGTCCTGAACTGTTACCATCATTTTACTACCTGTCAATGATTTGTCAATCTTTTTCACCTGCGGCTCCATGGCTGCGGTACACTTTATTCAGCGTAAATCCCCTTCCTCTCACTTCATTGATCTGGCTGACCACAATAAAGGCCTCCGGGTCTGCCTCCAGAATCAGCTGATTGACTTTGGGAAGGTCCCGGTTGGAAATGACTGCCAGAATCATTTCCTGTTCCTTGTGGAGATAACCGCTTTCCATATGAAGCAGTGTGGTTCCGCAGTCAATGCGCTCTCCCAGCAGCCGGTTAATCTTTTCATATTCTCCGGAGATAATCTTTACCTGAATCTTTGCGGTTCCCATTACCAGCACCTTGTCCAGCACCAAGGTATAAACCATAATCAGCAGAATTCCATAGAGGATCGAATACAGATCCGCCGCCGCCACCTGGAGGGCCAGGATGATACAGTCAAAGAGATAGATGACAAAGGATACGTTAAAATTCCACTTTTTTTTGCCTATCAGTGCCGGAATATCCATTCCGCCGGTAGAAGCCCCGGCCCGCATCACCACGCCAATCCCGGCGCCGATGAGAAGCCCGGCGTAAATCACAGCCACCAGTTTTTCCTCCATCACAAATCCAGGAACTCCCGTCCACTCCAGTATGCTCAGCATAAGGGGATTTTTTTGGGTTGAGGCCGCAGTGGAAACAGCAAACTCCTTTCCCAGCACCCAGGCTCCCCACAGAAACATAGTGACATTAAAGCACCAAACAAAGACGCTTACCGGGATTCCTGCCGTCCGGTTAAAAAACAAGGCCAGTCCCGTGGTTCCCCCCGTAATCAAATCATTTGGTACGATAAACAGATTCACTGCCATAGCGTACATCAAATTTCCTAATACAATCATCAGTGCCCTTCCTCCCAGGCCTCTCCATACCGCTTTCTCTTTCATTGTTAATTCCTCTCCTTTTCCGCTTTATCAGAATAAAATCCACGCAAAAAGGACGGCTGCCATAAGCCGTCCTTTTCTCTGATTCTGAACTGTATTTTTTGCGGAAGCATCCTTCCGCTTCCTGTCCCTTTCATCTGATTTTGCGCTTTCTGTTTCCGAGTTTTCTGTGATAATTCCGAACCGGCTGGTATCCGGAAGACACCTGGTCCTCCTGCCCGCTCCGGATTGCCCTACGGATGTAATGGTAGCACGGACAGCGGACCCTGTCAAGGGAGCGCGTTTGTGCGCTTTGCTTTTCTTTCCTTGCTTTTCTCCTCCGTCGCATTTATAATGGAAAGAAATATCCATAGCAAACAGGGAGGCATATGCCTATGACATCATCAAAATCTGACCGCCAGAAGGCCGGTTCCGTTTTCTCATATTTACAGAAATATTACCCCTTCTGGGACAAGCTGAATGAGCGGGAAAAAGAGTCATTTACCTCCTGCTCCGCATTGCGGAGCTGTCCCAAAGGCAGTTTCATCCACAGTGAACGGGACGAATGCTTAGGCATCCTTTTAGTGCTTTCCGGACAGGTCCGGGTCTATATGCAGTCCGATGAAGGGCGGGAGGCCACCCTGTTCCGTCTTGGTACGGGGGATATCTGCACCTTATCCGCCTCCTGCATGATTGATGAGATTACCTTTGATATCCTGATGGAAGCCGCCGAGGACAGCCAGCTTTTAATCACCCCAACCTGCGGCATGCGGCGGATTATGAAGGATAATATCTACGCGGAAAACTTTCTCTACAAGCGCTCCACAGAGGAGCTGTCGGAGGTCATCTGGTCCATGAGCCAGATGCTCTTTCAAAGCTTTGACAAGCGCCTGGCGGCCTGGCTGGAGGATGAGCGGCGCTCCACCGGCTCCCCGGTGATTGCCACCACCCACGACCAGATTGCGAAAAACCTTGGCAGCGCCAGAGAGGTGGTTTCCCGGATGCTGAAATACTTTGAGCGGGAGGGCTATGTGTCCCTGTCCAGAGGGGCTGTGACAATCATCAATCCCAAGGGGCTGGCTGCGCTCATCGACTGAACTCCCGCCTTCTCCTGATTCGCCTGCCGGAGCTCTTTGCCGTATAACGGCTGTTATCGCCCGTCCATAAACAGCTCAATCATCCTTCTGGCCCCCTGGGAGAGGAATTTATTCCTATGATAAATCACCGCGAATTTCCGTTCCATGGAGAGCTCCCGGACCTGAAAGGTTCCCAGCTCTCCTTTCCTAATGCTCTCCGCCACCAAAGACCACGGCAGCACCGACAGGCCGATTCCCGCCGCCACCGCCCGGATGATGGCCTGGTTGCTGGCGCTCTGCCAGAGAATCTTAAGGTCCAGCTCATGGGCGGCGGCCAGGCCGTCAAAAATTTCCCGTCCGGCGCTGCCCTTTTCCCTTAAAATAAAATTCTCCTTCTGAAGGCTGGCAAATTCCACATCCTCCCTTCCCTCAAAGGCGTGTCCCCTGGGGCAAATCAAGACCAGCCGGTCCCCGGCAAAGCTTTCGCTGATAATATAGGGACTGTGGGCCGCCCCTTCAATCACGCCGAAATCAATTTCATTTTCCAGGACGCAGCGCTCAATCCGCTCGGAATTCCCGATCAGAGCCTCCACCTGAAGCTGTGGAAACAGCTTCCCCATAGCGTTCACGCAGCGGGGCAGCAGATACGTTCCAATGGTGATGCTGGTCCCCACCTTCAGGGTACCCTGTCCATCCCAGTCTCCCACCGCCGCCTCCATCTCATCCATCAGGGATACGATATGGCGGCCGTACTGGAGAACCCGCTGTCCCTGTTCCGTTAAAAATATCTTTTTGGAAATCCGGTCGAAGAGCTTCACCCCGTAGTGCTCTTCCATCTCCCGGACAGCCTGGCTCACCGATGGCTGAGACATAAACAGCTGGTCCGCGGCCTTCGTCATGCTCCCGGTATCGCATACCGCCAGAAAAATGCGCAGATGTCGGATAGTCATTGAAATAAATCCCTCCCGCTGATTTCGATACATAGGCAAATCCATATGAATACTATAAAATTATACTATTTTACATATAATCCATCAAGGCTTATCCTAAGAGCAGAACATCACGTAAAAGGCAGGTAATCTTCCTATGAAACCCTCGCTGCGCAAGCTTTTTCTCACCAATCTTTACTTAAGCGCCTTCACCTTCGGCGGAGGCTATGTCATTATCACTCTGATGAAAAAAGAGTTCGTGGACCGTTTCCACTGGATTGATGAACAGGAAATGCTGGATTTGGTGGCCATCGCCCAGTCCTGTCCCGGCCCCATTGCCGTCAATGGAGCCATTGTGGTGGGATTTCAGATGGCGGGAATCCAGGGACTTTTGATTTCCGTCCTGGCAACGGTGCTGCCTCCCTTTGTCATCCTCTCCCTCATCTCCCTGTGCTACACGGCTTTCCGCAGCAATGATTATGTGGGATGGATGTTAAACGGCATGCAGTCCGGCGTAGCCGCCGTCATCGCTCAGGTGGTAGTGGAAATGACCGGCGGACTGGTCCGGGACCGCAGGTGGCTCTCCATCCTGGTGCTCTGCGCCGCCTTCCTGGCAAGCTACGTGCTGGAGGTGAACGCCGCCCTGATTATCCTGGCAGCGGCGGTCTTTGGACTGCTGACCAGAAACCTGAACCATAAAAAGGATCATCAGACAGACCAGACGAAAAAGGAGGAGACATCATGAATCTTTATCTCCAGCTTTTTATCAGTTTTCTTCAGATTGGCGCCCTCAGTTTCGGCGGAGGCTACGCCGCCATGCCCTTAATCCAGCAACAGGTGGTAACCCTCCACGGCTGGCTCTCCCTGTCGGAATTTACGGACCTGATTACCATTTCCCAGATGACCCCCGGCCCCATCGCCATCAATTCCGCCACCTTCGTGGGAACCAGGGTCGGCGGGTTCTGGGGGGCCCTCTGTGCTACCACCGGCTGCGTCCTGCCTTCCTGCCTGCTGGTTTCCCTGCTGGCCTGGGCTTATTTAAAATACGGTCACCTCTCCATAATCCAGGACGTACTCTCCTCCCTGCGCCCGGCGGTGATCGCCATGATCGCCTCGGCAGGTTTTTCCATCCTGATATCCATCCTCTGGCCCCAGGGACTCAGTTCCCTGGCCGCTCTGGCCCAGAATGTAAACCTTCGGGGATTTCTGATTTTCCTGGGAGCCCTGGTCCTTTTGATCCGTCTGCGCATGAACCCGATCCTCGTCATGGTGCTGTCCGGGGCTGCGGAGGTACTCTGCCAGCTGGCCCTCCGGCTGATTGACGTCTGATTGACTGCCGGTTTGCCGCCAATCTCCCACCGATTTACCGCAGATTCGCTCCATATCCGGTTGACAAAATCTTCCTCTTCTGTACAATTAAAAGTAACAGTTCCGAACGGCGTAAACTGTTACAGTAAGGTGTGCAAGGGGGGAATTATGAAGAAATCGAAAATCACTGTCAGCAGCAGCCAGATCATCAATGGACTAGCCTTGTATTTTTCACTGTCATTTCTGATTGCGGCGGTCTTTGCCGCCTTTTATACCGGCGAAATCGGCGCGGTCTTTCGGGGCTGGTATCTGATTCTGGTTACGCCCTCGCCTCTGGTAACGGATTACTTTGCCATCGGCGGGCTTTCCAGCGCCCTGCTCAATGCCGGAGCCTGCGGCCTGGCCTGCTTTGTTTTCATGGTATGCTTAAAGGGGGATTCCCATGTGAATACCCTGGCCGGTTTCTTTCTGGTCATCGCCCACTGCTTCTACGGACTCAATTTTCTCAATATGTGGCCCTGTTTTCTGGCCCCGATTCTCTTTCTGCGCCGCCGGAAGCTTGATTTGAAAGCTAATCTTCACATCTGCATGTTTTCCACCAGCTTTGCTCCCTTTATCAGCGAATTCTTATTCCGCTATACCCGTCACGGGGAATACGTGTTCGGGAAACCGGAGGTTACGATCTTCGGCGTTCTGGTCGCTATCCTTTTTTCCATTCTCATCGGCTTTATGGTTCCGGTCATCCTGCCGGGAGCAAAGTCCTGGCACAAGGGCTACAATCTGTACAACGGCGGCCTGGCTTTTGGCCTGTTCGGCTTCTTTTTATACAATTTCCTCTATAAAACCATGTGCCTCCCCGGGGTAACTCGGGTCACTCAGGTTAGTGAAATTTATCAGAGCTTCGAGCATAATCATATTCATTTCGCCACCCCTTTCTTTCTGAGTCTCTTTCTGGTCTGCCTGGGAGCAGGCTTTCTGCTCAACGGCAAAACCTTCCGGGGGTACGGCGCTCTTTTAAAGGATACGGGCTATGCCAGCGATTTCAGCCAAAAATATGGGATGCCCCTCTGCCTGGTCAACATCGGCGTCTGTGGCATCCTCTTTCTCCTCTATCTCAACGTGATTACCCGGCTGACGGAAGGAGCCGGTTTTACCGGCCCTACCATGGGCGTCCTTTTGGCTTCCTTAACCTTCACTTCTATGGGACAGCAGCCCAAAAACGTGTGGCCCATTGTTTTCGGCTACCAGCTTCTCTATTATGTCACCATGGCCGCCTGTGCCATCCACGACCGTGAGCTGAGCTGGTCCATCTCAACCCAGAGCTACATCAACGGCGTGGCCTTCGCCACCGGTCTCTGTCCCGTCAGCGGCCGCTTCGGCGTCCGGGCCGGGATTCTGGCGGGATTCTTATGCGCCTCCATGTGTACCGCCACCAGCGCCCTCCACGGAGGCCTGGTACTCTACAACGGCGGCTTCACCGCGGGCATCACCGCTCTGATTCTTCTGCCTATACTGGAATACTACCTGCCTGCCCCAAGAACCGAGATGAAGGAACAGAATTTAAGAGCCGTCATCGCCCTCATCGACCATTCTTCCTCCGACCAGGAAGATTAACGTACTGACCCACTAGACCGTCGCGCCGTTTTCCTTCAGCCACCGTCTTCTCTCCTTGTAGTCCGGCAGAACCTTCTCCACAATGGCCCAAAACCGTGGCGAGTGGTTCATCTCCCTTCGGTGAGCCAGCTCGTGGACCACCACATAGTCCAAAACTTCCGGCGGCATAAGAATCAGCTTCCAGTGAAAATTTAGGTTTCCCCTGGCGCTGCAGCTGCCCCACCGAGTTCTGGCGCTGCTGAGGCGGACAGTACCATAGGTCACATTCATGATTTTCGCGAAATAAGCGGTCTGTTCCAAAAGCCGCTCCTTGGCCCTCTTACGATAAATGCGCTCCAGGGCGGAATTCTCCTCGTAATCCCGCCTGGGGCGCATCTGCGTCTTCTCTCTTCTCTGTTCCATCATCAGCCATTTTTCCACAATCCAGCGGCTGTGCTCCCGGATGAAAGTTCTGGCCGTTTTATCCGGCGTGCGGCGGGGAAAACGGGCGTAAATCCGGCCGTCCGGCTTTACCTCCAGGCCCATGGTCTTTCTGGCGGAATAGACCGCCTGAACCTGAAGGCTTCCCTCTCTGCCTCCGGCTTTCCACTGAATTTCTACCTGTCCCAACAAGGCCCCTCTCCTCCTTTTTCCATCTTCCTCATCTGTCCGAAAACGCCGGCCGGAAGCCTACAGCACATCGGAAAAATGCGGCCGCAGCCGTTTAAACATCTTAAGACCCACCAGCAGGATTACCACCGTCACTCCCCAGTAGTAGAGGGTCATGGTGGGCCGCTCCCAGAACCAATTGCCAGTAAGCATGCTGTCCCGGTAGCCCGCCACGATATAATAAAAGGGATTCAGCTTCAGCACTGTGGCCACCCAGGGCGCCCGGCTGGTAAACATGGCCTCATCATACATAATTGGCGTCAGCCAGATGCCAAACTGCAGGCAGATTCCTACAATATTGGCCATATCTTTGAAAAATACATTCACCGCGCTGGTAAAATATCCGATGGCAAGGGCCAAAACCGCCGCCGCCAGGGAATAATAAAGGATCTGAATCCAGGTGATGAATACCGGCTGCCCCATTACCAGATAAAGGGCCAGCATAATCAAAATGAAGAAGGCGTGGACCATCAGGCAGGAGGTCAGCTTAATGATTGGCAGAATCTCCACCTGGAAGACCACCTTTTTGACCAGGTAGCTGTACTCCTGCAGACATCCGGTGATGGCGTTCATCGCCTCGCTGTAAAAAAACCAGGGCACCAGGCCGGGCACCAGCCACACCACATAGCTGGCGTTTGGCACCGGCGGAACGGATTTCATGCCGTATTCTCCGAAAATAAACCAGTAAATCAAAACCGTTACCAAGGGCTGGAGAAACATCCAGACGATTCCGAAATAGGAGCCCACGAAACGTTTTCTAAAATCCGCCTTGGAAAGGTCCAGAATCATTTTCCGCTTGCGGACAATCTCTTTTCCAAGAGAAATCACATAACCCATAGTTCTTGTTTTTCCTCGTTTCTAAGACTTAAAAGCGGAAGGTTTCCTTGAATCCGCCCCACTTTTTGTCCTTTTCGGAGATGATAAGTTCCATCCCCTCTTCAATGGGCCAGTCAACGCCGATTTCCGGGTCGTCCCACTTTAAGCCGCCCTCATCCCCCGGATGATAGAAGTCCGTACACTTGTAGGCAAACTCCGCCTCATCGGACAACACCAAAAATCCGTGAGCAAAGCCCTCGGGAATGTAAAACTGCTTCTTGTTCTCCGCGGAGAGAATCACTCCGAACCATTTGCCGTAGGTGGCGGACTTCTCCCGCAGGTCCACCGCCACGTCGAACACGGTGCCTCTCACCGCCCGCACCAGCTTCCCCTGGGGATACTGCTTCTGATAATGAAGGCCCCGCAGCACGCCCTTTACGGACATGGACTGGTTGTCCTGGACGAATACCATATCCAGTCCGGCCTCTTTGAAATCGTTCTGGTTATAAGTTTCCATAAAATACCCACGCTCATCTTTAAAGACCGTGGGCTCAATCACATACAGACCCTCAATGGGGCAGGTCGTAACTTTAATCTTTCCCATAATTCCATGCTCCTTTTTTACCTTCAAAGGCTTGTACCATTTTATCATGTAAGGAGTGGAAATACAAGGCCCAATGAAAAAAACGGAAGTCCCGGGGCTGCCGCTAATCCTTCAGGTCCGCGATTTCTCCCATGTCCGGCAGCCATACGCCGGAGGCGTCGATGAAGCTGCTCTGATCTTCCATCTGGCCCCGGATGGTGGAGGGGATCTCTCCCTCCAGCTGCCCCCGCACGCTTCGGGCCCGAAGAAGGCAGAACCGGATGATGGTATCCGCTCCCAGCTGGAAATCCTCGTAGGAGCAGAAAGCGGTAGGGTCATTCTTCACATAAGGCGCAATCAGCTCTCTGGTCCAAGCCGCGAACCGCTCAAACCGGCCGCTTTCAAAATATCCTGCCAGCAGCTGGTCAAAGTAGCGGTGATACTGCTCAAAGTAAGCATCCACCTTCATTAAGTTGTGGTACAGGGGACGCTTTCGCATAATCTCCCCGCTGGCCGGGGTATTGATGGGATAATTCACATAGAGGGTGGAATCGTTCACCGGGTCAGGCATTCCCAGAGAGTAGGTAGCAAAGGCCAGATTATAGTCCCAGGGCAGGATGCTCAAGCGGCCGTCCTCCTCATACAGAAAATAATTGTGGCCGGTTTTCCCCAGATAACTGTCCATGTTCACCACGAAAACCTGGACCGTAAAATAGCGAAGCACCTGCTCCACATTCACCGCCTCCTCCAGATTCTCCCCGGAATCCAGAGTCTTCAGGGCCTGAATCACCCTCCGTTTGTCCTCGTCGGAAGGGTCAAATTTGGCGTTCCGGAAAATATTATCGTAGCTGTCAAAGAAGTCTCCGGTATAGCGCAGGTGAACGTCGGCATTTTCATCATTCAGGGAACGGTAGTCCGGCTTGTAGAGCTGGCCGTGGTCCGGGCCGAAATTCCTCCTGGCAAATGCCTCCTCCGGCTCCTCGATGGCCAAAAACAGTCCCCAATCCTCCCCGTTCACCTGCACCCAGGCATAGCTGCACAGGGGCGTGGGAACCTCCATATATTCCATCATATCGTAGGTAATCCAGGTCTTCATATAGCTGTTGTCCTGAAAGGAGGAATCCAGGGAAAATTTGTCCAGACCGTAATAATTTCCCGATGTATAATGGTCAAACTCCACCTTCAGGCTGTAGCGGTCCAGACCGTACCGCTCCGTCAGCCTGCGGGAATTATTTCCCTTGGCCCGCAGTCCCACATTGGCAAAACTTTCCCCGTCAATCCGGATGGTGCATGGATGGTACTCCTCCTGAGGAGCCGACTGGAGAAACCCTTCCCAGTCCTCAATCAGGATTTCCACCTGATGGACTTTTGACTTGTCAAACAGCCGGCTCTCATAGCCGGGCGAGGAGGATGCGGGAATCAACCCGAGCTTTTCCCCGTTCATAAAAAGCACTGCGGCAGCCGCCGCCAGGGCCATGACCGCCGCGCAGATCCAGTCGATTTTCTGATGTTTCAGCATATTCTTCAGCTCATATAATCGCCGTTGTAAGATACCATTACGGTATGGCTCACGCCGGGCATTTCTGCCAGTTCATTGATAAAATCCGTATTGTCATCCTTCAGGCGAAGCTCATAATTCAGTTCAATGCAGCCTGGGGACACGCTTTTGCTCTTTAATGACAGCCGCCGGACCCTGGCCATTACAAAGGCGCGGGTATTTTGTTCCGCCTCCCCGTTTTCACAGTGGACCACCAGTATGTAGGGCTGCTCAAAGCTTTTATACCGGGAAAAAATCACCAGAATTACCCCGATGAACAGGCTTCCCAGCACTGCCAGGGGAATAAATCCCGCCGCCAGCACAATCCCCGCGGCAATGGACCAGAACAGAAAGGCGATATCCGACGGTTCCTTGATGGCGGTGCGGAAGCGGACAATGGACAGGGCGCCCACCATGCCCAAAGACAGCACAACATTGGACGTCACCGCCAGGATTAAAAGGGCGGTAATCATGCAGAGGGCAATCAAGGTTACGCCAAAGCTGGCCGAGTACATGACCCCCGCGTAGGATTTTTTATAGACAAAAAAGATAAACAGTCCCAAGGCAAAGGACAGGGCCAGCGCAAGGGCCATGTCCAGCATGGAGATCGCCCCGGTGTATTCCAGAAAGCTTGATTGAAAGATGTCCTGAAAGTTAAATGTCATATGCGGATTCTCCTGATTTAATCGTATCTGCGGCAGAGGGCGTATTTGGAGCAGGCTGCGGCCTGCCGGTTTGGAACCTGGACCGCCATGCGGACAATGTCCGGAAGAAAGGCGTCGTATTTGACTTCCAGAACCGAGCCGCCCTCCCCAGCGGGTATTTTAGGCTTCCCGGGACTCAGAAAATCTCCGGCCGAACGGCCTGCCCGGAGATTCCGGTCTATGGTAATCCGCACATTTCCCGGTCCAAAGCAGAATGCCTCCCGGTCATAGGAAACGATGGTTTTGGGGGTAAGAAGCTGTCCCCGCAGTTTGGTATAAAACTCTGTCAGCAGGGGCTCCCCTCCATCCAGCAGGGCCTCCGGTCGCCCCTCCAGGATATCCCGAACCTGCTCCCTTGTGACCCTGGCGCTGTGCTTGCCGCAGAGCCCGTTCATCTTGAATTTCTTCTCCAGCCGTATAAAGGAAAGGTCCTCCCCGTAGTAACGCAGGCGGAATTTTTCCCGGCGGTCCACGCCCTCCAGCTTCTGGCGCAGCGCCGTGTCCGAGGGGGTGTCAAAATACAGGCTGGTGATGCGGTAGCTTCCCTCTTTCCCCGCGTTTTTATCGCGGGGAAAGAGTTTTCCAAGGCGCGAAGCCAGAATCCGGTCGTCCCTGAGACTAATGCGGTACTTCAGCTCATGGCGCAGCTTCAGCGGCGGCTTTTCTTTAATCGTCGTCATCATCGCCGTCATCGTCATCGCCGTAGTCCGTATCGTCATAATCGGTGTCCCCGTCATCGCTGCTGTAGTCCGTTACTCCGTCGTTATTGGGACCGTAATCCGTGTCGTCGTAGTTCGTCACTCCATCGTTGTTCGGACCGTAATCCGTATCATCGTAGTCCGTTACCCCATCGTTATTCGGGCCGTAATCCGTGTCGTCGTAGTTCGTCACCCCGTCGTTGTCCGGACCGTAATCCGTATCATGGTACTCGGTCATTCCATAGCTGCTCTCGCCCTCTACATCCACCGGACTGTGCCAATGGTGGCTGTTCACACATTCTCTCACATCGGCCGCCACTTCCTCCAAAAATCCATCGTGGGGCAGGCTGGAACCGGCTTCGATTTCAATGGTAATCTGGCGGTTCTCCCCTTCAATTTCCTCCGCGAAATATCCGGCCTCGCCGATTTCCGCCACCAGTTCCCTCACCACCTGGCGGGCTTCCTTGCCCTCATATCCGGTATAATCCGCCAGGATTTTACTGCCGTCGTCATTGCGTCCTTCTACCTTGGTTACCTTGCCGTCCCCATCGTAAAAAATGGCGATTTCCGGATTCACGCTCAGATACAGCGTCCCGCCGGTAGCCAGAGAAACCGCACTGGCACTGGCGCTGCCGCTCTCGCTGCTGTTCTCATTGCTGCTCACACCGCTGCTTTCACTGCTACTCTCTGCAACAGCCGTTGTTTTGCTGCAGCCTGCCAGAAATACCATACTCGTCATCATTGCCAACGCTATCGCGGAAACGAATCTCTTCTTCATACTCTTTATTCTCCTTTACATCAAAAATTTTTTTGGTGAAAGAGGTCCTCTTATTTGTTTTACATTGAAAGAATACGGAAAGGTATCCGGAAAAACGGGGTGGGAAAAAAATTTTTTAATCATCATCCCCATCGTCGTCATCATCATCGTCCCCATAATCGGTCTGACCGTCATCCCGGTCGCCGTAATCCGTCTGGCCATCGTCGGAATCTTCATAGTCCGTCTGACCATCGTCATCAGCAGGCCAGGTTTCTGGCAATGCGACGGGCGGCTGCGTCTCCTGGATGGGAGCCGGTTCTGTCGGCGCCGGTTCCGGCGGCGCTGGTTCTGTTGGGGCCGGGACTGCTTCTGACGGCGCCGTGACTGCCGGGACGCTTTCCGCCCTGCTGCTCTCCGCCGGTGCGCCGGTTTCCTGATTCTCCGTTGGAGCCGTCTCCGGCGATACTGACTCCGTCGGGGCTGGCTCCGTCTGAACTGGCTCCGTTTCCGCAGGCGTTTCTTTATCTTCCCCATAATCCATTTCATTGTAATGGTCCGCCTGAGGGGTTATTGGAATCATTACCTGACTGCTCTCATGATTTCGGTCTGTCACCTCGATCGTCACGGACATTTTTCCGGTGAGATGCTCATTGAGATGTGTGCTCAGGGAATCGCTGTGGTCCATCACCCACTGCCCGTCCTCTCCCTCAAGAGCCAGGGAAATCCGACCGCCCTCATGGAGATATCCCTGATCAATGGCCCGGTCTACCAGCTCATCTACCACCACATCCAGTTCTTTCTTCCGATAAGAATATCCGTCGATCAGTTCCAGGCCGTCCTGGTTGATTCCTTCCAAATCCACCACCAAATCCTTCCGGTTCACATCGATGCGCACTTCCGGATTAATGGTCATGTAAACCGAGCCATAAGTCCGGTTCCCCGCCTGAAACATGGAAGTCGCTGCCAGCATCAGGCAGGCAGCAGCCGCGGCCAGGGTATAAATCCATCTGCGTCCCTTTCTCTTTTCATCCCTCCGGGACTCCGGTATCTCCATCTCCACAAGATCCGTCACCACCTGCCCCGGCTCATAGTGCAGGTTGGCGGCTTTCAGAAAACGTCCATCCTCGCTCAGGACGACTGCATAGGTGAGATGGCATTCCATTACCATATATTTCATGCCGGCCGCCCTCCTTTCAGAACATGCCTCAAATGGCCTCGTATGATTTCATATCCGTTGGTCTGAATCAAAAGCATGGCCAATATGTATTTCCGGTGGCGCTCCAGCGTCTTGCGCTCCGCTCCGGAGCCCTGGGACAGCTTTCCCAGCGGCAGTTTCCCCGTCTTCAAAACCTCATCCAGAAGCTGCTGATTCCCGGCGGCAAAACGAATGGCCGAAGCGCAGGCCGCCAGCGTCCTCTCCTGTCTGGGCGAATTGTCCGCCACATCGGAAAAACTGACCCCAAACTGTTTCATCACAGCCGCCAGCTCCTCAATCTCCTGCCTGGTAGCCTCCAAATTGGCAGACTCCTGAAAATGGTCCCGGCCATCTGCCATCCCGTCTAGAATCGTCCGGTCGTCCTCATTGTTTTCCGCATACAGGGACACCTGCCCCTGATGCCTTGCCTCTTTTCGCTGATAATCAATAATCCGGCTGCGAATCAGCATGGAGGCATAGTTAAAAAATGCCCCTCTGTTTTTTTCATATCCCAGAATCGCCTCGTGAAAGGCAATCAGGGCTATGCTGTACTCATCGTCCTGGTCCGTACAGATTCGGGAAATGCATTTGGCCGTCTCTGACCGTATAAACGGAAGACAGCTTCGGATCAGCTCGTCTGCTTTCCGGGAATCTTTTTTCGCCCCATAGACCTCCTGAATGATGGGATGCTCCTTTTGCATGGTTTTACTCCTTCTCCTATATAGAATACGGATATCTTTTTCTTAAAATGGGGTCTTATTTCTATTTTGTCTATTTATCCATTGTAAATTTTATCGAAAATATCCGAACTGAAAAACCAGCGTTTTGTTATTTTATTGTAAAATGTACGTAAAATTCCTGTGGATATTCTAATCTAGCGCGAATAATAAAAAGCCGCCGGCTCTCATGCTCAAAGAAGCTTGAAATACCGGCCGCTTTCCTCTGGTTTTTGAAGCAGTCTAACATATTCACGTTTTTCTCTACACCCGCAGACACACAATACTGAAAATCCGCAGGATGGCATACACATCCATACAAGCCATAGCGAATAAAATTCCTCCGTCCTTTCCCCATGTCCGCACTACCCGGTCGTTTTTCACCGTCAGCAGAAAAGCAGGAAGCAGAGGCAGCAAATATCTTCCCTGAACGCCCTGAATCATGGTAGCGCTTACCGGCGTCCATCCCAACAGCATGGAGAACATCAGCGCTCCCAGGCACAGAATACCAAGGAACCAGATCCATACTTTCTGCTTCATAGTAATGAAGAGCCGCTCCCCCGGTTTTCTTAAAGAAAGAATCACCAGCAGAGCCGTCAGTGCCAGAATCACCACATAGGGCACATTCAGCACCGGATCCAGGTTTCCCATCATCCCGCCGATGAGGCCTGAATACAGCTGCTCCCCGTAACCGGCCAGGGTATTGTAGCAAAGGCGCAGAACTTTTAGGGGATTGTGAACCAGCTGGGCAAAGGAATACCCCGGCTCATCGGCCCAGATAATATACCGGTTTTCCACCCCTGTATAAATGGCAACGGTCCGGAGATTCACCAAAGCCATAGAAACCGCAAAAGCCCCCAAAACCAGCACCGCTGACGCTGCCCATCTGCCCCATCCGCCAAATTTCTTTACCGGAATCAGGAGGCACCACCCTGCAATAACTCCGTAAACCATCTTGCAGGGGCCCATCACTGCCAGAACCGCCGCCAGCACTATCCCATCCTGAAGCCGTACCTGCTCCGCCCGGTAAGCCAAATCCAAGCAGACCGCCAGGAAGTATCCGGTCAGAGCCAGAATCATCACATCATACGACATGGACGACGCCAAATGGAGGCTCATAGGCAAAAGTCCTACGCCGCAGAGCACCTCTTTCCCAAAAGGAATCCGCCGGACAGCCAAAAAGCCGGCACCGCAGTAAAAAAGCAGATTGAAAATACGGCCCAAAAACATCAGCCCAAGAGTTCCCAGCCCCAGAAGACGCCCAAGGGAAATCCCCAGAGCCTGAGGCACGTAGGCCAAAGGCGTAGTCCGCACCGGTGGCTGATAAGATGGGACCATCTCCTGACTTTCCGCCTCTGCTCCTCCAAGGCCTCTGCTTTTTAACACTTCATAGGTATCCTGCTCCACCGTCTGGCCAAAAATCACGGCTTCCCCTTCGCTGCTTTCGCTGCTTCCATCATCCGCCAGCACATCGGTCATATCCTCTGCCCAGGCATCCTGAAGCCGGATGTAAACCCGGCCCTCCGGATCCGCCGCCTTTCCCAGAAGACGGTTGGACAGCTGATAGGAGGAAATGTAGTGACTCACCTCATCGGGAGCTGATAGGGGCGGAAGCACCACCATAAAAAGCAGCCCCAAAAGCAGGCTGGAGACCGCAAAAAACGCCTCCGGCCGCCAGTCCTTTTTCCGTATTAAGGTAAAAAAGCCCAGTACACCTAAGGAAACCAGCCCCCAGCACACAGCCAGCCCATACCAGCCCCGAAGCCAGGTCCTGCCCGTTTCAAAGGATCCGTCCTTGACATCCAGGAAATGCCAGGCCGCCAGCAAAAAGACCACAGCCAGCCCGGCCGCCACAGGCTTTATCCCTTTTGGCACAGCACTGCCCTTATCTCTCATTTCCGCCATCGGTTTCTTCTCCCTGTTCCTTCTGTCCGGCAGACAACTCTTTCAGTTTCCGCTCCATCTCCTCGTTCTCCTTCTGATCCAGGGCCATCTTCTGAATCAGCTCTTTCTGCCTGCTTTCCAGCTGGGAAATATGGATCGTCATGCTGAAAATCTTTACCATCAGCAGAAAGATCATGGACAGAAACAGAAAGTTTGGTGTGGAATAAATGCCCAGAAGTCTGGCGCAGGCATCCGCCGCCGGCGGGAAGATGGCAAACACCACCAGCACTGCGGAAAAGACCACCCAGAACAGGGCCGCCTCAATCTGTACCTTCGCCTGACGGATTTTGTGCATCATGTAGGCCATGGTCACCAGTGAGACTACAATCAGAACCACCCGCAGCATAGGAGTCATCATAGGGCTTCATCACCTCTCTTTCGGCAAAGTCAAAGGACTCCGCCTGTCTTTCTTCCAGTATTCCTTGTTCATGCTGCATCTGACCCGCAGGGGGCCGGGCAGAAGCCGATAGCATTTTCCCAGCCGGTAGCCCATGAATTTGAATCCGCTTTTGACAACCAATCCCGGAATCAGCCAGGGCTTATGCTGGCCGGCCAGGAAGCGGGCCGTCTGCTTAACCAAACGGATTCCCTCGGATTCCGAAGAAACCTTTGAGAAAATTTCCGGGTGGTCCGCCTGAGATACCGCCAGGTCAAAATTCCGGCGAAACTGCTGCATACAGGTATAGTTGTGAGAATGAATCACTCTGGCAGAAGCCACATAGGCGACAGCGTAATCGTCCTCCAGTATGGCCTTGCCCGCGAAAATCATATCTTCGTTAAAAATTGTTTTTCGGATAAATCCCCCCTGAAACCAGAATTTCTCCCGGTCATAGGCGCAGCACACATTGGAAGCGAAAAATGTTTTGATTCCCAGCTCCTTCAAATCCGCCTTTGTTTTCAGACGGCTTTTGTCCGGATAATTGAAAGCCCTGGTATACCGCTCCGCCAGCGGGCAGTCCTTATCCGGAAGCTGTCTGGCGTAAGCCATAATCACCGACTCTCCCTCGGGGCCCCTCTGGTCAAAGGCCGCTACCAGCTGCTCTACCAAATGCTCATCCGCAGGTACCGCATCGTCCGTCATAAACAGCAGATAATCCGCCCTGCTGTAACGGGCGCCCCGGTTGCGGGTATCTCCATGATCGAACTCCTCCTTAGTCAGATGATGAACCTCCAGACCTTTGATTCCCTCAAAGCCTTTGTCGTTCCAAAAGGATCGTTCCGTATTCATCACAATAATCCGGTTTACCGGGTATGTCTGAAGCGACAGCATCCGCAGAAGCCGGGCAAACTTTTTGTCCGGCCGGTAAACCGGGATAATCACATCCACACGCTTTCTAACTTCCATTCCCACCTTGTTCCCCTTTCTCATGTCCATAGAAGCAGAATGTACACAGACCGAAGCCGGCTGTCAAAAAAATCATCAGAATCAAATAGCAGACCGCCGCTCCCATCATTGCCCAGCGCTCCACCAGGCTTCCGGAAAGCAGGAAGGCGGCTGCCGCCCCTGTCAAATATACGAAAAAGATGGCCTTCTGACGGCGCATAATTACTAAAGCGTAATACATCAAATTCGCCATAGCATAGAATCCGCCCCCCAGAACAATAATGGTGAAGGCCGGTCCATAAACCCGAAGGCTTCCTTCATATCCGGATCCCAGAATTTGTTCCATGATTCCCAGAACCCACTCTCCCAAAAGAACTGTCAGCCCCACTGCCGCAGCCGTTAGTCCCAGAATGACCCCTCCAATCCGAAGCAGCTGCCTCAAAAAATCCTGAAACCGGCGTTCATTCCACAAAAGCGTCAGCCGGGTAAGAAACGGCCGGATCACAAAATTAGCTACCAGGTAGATCACCGAGGTGGGCATAAAAATCAGGTTAAAATATCCGGAAGC
>ENA-OWOC01000083-OWOC01000083.1-gut-metagenome-genome-assembly--contig:-NODE-83-length-48479-cov-17.069605_pt1 | contig 48479 bp, 34 predicted proteins | sample MGYA00248245_ERZ651791 | MGnify/ENA primary metagenome ERZ651791 (study PRJEB26908, sample SAMEA4031703) | gut metagenome | biome: gut; feature: normal infant; material: stool | place: China | collected 2015...
GCCATTCCGGCCAGACACTGTGCATCGTGCATCTTATCACGGGCTTCCATATCCCCGTTATAAGAAGGTATCAGATACTCGTTAATCATCTCGATGGCATGGAGTGCTAACGGGTCCGTATACTCGCAGTGAAGGGTTGAGACATAAGCCTCAATTGCATGGGTCATGGCATCCATTCCTGTGTGTGCGGTCAGCTTCTTTGGCATGGTCTCAGCCAGGGCCGGGTCCACGATAGCCACATCCGGGGTGATGTTGAAGTCGGCCAGAGGATATTTGATGCCTTTCTTATAATCAGTAATAACGGAAAATGCGGTAACCTCAGTTGCTGTTCCTGATGTGGAGGAAATCGCACAGAATTTAGCCTTGGTACGAAGGGTCGGGAAGCTGAATGGTGTAATCAGGTCCTCAAAGGAAGTGTCGGGGTATTCGTAGAATGCCCACATTGCCTTTGCCGCGTCAATGGGAGAACCGCCGCCCACAGCCACAATCCAGTCAGGTTCAAATTCCTGCATGGCAGCAGCGCCTTTTAAAACTGTATCCACAGATGGATCCGGCTCAACACCTTCAAACAATTGAACCTCCATGCCGGCTTCCTTCAGGTAATCAATTACCTTGTCCAGAAAACCAAACCGCTTCATGGAGCCGCCGCCCACTACAACAATGGCTTTTTTGCCGGCCAGGGTCTTAAGGGCTTCCAGTGCATCTTTTCCATGGTACAAATCTCTTGGCAGTGTAAATCTCATGATAATACCTCCCAGTATATGTAAAATGTTGTTTTGGTGTGTTATTTCTTTAACGATTACATCTTAACACCTTTGACCTGGAATGGGTAGGTATGAAAAAGGAATACCGGTATTCCTTTTCCGGTATCTCCCGAACGGAATTATAAAATTATTGGAAACTGGAGAGAAATGCTATCCGGTATGTGAAACTTATGGTATACTTCTCTAAAATGACTGAGAAAGGGGAATACCGGATGAATTTTTTCATGGGTAAGAAGTTCGTGGGACCTGGAGGCGGTAAAAAAGATCAGGGACCGGAAGTAGTATTTGACAACGGGGAAGAAAGCAACAAGAGGATGAAGCGGATGCTCCGCCCCATAAAGATAGCCATTGTGGTGGCTGTTCTGGCCATTGCTGCCTTTGATTCTTTTTATACCCTGTCAGAGAACGAGATGGCAGTGCTTACCACCTTCGGCCGTCCAAGCAGCGTCACTACCTCGGGGCCCAAGTTCAAGGTGCCTTTTATACAGAAGGTACATAAGATGTCCAAGGAAATCAAGGGCATGCCCATTGGATACGACCCGGATTACAACGCGCAGAACCATGCGGACAGCGAAAACAATCCAATTTCGGTTACGTCCGAGTCAGAGATGATAACCAAGGATTTTAACTTTGTAAATGTGGATTTTTACATCGAGTATCAGATTGTGGACCCCATTAAGGCGTATATCCACAGCGATACGGCCATTCCGATTTTAAAAAACCTGGCCCAGTCCTATATCAGGGATACGGTGGGCTCCTACAGCGTGGACGAGGTCATCACCACCGGCAAAACCGAGATTCAGGCTAAGGTGAAGGCACTGCTGTCTGAGCGCCTGGAGCAGGAGGACATCGGCCTGGGCATTAACAATGTGACCATCCAGGACGCGCAGCCGCCTACAGACGCTGTAAACAATGCGTTTAAGGCAGTGGAGGATGCGAAACAGGGCATGGATACCAAAATCAACGAGGCCAGGAAGTACCAGTCCGAGCGGCTTCCGGCAGCCAATGCAGAGGCGGACAAGGCTGCAAGGGACGCAGAAGCCTACCGCCAGCAGAGAATCAGCGAGGCAGAGGGGCAGGTATCCAGATTCAACGATATGTACCAGGAATATGCAAAGTATCCTCTTATTACAAAGAAGAGGATGTTCTATGAGACCATGGAGGATATCCTTCCGGGGCTTAAGGTCATCATAAACGGATCAGACGGGACACAGACCATGCTTCCCCTGGACTCCTTTGTTTCCGGAACCCAGAGCAGCACCGGCTCTCCGGCAGGTTCATACAACAGCCAGGCAAATCAGCCGGACCAGACAGGACGGGCAAATCAGGCAGGGGCCGACAGCGGCAGCCAGTCTGGCTCCTATGACCAGGAGGAATTATATGAGGGCAATGACCAGAACGGAGGTGGACAGTAATGAAGACATTGACTAAATTTATGAGAAACATGGGAATCATTGTTATCGTGCTCCTGGCTGTCACCATTTTCAATCCGCTGGTGGTCACAAAATCCAACGAGTACTCCCTGATTATTCAGTTCGGAAAGGTGGTCCGGGTAGAGAATTCGGCAGGACCATCCCTCAGGATTCCCTTCCTGCAGTCCGTGCAGAAGATACCTAAGTATAAGATGATTTCCGACCTGTATCCAAGCGATGTAACCACAAAGGATAAAAAGGTAATGACCGTTGATTCCTTTGTCATATGGGATATCAATGATCCGGTGAAATATCTGGCGTCTCTGAACGCCAGCAAGGAAAAGGCGGAGGTCAGGCTGGGGAATGTGGTATATAACTCCATCAAAAATGTGCTTTCCTCCACTAACCAGGCGGATATTATATCAGGCCGTGACGGGAACCTGGCTAAGACCATCACGGAGAATATCGGTGATGCCATGGATTCCTACGGCATCCACATCTATGCGGTGGAGACAAAGAAGCTGGATCTTCCTGATTCCAACAAGGAATCCGTGTACCAGAGAATGATATCCGAGCGAAACAACATTGCGGCCCAGTATACGGCTGACGGCGATTACCAGTCATCCCTGATTAAGAATGAGACGGATAAGACGGTAAAGGAGACCATTGCCAAGGCCAACGCTGAGGCAGAAAAGATCAAGGCGGAGGGCGAGGCCAGATACATGCAGATATTAAGCGACGCCTACAATGACGAGGCAAAGGCCGACTTCTATAATTATGTGCGCTCCCTGGATGCCCTTAAGGCTTCCATGAAAGGGGACAATAAGACTGTCATACTGAACGAGGACAGTGAGTTGGCGAGGATTCTCTCCGGATCGTGGTAAAACGGATTACACTATATAAATAGGAACAAACTAAATAGGAACAAACGGGATTTAAGAGTAAACGAAAAGCCCGTCAGCCGCTCAATGAAGGGGCTGACGGGCTTTTATGTACGTGCGCCCGGCGGGTCAATCGGAAAGACGGCTTACCATCCGTGAAAGGCACCGGAGAAACTCCTCCTCTTCCTTGGAAAAGCGGTATCCGTTCCTGTAAATCAGCAGGTCCTTGTGGATGTTTCCGGGATAACTGCATGTCTTTTGAATCAAACCTGAGGAGGTGAGACAGCCGTAAGGCACAGGCGAGGTCCACATATAGGAACCGGGCAGCTGGCGCAGCAGCTCAAACTGGCTTCCCCTGTCATAGATGGAAACGGTTTTCTTGGAGTTGCCGCCGGTGGCAGAGGCATCCTGGGCCTCAAAGGTAAAGGAAGGATTCTGGATGTCGCCCTGGACGATTTCGATGTAATCGGTAAAATCCAGGTAAGTCAGCTTGTCCCTGGAGGCAAGGGGATGGCTGGGAGACATAAGGACATTGCAGGAAAATTGCCACAGTTCCTTCCACTCCAGGTTCTCATCCTGGAGAAGCTTCATATAATAAGATTCATACAGGGCCTGACAGCGTATAATGCCCACGTCAAAGGTCTTGCCTGACACACCCCGGATGGTGTCCCTGGAATTGGTTTCCATGTAATGTACATTGACAGAGGGGCAGCTGTCCATATGCTTAAGAAAATCAGAGAAGGCATAGGAAATATAGGTGGCTCTGGGAACACACAGATTCACCTCCAGGGCTTTTTCGCTGTTCTTCACGCACAGGGCCTCAATCTGTTCCTCCTGGACCAGGATTGCCTTTGCATAGCGCAGGAACTCCTCACCCTTCTTGGTGGGAACCATCCCGCGGCTGGTCCTGTCAAAGATGTCACAGCCCAGGTCACGTTCCAGCTCACGGATGATTTTACTCAGATGAGGCTGATTCATATAAAAATTCTGAGCCGCCTTAGTGATGGACCCAGTTTTTTCCACTTCTACCGCATATTTCAAATAAGAGAGATTCATAGTACAACTCCTGGATGATTTGTGTTATAATGTCCACGAAGCCTGTGACCCGGACAAAGGGCATAGCCCGGCGGCAAGGCGCACTGCGTACCGGGCAGTCACGGCGAGGGCAGTGCAGAAAATGCATTCTATCCACCTAACAGTATATACTACGAAATCACATTTGAAAAGCTAAAATAACAGGGGGACAAGATGGATAAACTTGACTATAAGATACTGAACATCCTAAAAGAGAACGGAAGGGAGACAGCCTCAGACATCAGCAAAGCCATTCATTTGTCCGTATCGGCCGTACTGGACCGCATCAAGAAGATGGAAGAGTCCGGCATCATCAAGGGCTATACGGTAAGGGTGGATGCCAAGGCCCTGGGGAACGATGTCACAGCCCTAATGGAAATCAGCCTGGAACATCCCAGGTTCCATGACTCCTTCACCGAGGTGATCATGGATCATCCTAATATCCTGGACTGCTACTATCTGACCGGAGATTATGACTTTGTGCTGAAGATATCCTGCGCCTCCTCCGATGAGCTGGAGCGCATCCACCGCACCATCAAGAGCATACCCGGTGTGTCTGCCACCAGGACCCATTTCGTTCTGAAGGAAATCAAAAACATGTATTCCGCCATACCGGAAGAAGAGAAAAAGCGGTTTTAGCATCATGTTTCAATGAATATTTTATTATAAAGGAGATTACATATATGAAAACGCTTGGATATTATAATGGAAAGTACGACGAACTGGAGAACATGAGTGTTCCCATGAATGACAGGGTATGCTGGTTTGGAGACGGCGTATACGATGCAGGTCCCTGCCGCAATTACAAGATTTTTGCAATTGACGAGCACGTTGACCGCTTCTTCAACAGCGCAGGCCTTATTAAGATGCAGGTGCCGTGCACAAAGGCAGAGCTGAAGGCGCTGCTTCAGGAATTGGTCAATAAGATGGATACCGGAGATCTGTTTATTTATTTCCAGGTAACCAGGGGTACCGCTGTTAGAACCCATGAATTTCCGGAGAACGTACCGGCCAATCTCTGGGTTATGTTAAAGCCCATGGGAACACCGGACCTGTACAAGAAGATTCGCCTGCTTACCCAGGAGGACACCCGTTTCCTTCACTGCAACATCAAAACCCTGAATCTGCTGCCCAGCGTCATGGCTGCCCAGAAAGCAAAGGAAGCAGGATGCCAGGAAGCGGTGTTCCACAGAGGCGACCGTGTGACGGAATGTGCCCATAGCAACTGCCATATCCTGAAGGATGGAATTCTCTACACGGCTCCTGCGGACAATCTGATTCTTCCGGGCATTGCAAGGGCCCACCTGATTCGTATTTGTAAGAAACTGGAGATTCCCGTAAGCGAGACTCCCTATACCCTGAAGGAGATGATGGATGCGGATGAGGTTCTGGTGACATCATCCACCAAACTGTGTGTGGCTGCCAATGAGATTGACGGTACGCCGGTGGGAGGCAGGGCGCCAGAGACACTTAAAAATATTCTGGACGCTGTAATGGATGAGTACATGGAAGAGACCAAAGCCTGATGGGGCTGCCTTGACTTTTACATGCCCGGGTGCTAGAATGTAAGGCATGAAAAATACAGGATTAAAGACAATAATAACAGCAGGTTTGATTATCATGTGCACGGCTTGTCTGGCAGGATGCAGCAAGAAGGTTGCGGATCCTGTCACCAGGTCGTCTTTTTTGTTGAACACATTTGTCACCGTCACCTTATACGATTCAGAGGACCAGACCATTCTGGACGGCTGCATGACACTCTGTTCCGACTATGAGAAGCTGCTCAGCAAGACCCTGGAGGGCAGCGAGATTTACAAACTGAACCACCGCAGGCCGGGCGAGAGGACCATCACAGTATCGGAGAAAACAGCCCAGGTTCTGGCGGAGGGGCTGGAGTACTGCCGTATGTCCCGGGGGGCCTTTGATATAACCATAGAGCCCTTAAGTTCCCTGTGGGATTTTACAGGAAAGACGCCCCATGTGCCGCCTGAGGAGGAAATTGAGACGGACCTTAAAAAGGTGGGCTATGAAAATGTGCTCCTGGACGGCAGACAGGTCACCTTTCTCAATGATGAGACAACCATTGACCTGGGCGCCATAGCCAAAGGGTTTATAGCAGACCAGATGAAGGCATATCTGGAAGAAAACGGTGTGAAAAGTGCGGTCATCAATCTGGGAGGAAATGTGCTCTGCGTGGGAAAACGGCCGGACGGCTCTCCTTTTAAAATAGGGCTCCAGAGGCCGTACGCAACCCATACAGAGACAGTGGCAGCGCTGAAAATAGACGATATGTCAGTGGTTTCCTCAGGGGTGTACGAGAGGCATTTTGTGGAGAACGGCGTCAACTATCATCATATACTGGATCCGGCTACCGGCTACCCATATGAAAATGGGCTGACCCAGGTCTCCATCATTTCCCCCAGGTCAGTGGACGGGGACGGACTGAGCACCACCTGTTTTGCCCTGGGATTGGAAGAGGGGACCAGGCTCATAGAATCCATGGACCAAATCTACGGCATATTCCTTACGGAAGACGGGGAACTCCATTACACCAGGGGAGCCGAGGATTTCCTGTACAGATAATGGTTTTTTCTTTACAATTCCATGATGCTACCATATAATAGAAGGGATTATTGCTCCAGGGCTTGTGGGCGCGCACTCTGGAACAGGGCAGGAGCAGAAAATGTTACGTAAACTATGGGAAAAATGTGTTAACTACGAGACTGTAAGCTACATTATATGCGGGTTTCTCACCACGGCAGTGGATTTTGCGGTATATGCCCTGCTGAGGCAGATTGAGATAGGCGTAGGCCTGTCCCAGGCCATGTCATGGCTGGCGGCTGTGCTGTTTGCCTATGTGGTGAACAAGCTTATTGTGTTCCGCAATTATAATCTGCGGCCTTCCTACCTTGTGAAGGAGGTGGGGGCATTTGCGGCTGCACGGGCGTTCTCAGGAGCCGTTACCTGGGTGCTCATGGTGGTCATGGTGAAATTAGGCGGCGACAGGGGAATGCTGTATGAGCTGTTCTGCAAATTCACATCCTCTGTAATCAACATGGTACTGAACTATATTTTCAGCAAACTCTGGATATTCAAGAATAAGCCTGAATAGAGAAAGGTGACTGTGATGGAACGTGAAGAGATAGAACGGGTTGAACGGGAGCTTGACGCAATCCTGAAGCTTGTGCAGCCAGAACCGACCATACAGGATAAAGCCCGGGAGGAAGCGCTCTCAAAGGAGCCGGTTTCCGGCGGGGATAAAACGACATCAGAGGAATATTTAACGGAAGAACGCACACTGGAGGCGTATCTTTTTGGTGATGATTCATCAGAGGAAAATGCTTCGGAATATGATGCGGAGGATAAATATGCGGCAGATAAATATGCGGCGAATAAGTATGTAGCGGATAAATATGCCGCAGATGAATATGCGGCATATAAGTATGTAGCGGATAAATATGCCGCAGATAGTTATATAGCGGATAGATATACAGCAGACGAATATACATCAGAGGAAGACGAATACGGAATGGAAGAAGAGAATGAGACTGCCGGACAGGACAGGCAGCAGTACGATAAGAGAGAGACAGGGATGTCACGGACAGAAAACAGGCGCGGACTTCGGCTGCTAAAGCCTTCGGATGGTCTTGTGGCAGCATTTTTTGTCCCAGTGGTGGCCATGATAATCATATTTGCCCAGAGAGGTATCTTTCCATTTGGGGAAGAGTGTTTTCTCAGGACGGATATGTACCATCAGTATGCCCCGTTTTTTTCAGAGTTCCAGTATAAGCTGACCCATGGGGGAAGCCTGCTTTACAGCTGGGATATCGGCATGGGGGTGAATTTTTCTGCGCTCTATGCCTATTATCTGGCCAGCCCTGTGAACTGGCTTCTGATATTATGCCCGAAGAAGTTTATCATTGAGTTTATGACCATACTCATTGTTCTCAAGACAGGATTGTCCGGCCTTAGCTTTTCGTGGTATCTGAAGAAACACTTTGGAGTTAAGAAGTTCGGCGTGGGCTTTTTTGGTATTTTTTATGCCCTTAGCGGTTATATGGCTGCTTACAGCTGGAACATCATGTGGCTGGACTGCATCATGCTGTTTCCATTGATTCTGTTGGGGCTGGAGCAGCTGGTAAAGGAGAAGAAGGGGACGCTTTACTGCATTACTCTGGGTCTCTCCATCCTTTCCAATTACTATATTTCCATCATGATTTGCATTTTCATGGTTATCTATGTGATTGCTCAGATGACGCTCAATCCGCCCAAAAGCTTTGGGGAGTTCATGGGAACAGGGCTGCGGTTTGCCTTCTATTCCCTTCTGGCAGGCGGTCTTGCCGCGGTGGTGCTTTTGCCGGAGATTTATGCGCTGCAGGTCACGGCGTCAGGGGATTTTGATTTCCCTAAGACCTTTTCATCCTATTTTTCCATCTTTGATATGATTGCCCGTCATATAGGAAATGTGGGAACCGAGATAGGATTGGACCACTGGCCCAATATATACTGCGGTGTGGCAGTGCTTATGTTCTTCCTTTTATACCTGGGCAGCAGGAAGATTACCTTCAGGGAAAAGGCCGTGTACTGCTCCATGCTGGTTCTGTTTTACGCCAGCTTTTCAGTCAATGTGCTGAATTTTATCTGGCATGGGTTCCACTATCCCAACAGCCTTCCCTGCCGTCAGTCCTTTATTTATATTGCTCTGATGCTGTATATGTGTTACCACGCCTATATTCATCTGGAGGATATGTCCTGGAAATCGGTATGCCTGGCCTTTTGGGGGGCTGTTTCCTTTGTGCTGCTGGCAGAGAAGCTGGTGGATAATCCGGAACAATACCATTTTTCCGTGTTCTATGCGGCGCTCCTGTTCATTGCCATATATGGAGGTCTGATTTACCTGTACCACAAGGGAAAATGGAGTCTGGACGCCATTCTTCTCACTGCTCTGGCCGTGGTTGCCATTGAGGCGGCTGTGAATACCGCTGTAACCAGCATCCCTACCACCAGCAGAACTTCTTATGTGAAAGATAACCAGGACGTGGAGGATCTGGTGTGGAATATTAAGTCAGATACATTCTATCGTGTGGAAAAGACAGACAGAAAGACAAAGAATGACGGCGCCTGGATGAATTTCCCGTCCGTATCCCTGTTTTCATCCACAGCCAATGCCTCCCTGTCGGATTTCTTCCGCAGGATGGGGTGTGAAAGCTCCACCAATGCCTACAGCATCACAGGAAGCACGCCTCTGGTGGACAGCCTGATGTCCGTGCGTTATGGCATATACGGGGACCAGCAGCCTGCCGATGGACTTAGGGATTTGTCCGCCAGAAAAGGAAGTATGTGGCTGTATGAGAATAAATTTACCCTGCCCGTGGCATTCATGCTGCCGTCGGATGTGGAAGGAAACTGGATTTTGGATTCCGGGAACCCGGCCCATGTCCAGAACGATCTCTGCGATGTGCTGGATACAGAGCATGTACTGCTTCCCAACGAAAGTGTGACAGAGGGCAGGAAACTTACATTTACAGCCCAGGAAACCGGCGATTACTACGTGTATGTGACCAATAAGAAGGTAAAGGAGGTCACGGCTGTAATCGGAGAGCAGACCGAGAGCTTTGATAATGTGGACAGGGGCTACTTCATGGAGCTGGGCCGTATCAACAAGGATGTGGAGGTGCGCCTGGAGACAGGAGATGACGGCAGCCCGACCCTGCAGGCAGAGGTGTGGCGTTTTAATCCCCAGGCCCTGGAGGCTGTTTACGGAAAAATGAACCAGAATCCTATGGTGCTTTCCAGGTGGACGGATACGGAATTGTCAGGCAGCATCATCGCAGATACGGCAGGCGTTATGTATACCAGCATTCCTTATGATAAGGGATGGACCATACTGGTGGACGGCAAGGCCGTGACCCCGCGGAAAATGTTTGACACGTTTCTGGCAGTGGACATCGGTGAAGGGACCCACCGAATCAGCTTTTCCTATGAACCGGAGGGACTTAGGACCGGGGCCTGGATTACCGGAGTCAGCGCGGCTGTCCTGGGAGTCACTGTATTGGTGGGAATCAGCCGGAAGAAGAAAAAGGACCGTGCAGTAAGCGGATACAGCATAAGAAAGAACAGCAAAGAGAACAAAAAGAGCCAGAAAAAAGAAAATAGCAGCAAACAGGAAAGCAGCGGTAAATAGGAAAGCCGCAGCAGGCCAGGAAGGCCGCAGCAAACAGGAATACAGGATAAAAGAAATTTAGAAATAAGGAGATAAGAGCCATGAAATTATGGGGCGGACGTTTTACGAAAGAGACCAATCAGCTGGTACACAATTTTAACGAATCCCTTTCCTTTGACCAGAAATTCTACCGTCAGGACATCAGGGGCAGCATAGCCCATGTGAAAATGCTGGCCAAGCAGGGAATTCTCACAGAACAGGACAGGGATGATATTATCCGCGGGTTGGAAAGCATTTTAGAAGACCTGGATAATGGGAAATTGGCTATATCATCCGATTCTGGATATGAGGATATCCACTCCTTTGTAGAGGGTACCCTGACAGAGCGGATTGGGGAGGCGGGAAAACGCCTTCACACAGGACGCAGCCGCAATGATCAGGTAGCCCTGGACATGAAGCTCTATACCAGGGATGAGATTGACGCCATTGAAGCGCTGGTGAAGGAACTGCTGGAAGAGCTGCTGGCGGTTATGGAGAAGAATACAGACACCTTCATGCCTGGTTTCACCCATCTTCAGAAGGCACAGCCAATCACCCTGGCCCATCATATGGGCGCTTACTTCGAGATGTTTTCCAGGGACCGCTCCCGCCTTAAGGATATACGCAGGCGTATGAATTACTGCCCTCTGGGTTCAGGCGCCCTGGCAGGCACCACCTATCCTCTGGACCGGGAATACACGGCAGAGCTTCTGGGATTTGACGGACCTACCCTTAATTCCATGGATTCAGTGGCTGACAGGGATTACCTGATTGAGCTGCTCAGCGCCCTGTCCACTATCTCCATGCATTTGTCCAGGTTCTGCGAGGAAATCATAATATGGAATACCAATGAATACCGTTTTGTGGAGATTGATGATTCTTACAGCACAGGAAGTTCCATCATGCCTCAGAAAAAGAACCCGGACATCGCAGAACTAATCCGCGGCAAAAGCGGGCGCGTATACGGCGCCCTGGTGTCCATGCTGACCACCATGAAGGGGATACCTCTGGCTTACAATAAGGATATGCAGGAAGATAAGGAGCTTACCTTTGACGCCATTGATACAGTAAAGGGATGCCTGGCCTTGTTTACCGGCATGATTTCCTCTATGAGCTTTCGGAAAGAAGTAATGGAGGCCAGTGCAAAGAACGGCTTTACCAATGCCACAGATGCGGCGGATTATCTGGTGAATAAGGGAGTGCCTTTCAGGGATGCCCACGGCATCGTGGGACAGCTGGTCCTTGCTTGCATTGCCAAAGGAATTGCCCTGGATGATCTCAACCTGGAAGAATACAAGGCTATCAGTCCGGTGTTTGAGGAGGACGTATATGAGGCCATCAGCATGAAGACCTGTGTGGAGAAGCGCCTTACCATAGGGGCTCCCGGCCAGGAGGCCATGAAAAAAGTCATTGGGATATATAAAAAACAGCTGGATATGGATGATGTCCGGTGATAATAAATGAGATTTTATCTCACAGAAAATCCCTCTTGACGGAAAAATCTCTTGATTATATAATATTTACAGCAAAAGAGTTGTAAATGCAACGGAAAGAAGGGCGAATATGGAGGAATGGCTGCCTCTTGTGAAAAAATCTCCGCTATTTTATGGCATAAATGATGACGAGCTCTATACCCTGTTAAAATGCTGTGCCTCGGAGCAGGTGCTTTATGAGGATGGGGAATACATTTTCCGCATGGGAGAATCCGTCAATAAGGTGCTGGTTCTGCTGAGGGGAAAGGCATGCGTTATCCAGGAGAATTTCTGGGGACATCAGGAACACATATATCATATAAAGGAAGGGGAGCTCTTTGGCCAGTCCTATTCCTGCGCCAGGACCCCGGTGCTTCCGGTGAGCGTGGTGGCAGAGGGGGGATGCGAGACCCTGTTCCTCAATTACCAGCGGATGATCACATTTTGTCCTCTGGCCTGCGATTTCCATACCAGGTTCATACACAACATGCTGCGTCTGGTGTCGGAGCACAATGTGAAGCTGGAAAACAAACTGGAGCATGTGTGCCGCAGGACCATCAGGGAAAAGCTTTTGTCCTATCTGTCAGAGCAGGCCATGGCAAAAGGGGGCAGGGATTTTGACATACCCCATAACCGCCAGGAGCTGGCTGAGTATCTCTGTGTGGACCGGAGCGCTATGTCCAGCGAGCTGAGTAAGATGCGGGCTGAGGGGATACTGGATTTTCAGAAGAACCACTTTGTGCTCCATGACAGAGGTGCGGAGGAGCGCAGGGAAGGGGCTTAAGGGCAATCCATATATAAGAACAGTTATTAAAAAAGGGAGACAACAGGCAGAAATGCAGTGTTGTTTCCCTTTCATAATTTAGCACAACTTCATATATAATTCACACTACTTTGGGTAGGCAGCATTCAGACAACGCTCTGCCGCCTCTTTTGATATCAGATTAACGGCTCTGGAATCATCCTTTCTGGTATAGTAGCCTGTACCATCTTCGGTGGAACTTCCAATGGCCAATGATACGGCGCTGTCCGCCTCTCCGTTTTCATATGTCCAGGAAAGCGTCATAATCGGCTCAGACAGGCCATAGCTGCCCAATTCCTCATCGCTTGCCTTATATGATACACAGGACTGAAACGACAAACCGCTTATGGCATCCGCCAGATTATTAAGAGCGCCATTGTCATCCAGGCGGTTGGCCTCGTCCGCGTCAGAGTCCTTATACCAGGCAATATTGCCTGCGTCATCCACGGTCTTCTTACAGAACCGTCTGGTCTGTCCGTTCCTGGATACAGTGATTTCCCGGATGTCGGCACCAGCCACATGGGGAAGAGATTCTGTCTCAACAAAATCATAAAGTCCCTTGGCAGCTGTTTCGGTCAGATAACTGCCGATGGTATAAATCTGACTGTCCCCGTTCATAGCTGCATAGTACTGGGCGGGGAGCTGGGAACCGTCCGGGCCTGAACCGCCGGTACCGGGAACCTGGCTTCCCACCAGGATAGAGTGAGAAGAACCATCAGAGGAAACGGTATCAAACCGTACGGAAGGGTTATCCAGGCCATATGCTTCCGGAGAATCCGCGCCTTCCAGCTTCCGTTCAGCTTTTAAGTGTGACAGAGTATCTGACAGGGTGGTCAGGGGATATTGGCGGATGGGGCAGTCCGTATCCCCTTTATAGTACCAGGTACCGCCTTCCCGGGTAAAGGACAGACTCTTGCCGTCCTTTGTCCAGGACAGGGAAGACAGCTCCGGAAGGTTGGTTATATATACAGAAGCATTTTCCGGTGACAGGGCCTGTGATTCAGCATTCCTCCCCTGCTGCCGGGTGATGATACCGTAGGCTGCGCAGAGAAGGACCAGGGCTCCCAGAGCGGGAACCATCGGCCGTATACGTTTCTTCATGTTTAACCTCCTTATTTATGAGCACGTAAGTGACCGTATTCCGGTCACTTACATGCGATACATGTTATATGTGATGCGTATAAACGTGATTTATAGCTTCCGGCGCTTCAGCCAGATTACAAAGCCTGCAATCAGGAAAATGACAGGAATCACGATAATAAACAGCGCACTCCACAATCCGGCGGATGTTACCATATTATAGGTAATATCCAGACTTTTGCTGGGGATGGACAGCGGTGTGACTCCGGGCAGCCCGCTGGCCGCGGCGTTCATGAACAGAGTCAGGTTGGTGATGCTGGGGAAACGTGACAGGATGGAATCATCAATCATGCTTGGCGCTGTGATGACGGTAAGCATGGAGGATGTGCCCTCTTCCTCGTTTACAGTCTCCGTGGCCACAGCTCCCAGCACATAAGTGCCCTGCGTCTTTTCCTGTGTGGCAGGATCCACTAAAAATGCAGAATCAGAGGTAGTCAGGAAGGGCTGGACCGCAATGTCCTCCGAAGGATTTTCCTGTATGGTCATACCCGCAGGCTGGACCAGAAGGGCAGCTGCGGAGGAATCAATTCCTGAGAGAAGGCTGCTGGCAAAGTCGTAATCCGGAATTACGTTAAAGGGATTATTGTTGTAGTAATGCTGGGGAGCCGGGTCGGCCACAAATCCATTTTTCAGGTCCATTCCGTACTGGGAAATGAAATCAGTAAGATTGGACAATGTATCCTGGGTACAGCCGGCAAGAAGCAGCATGCGGCCGCCGTTTTTCAGGTAATCGGTCAGAGTTTCTTTTTCATCCGCAGAGATATCCTTGACAGGAGCGTTCATGATGAGAAGGCTGCAGTCCTGGGGAACGGCTCCCTGGGTGAGCAGATTCAGATCGGCTGCCTTCATGCCGGATTTATCCATGGCATCTGAGACGGCTGACGAGAGGGCGGTTTCCCCGTGTCCGGTCAGGGTATATACGGCCGCCGCTGTATCGCTTGTGACATGGCGGATGGCGCTGGTAATCTGTCCTTCACCGTCAAAGGCTGTTTCCTTGATTTGCCCGTACTGGTAGTAAACCATGGGGTCAAACTGGATGATATCGTCAAATGAAATGGATGTCTTTTTTCCGGTGGACTCGCAGGATACAATCAGATTGCCGGGCTCTGTGTCCAGGGAAGTAAGTACATCCGGGTGAAGCACAGGGTCATTGGCTTCCACCGAAATGTGCGGGGAAAGGTCCTTATACAGATTCACAAAGGATGTAATCCTCTCATCCACTGAGTTGGGATCGGCCACAATATGGATGGTAACGTCTCTGTCCAGCTGTGCCAGGATGTCCCTGGTTGTATCCCCCAGAGTAAGGATTTGGTTGGAACTTAAGTCATGTTTCAGGTATTTGGCAGGAAGTTTTCCCACTATCAGGTTGAGTACAATGACAGCGGCAATGACCACAAGGGTGAACAGTACCATATAGCTGCCTTTTTTACATTTTCTGGTCATATGATTCAACTCCATCTTCTTTTCTCGATTGACTGGACCGTCAGAAACAGCAATACACCGGCCACACTCAGATAATAGACAAGACCGCTGATATCCAGCATATGGCTGCTGACAATGCCGTCAAATACGTCTGTCAGCACGATTTTTCCCAGAAGTCCGGTCAGAGCCCGTTCAAACATGCTCTGCTTTACGAAAAAGGTTCCTATAAGGACTGCCGCTCCGGCTGCTTCCAGTCCGAGGGAAAGGGGGATATGGCCGGTCAGCCGGTATATGATAAAACACACCAGGGTCCACAGGATAAGGAAACCGGCCAGGGAACCTGCTGCGGCAGCCGGTATAAAGTTTAAAAGCCCTGGCCAGAGGATGCTGAGCAGCAGTATGCCGAAGGTCCCTGCAGCGGCTATGAGCTGGCTTTCCGTAAGGGAGGAGATGAAAAGCCCAATGGCAATATACACACATCCCAAAAGGAAGAAAGCCAGTATAGATGCATAGTCCTCGGTCAGATAAGCGGTGCCGGCGCTTCGGATGATAAGGGGACAGAGGCAGGCAATGGCCATGGGGACGGCCAAAATAGTGACCATGGAAAGAAATTTTCCCATAACAATGCCCCATACGGATACAGGGGAGGTGAGAAGCAGCTGGTCTGTCCGCGCCCTGTGTTCATCCGACATGCTGCGCATGGTCAGAATCGGCACCGCAATCATAAGTATCATCAGGATGGAATTAAGTGTATAGGAAAAATAGGGGTAACCGTTAATCATATTGTAAACCATGAAATAAATGCCCATGAACATGGTCATGAAAGCAATGAAAACATAGCCTGTCATGGAGCAGAAATAGGATTTCAGCTCCCGCTTATAGATAGCTCTCATTGGGAATCCTCCTCCTTTGATGGGTCTGTGGGGTCTGTGGCGCCTCTGTCCTCCCGCAATTTTGGGGAGTCCTCTGTCAGCTCCAGGAATATTTCTTCAAGGGATGCCTTGGATGGAGCCATGGACAGGATGGGAAGTCGGTGATTGGCCAGGGCGTAAAAAATGGTTTCGCGGATATCTGTATCAGCGCCGGAAACAATGCCGCTCTCCGAAACACTGCTATCTTCATCCCCGCCAAACTGCAGATTCACCACACAGGTGCCTGCCTCGCCTCCGGTCCCTATACGCTCTATGGACAGACCGTGAATTTCCTCCAGCACAGGCATTACCGTTTCCTCGCTGCCTTTTACCGTCAGCTCCAGGCCCGCGGCGCCTTTTAACCGTTGCTCCAGGTTTTCAGGAGTATCGCTGGCAATCAGCTTTCCGTGGGCAATAATCATGATATGGTCGCAGACAGCGCTTACTTCAGACAGGATGTGGGAGCTCAGGATAACGGTATGCTGTTTGCCCAACCCCTTTATCATATCCCGTATCTCGATGATTTGTTTCGGGTCCAGTCCCACAGTGGGTTCATCCAGGATGATAACAGAGGGCTTCCCTAAAATGGCCTGGGCCATACCCACCCTCTGGCGGTAACCCTTGGACAGATTTCGGATCAGCCGTTTTCTGACATCCGTAATCTTAACCAGTTCCATCACTTCTTGTATAGCGTCCTTCTGCTCTGCTTTCGGCAGCTTTTTAAGGCAGGCCGCAAATTCCAGGTATTCATCCACGGTCATATCCATATACAGAGGCGGAATTTCCGGCAGATACCCGATGCGTTTTTTTGCGGTTTCAGGCTCTTCCAGTATGTCGTGGCCGTCTATGATGACCTGGCCCTCTGTGGCGCCCAGATAACCGGTCATGATGTTCATGGTAGTGGACTTCCCAGCTCCGTTAGGGCCCAGGAAGCCGTATATCTGGCCGTCTTCCACCCGGAAGCTTAAATGGTCCACTGCCAGATGGCCGCCGTAATCTTTTACAAGATTTTTTACTTCAATCACTGATTGTGTCCTCCTGTCAGTTTTTTATAAACATATTCACCAAACAGTTTTAAAATTAAAATGTGATGAAAATGTGTTTAAATTATAATCTTTTTATAACAATTGTTTTTAAATTTGCAAAATAACGCAAAGAACCGCAAAATGTTGCACTGATTTTTGCGAGAAAAAGTATTGCCCTGCATGGATGGAATTGGTATAATAAAGGGCAGTTGGTAAAAAAATAACATCTATGATGCGTGGGCCCCCTTGGGGGCACCGGAATGGAGGGAACTATGAATCAGATTGATACCATGTCAGTCAATGCAATCCGCGTTCTGGCAGCAGATGCTGTACAGAAAGCTAAATCAGGCCACCCAGGTCTTCCTTTGGGAGCCGCAGCCATGTCCTTTGAGCTGTGGGCAAAACATATGAACCATAATCCTAAGAATCCGGGATGGGAGAACAGGGACCGTTTTATCCTTTCAGGAGGCCATGGCTCCACATTGCTGTATTCCCTGCTTCATCTTTTCGGCTACGGCCTTACAAAAGAAGATATGATGAATTTCCGCCAGATGGATTCCCTGACACCGGGACATCCGGAGTACGGTCATACAGTAGGCGTTGAGGCCACCACAGGCCCTCTGGGCGCAGGTATGGGCATGGCAGTCGGCATGGCCATGGCAGAGTCCCATCTGGCAGCTGTATTCAACAAGGACGGATATCCGGTTGTTGACCATTATACCTATGTGCTGGGCGGCGACGGCTGCATGATGGAGGGCATATCCTCCGAGGCATTCTCACTGGCCGGTACCCTGGGACTGGGCAAGCTTATTGTATTTTATGATTCCAACCGTATTTCCATCGAGGGAAGCACGGATATTGCATTTACAGAGAATGTACAAAAGCGCATGGAAGCCTTCGGGTTCCAGCTGATTACCGTTGAGGACGGCAATGATCTGGATGCCATCGGCAAAGCCATCGAGGAGGCAAAGGCAGATACCGCACGTCCGTCCTTCATCACCGTAAAGACCCAGATTGGCTACGGCTGTCCCGCTAAGCAGGGCAAGGCCAGCGCTCATGGCGAGCCTCTGGGGGATGACAATGTAAAAGCCATGAAGGAATTCCTGAACTGGCCCTCCATGGAGCCTTTCTATGTACCGGATGAGGTATATGCCAATTATAAGGCATACGCTGAGAGAGGCGCTGAGACAGAGGAAAAATGGAACGCATTATTTGCGGAATACTGCGGGAAATATCCGGAGATGAAGGAATTATGGGATAAATTCTATAATCCGAATCTGGCTAATGATGTTTATGACAGTGAAGACTACTGGGCATTTGAGGACAAGCCGGATGCTACCAGAAGCCTGTCCGGCAAGCAGCTTCAGAAACTTAAGAACCTGATGCCGAACCTGATTGGAGGAGCAGCAGACCTGGCTCCGTCCACTAAGACCTATATGGCTGATATGGGGGACTTCTCCAAGGATAACTATGCCGGACGCAACCTGCATTTCGGTGTCCGCGAGCTGGCCATGTCCGCTATCGGAAACGGTCTTATGCTTCACGGCGGCCTGCGGGCATTTGTGTCCACCTTCTTTGTGTTCAGCGATTATACAAAGCCAATGGCAAGGCTGTCTGCTCTTATGGGTGTGCCCCTTACCTTTGTATTTACCCATGACAGCATCGGCGTGGGCGAGGACGGACCAACCCATGAGCCCATCGAGCAGCTGGCTATGCTGCGCGCCATGCCTAACTTCCATGTATACCGTCCGGCGGATGCCACGGAGACAGCTGCTGCATGGTACAGCGCTGTATCTTCCAAAAAGACTCCTACGGCTCTGGTACTCACAAGACAGAACCTGCCGCAGCTGGCCGGATCCAGCAAGGAGGCATTAAAGGGAGCCTATATACTGGAAAATTCCGCAAAGGAAGTTCCGGATGCCATCATCATTGCCACTGGTTCCGAGGTGGAGCTGGCAGTGGGTGCAAAGGCAGAACTGGCAAAAGAGGGCGTGGATGTGCGCGTTGTCAGCATGCCCAGCATGGACGTGTTCGAGGAGCAGCCTGAGGATTACAAGGAGAAGGTCCTTCCAAAGGCAGTTCGCAAGAGAGTGGCGGTAGAGGCACTGGGCGATTTCGGATGGGGCAGGTATGTGGGCCTTGACGGAACCACCGTCACCATGAAGGGCTTTGGCGCCAGCGCACCGGCGGGACAGCTCTTTAAGAAATTCGGATTTACGGTTGAGAACGTTGTGGCAGCCGTGAAGTCACTGTAGACATAAACAGCTGCTGCTCAATGGCAGTTAAAACCGGACCCATGAAGAACAGACCGCTTCTTCATGGGTCCGGTTTCATTTAAAGCAGGATAAAGATATATTCAGGCAGCACTGTCCGTATTTGTAAAATTGACAAATAGCTTCCCAAATAATATAATATTATTCAAAGCTGTTTAAAGTTATATGGTTTCCGGAAAAGCGAGGTACGGCAGATGAAACAGATACGAAAAAAACATAAGTTTTCTCTGCCAATAACCATCACAGTCTGTATCGCCCTTGCGATTGTCTTTTACTTATCGTTATCTTATTTCCTGGAAGGATACCGCAGGGACATCTACGACCGCATCATCAATTCCAATATCTCTGCGCTGAAAGAGACAACCAGCACCCTGATTTCCAAGACAACCGAAGGTTTTGACCATTGCCGGCATGAGATACGCGTGCTGGGAATCGGCATGTCCGAAGAATTGAAGGAAAATGGTTTTGACTCCATTGACGGCCTCAGCAACGGGGACCGCAGTTATCTCAGGGATTTTAACAAAGTGTCTGTGTTCGATTACTGCGTACTTCTGAATGAATCAGGCCGCGGTGTCTACAGCCAGGGGGATAGTGTGAAGCCCATCAACCTGTATTCCAGCCAGGCCTATGTGGATTGCCTGAACAGCCCGGACGGGGAGGCGATCAGCTTTATTTCAGACCCGTTCAGCGCTTCGGGGCAGGATGTGGTGGCATTCTCCTGCCGCGCGGGTTCTGTCATACTGATTGGAATTTACAGCCAGGAATCCTTCCGGGCCCTCTATGATTCCACTGCGTTCGGGGACAATGCTTCCTATATGATTACCACTGACTCAGGTCTGATTCTCTCCCGCACCCATGTGAACCGGGAACTGGGAGAGACCCTGAATCTGTTTACATATTTTGAGGAAAATCCCCTGAATGCGGAATTCTTTAAGCCGGACGCCCAGGGCGGCACGGAATACGAACGGGTGCTCTCTGAATTCAGGAACGATAAGGGCGGCAGCGCCGAGATTTATTTTGGGGATTCCCGGTATGAACTTGTGTATGCGCCCATCCCCCGGACCGGCTGGGAGTTCATTTCCTGCGTCTCCTATGACCACATTACGGCGGACGCGGCACAGATTAACCAGGAGACCATCCAGCTGACTATGTTCATCATTGTGCTGATGCTGGGCATGTTTCTGGTGATTGTAATTATGCTGGTATTTGTGGTGCGTGCCAATGCATCCAGGGAAGCTGTTCGCCGCGACCGGATTTTTACACTGATGACCCATTATGTGCCCAATGTCATCGTTATCGGCGACAGTGAAAGCGGTGCCATTGAGTATGCGTCCCGCAACACGGAACAGGTACTGGGGATTGAGGACGCGTTTGGAAATGCCATAGAAGAGAAGTTCTTAAGCTGTATCAGCGGCAGCGACCGCCAGGCGGTCCTGGATCTCATGAGCCGGATCCGGGAGGGAGAGTGTGTCAGCGGGAGCCTGAAGCTGCATTTTACCCGGCCCGACACCCAAAGGGATATCGTGCTGTCCCTTAACGCCTATCTGATTGCGGAACAGGACAGCAGCCAGCGTTTTATCACTCTGACTTTGGAGGATATCACGGAACGGGAGCAGTCCCGCAGGCGCCTGGAGGAGGCGCTGGAGAGCGAGGCCCGGGCCAATGCTGCCAAGAGCACCTTCCTGGCCAGCATGAGCCATGATATCCGTACGCCCCTGAACGCGGTAATCGGCCTGACCAATCTGGCCCTCTATTCACCGGAAGACAGCAAAAAGGTGACGGAATGTCTTCAAAAAATTGCCAATTCCTCCCAATTACTGCTGGGACTGATTAACGATGTGCTGGACATGTCCAAAATAGAATCCGGTAAAATGCAGCTGGCAGAGACAGAGTTTGAACTGGGTGAATGGCTGTCCGGCGTGGTTACGGTGACCCAGTCCCAGACAGGTGTGCGCAGCCAGCATTTTGACGTCAATGTCTGGAACATTACCCATGAATTGCTGTGCGGCGATACAGTGCGCCTGGGGCAGGTGCTTACCAACGTGCTGGGAAATGCGGTGAAGTTTACGCCAAAGGACGGGGAAATCTATCTGGATATCACAGAGGTACCATCACAGGATCCTTCATTTGCCAGCTTTGTATTCCGGGTCAGCGATACCGGCGTGGGCATGAGCCGGGAATATATGGGCCGGATTTTCGAGATGTTTTCACGGGACCAGAATTCTTATAAACAGGGAATCCAGGGAACCGGCCTGGGCATGGCCATTACCAAGCGTATTGTGGATCTGATGGGCGGCACCATCCGGGTGGAGAGCGAGCCGGGAAAGGGCACCACCTTTACCATTGGGCTATCCATCCGTTTAAGCAGCCGCCATGTGCCTCTGGCCGCAGGCTGTGCCATGCTGGTCATCGGCGAGCCGGGAAGTGAGGAAAAGTGCAGGGATGCAGTGGAAAAGCTGGAGGAAATCGGTGTGGATGCTGCCTGGGAGACAGATTATCAGGCAGCCGTCTCCCTGGCGGCCCAAAAGAGGGCGGCGGGCCGTCCTTTCTCCATGGTATTTCTTCCCTATAAAATGCTCCGCTTTGACCGGACCTTAACCGGAGAACAGCTGAAGCGGGATTTAGGCGGGGATACCCTTTTACTTCTGGGACTGAAACCGGATGAGCAGGAGTTGTTTGAGGAGATTAAGCAGAAGGGATTTAAATATACAATCAGCCTGCCTCTGTTCCGGATGAGCCTGTACCGGAAAATTACCGGAATGCTGGGACAGGGGGAGAGCATATCCGGCGGACTGGCAGGGGAGTTAAAAGGCGTGCGTTTGCTGGTGGTGGAGGACAATGCGGTCAACCTGGAAATCGCAGTGGAAATGCTCTCCGGACTCATGGGAGCGGCGGTGGATACTGCCCGGAACGGAGAAGAGGGATGCACCCGTTTTCTGGGTGCACCTGAGGATACATATGACGTGATTCTCATGGATTTACAGATGCCGGTTCTGGGAGGACTGGATGCGGCCCGCAGGATACGGGAGAGCATCCATCCCCAGGCAGCGTCCATCCCTATTATAGCCCTGACAGCCAATGCCTTTGAGGAGGATCGCAGGGAAGCTCTTGAGTCAGGGATGAATGGTTTTGTTCCAAAGCCCATAGACTTCGCGGTCCTGGCAAAGGAGATTGGGCGGGTGCGGCGTGAGGGCCGCAGCCTGCGGCTTTTGTTGGCAGAGGACAATGAACTTAACCGTGAGATAGCAGCAGAGCTGATACGGGCCGACGGCCAGCAGGTGGATGCGGTGGAAAATGGACGCCAGGCACTGGAGGCATATCTCAATGCTCCGGACGGCACATATGACGCCATCCTGCTGGATTTGCGTATGCCGGTTATGGACGGCTTTGAGGCAGTGGCAGCTATCCGCGGCAGCCAAAGAAAAAGTGCCGGAACCATTCCTGTCTTTGCGTTTACATCCAGCAGTGAGGATGAAGTGCGGTCAGAGGCGGCGCGGGCAGGATTCGGCGCTGTACTGACAAAGCCCATCAATATGGAACAGCTGCGGGGCCTGCTGGGCTAAAAGGGCTGTCCCTGAACGGCTTGGGCAGCCGGTACGGCCGGAGCTGTGGGACTGGAGCTGTGGGGCTGGAGCTGTAGGGCTGGACAGGAGGATACCCGGTACGGCAGCGAAACGTGATTAACGAAAACCATACCCGGGGAAGAGGGAGAATAAATATGAAGAAACGGATGGGAATAGGGCTGCTTCTGATGCTGGTGCTGATATCTGCTGCTACCGGATGCACGGCCGTTTGGGATACCGGGGCCACAGAGGATAAGAAACAGAGCGGTGCGCCGCCGGCTGAGGAGCCGGTTGTGCTGCATGTGTACAATACCATGGGTGAGAATATCAATACGGAGCAGGCGGAAGCCTATATCCACCGCACGATGCCCGGAGTTAAAATTGAGAGCACATATGAAATAGCGCCAAAGATGGAGAATGCCCAGCTGGCGGCGGTGCGCAGCGGAGGCGGCCCGGAAATCCTCTATACACAGGATTATTATACCTATGTCCAGAGCGGTTATCTGAAGGATTTGACCTCCGAACCATTTTTGAAGAACTACATGATCAGCGCCTTAAATGATGCGGAGGTAGGGGGGAAGGTATATGCCCTCCCGGTTGGAAACGGGTATATCTCAGGGCTGATAGTGAACAGACAGCTCCTGGCGGATATGGGATATGATATGCCCCGGACACAGGAAGAGTTTATGGGGCTCTGCCGCCGGATTCAGGAGAGAAGGGAGGAAACCGGGGTACGGGCCTATGCCTTTGGGATGCTTTACAATGACGCAGCAGCAGTGGTGGCCATGCCCTTTCTTCTGGATGCGTACACGGACAGCGAATATGTGCAGTGGCTGAATCTGTACCGGAATAATCCGGCAGGGGTTTCCTTTGAAAATCCGGCATTTGCCCGTGTCCTTAAGGGAATTGATGAGCTGGAAAGCATGGGGCTGTATGAGAACGGCGACTTTCTGATGAGCAGCAAACAGAATCTGCGGGAGGTGGTTCGGGGAAACGCAGTCATGTGTTCGGTGAGCTATGTGGACTATGCGGTTCATTTTGAAGAGAAGCTCAGGGATGTGAACGGGGTCCCAAGCTTTAAAATAGAAAAGGACGGCAAACAGGTATGGGTGAAGGCCGAGGACTTTGTATTCATACCATATATGGGAAGAACCAGTGAGGATCGCTGGCTGGCCACCAACGGGGACTGGTATCTGGGAATCAATGCAAACATAACAGACGAGACTGTCCTCAGGGCCTGCCGCCTGTATCTGGAATATGTGGCCTCCTCAGAGTTTGCGCCGGAATATTACAGTGCTTCGGTTCCCGTGGGCGCTACCACCTACTACCGGCGGGATGACACATTAAATTATGATTATTTTCAGAATACCCATCCTGAATTTTACCAGTGCCTTACAGAACACTCCATTGTGAAAAATCCTTACCAGTTTTACGGTTCGGATTTGTTTACCTTTGCCCTGCGCCATTACCTGTGCGGACAGAACTATTATGCAGGTCTGGAAGGCGCCAGCTCCTACATGAAGATTGGCGGCACAGAGGGGATGCTGGAGGCGCTGGAAGAATACCGCACAACAGGGAAAAACCGTTACCAGGTCCCGGACCATGTGGTCGGGAAGACAGATAAGACATACAATTATGTGCGTATATTTTCCCGCTCCAATGAATCAGCTCTGGGAAACCTGCTGGCTGATGCCCTGCGCCAGTACACGGGCGCAGATCTGGCCGCCATCAATGCAGGAACTCTGACAGCAGAGCTTGAGGAAGGGGAGATAACAGAGTCTGATTTGGCCACGTCCATGCTCTACGGCCTGAACAACCATGTGGTCACTGTGCGCTGCAAAGGCGCCAACCTGATATCCATACTCTCCACCAATAACCTGACCGATGCGGCGAGAGCGGACCAGTCCAGTGTGTTCGGCGGCATGGTGATTCCCTCCGGTTTCACCTATACCATTACCTACGAACCGCTGGAGGATAATGCGTATGGGGGAAAGGCGGAAATCAGCGATGTCCGCCTGTCAAACGGAGAACCAGTAGACCCTGACGCCTGGTATACGGTGGCGACCACGGACTATGAGCTGGGGGGAAGCGACGGCTGGGACGCGTTTACGGTGTTACCACCGGACAAGCCGGAACAGTTGCCTGAGGGGATTGCCCTCTACCAGACCTTTGACCCTGGAAATGAGAGCGCCTGCAGGTTATTTGACCTGAGTACGGATACATATGACGAGCAGTATCAGCAGATAACGGACTGGGCCAGAAATCAGCCCAACATCATTGACGCGGTGATTGCCTATATTGAGAGCCATAGTGAAAACGGAGTGCTTGAGCCGGTCACCATCGACGGAAGGATCCGGATTGTCAATATGCCGGAGGGGCTGGATGTGGAGATAAACAAGATCCGCCTGGATTGACGGCGGTGAAAGGGAATTCCTGGCGGCAGGAGCAGCCGGCAGCAAAGAGCCGGAATAAAAGCCGATGATTTCACAGATACGGATGAAATCATCGGCTTTTCATTTAATAAGCGGTCCTTTCCTGCAATATTAATATTTAGTTTCGTCACATCCCTGAACCATGTAATTGGACTCATCTGGGACCGGCATCACGGGCTCCTCCCCGGCTTCCGTGCTGCCAAACTTAAACTGCCCAACCAGATTTTTGAGAATCTGGGCCTGCCCGGACAACTCTTCGCTGGCAGCCGCGCTTTCCTGTGCTGTAGCTGAATTTGTCTGGACAACGCTGGAAATCTGGTCTATGCCCTGTGTGACCTGTCTGGCGGAGGACGCCTGGTCTGCACTGGCCGCGGAAATCTCATTGATGGCCGCGGATACATCCTCAACGCCATTTACCACTTCGTCCAGAGCCAGGGCTGTCTCACTGGCGATTTTGGTGCCGCGTTCCACCGCATGAAGGGATCCCTCAATCAGTGATGATGTATTTTTAGAAGCATCGGCGGATTTTCCTGCAAGATTGCGTACCTCGTCCGCCACCACCGCGAACCCTTTGCCTGCCTCTCCTGCCCGGGCGGCTTCTACCGCGGCGTTCAGCGCCAGGATATTGGTCTGGAACGCGATATCCTCAATTGTCTTTATGATCTTACTGATTTCACCGGACCCTTGATTGATGTCATCCATGGCTGTCAGCATTTCCTTCATGCGCTGGCTGCTTTCTTTTGCCTGGTCCATTACGGAGGCAGCTTTTTTGCTGGCTGTTTTCGCATTGCCGGCATTTTTATCTATATGATTGGAAATCTCGTTTACAGTAGCAGCTAATTCCTCTATGGAGGATGCCTGCTCGGTCGCCCCCTGGGAGAGAGCCTGGGCTCCTGCCGCCACCTGTTCAGAGCCGCCGGCCACCTGTTCGGCACTCTGGTCAATGTTCCTTAAAACTGCTGATATTTCCTTTAATATTTTGTACATGGAGTCGGAGAGTGATTTAAAATCCCCCACATATAAATCCTGGGACTGGCTGGTGATGGCAAAGTTACCTGCGGCCATCTGGCTCAGTCCCCAGTCAATATCATTGATAATATTGCTTATGGAATCGGTAATGAGACGGGTGGCCTCGGATAGTCTGCCCGTTTCGTCTTTGGAATGTATGACGGGCACCTGCGACTTTAAGTCACCTTCCGACAGTTTCTGGATCCTTTCCGTGCAGATGTGGATGGGATTGCCGATTTTCCTGGCCAGCCAATAAGCGATTGCCACTGCAGCAATCAGTGATATTACTAACAGAGCGCATGTGATTCCAATGGAAGTAAGGGTCGCTCCCATAAAATCCGATGTGGGTGCCGTGATGGCCATGCCCCATCCGTCTGTGCCGGCGATTGGAGAGTAGGCAGCCAGCTTCTGCACACCGTTAATTTCATACTTGTCAAAGCCGCTTTCTCCCTTCCTTATTTTTCCATGTATGGCAGCCAGCCTGGCCAGTGATGAATCGGATTTCGCTTCCTCTTCTATGTTTTGTGTCATGATTGTGCTGGTGGTGTTGTCCGCAATGGTATAACCATCTGAATTGATGGCATAAGCTGCGCTGTTATCGCTGATGTGCACTTGCGAAACAATATCATTTAAAAATGTACTCTGCGGAACAAAGAATACCACGCCTGCGATTGTTGTATTAGGCCGTCCGTCCTTCCATAAGGGAGCAGCCACAATAATGGACAGTTCTCCGTTGACTTTGCTGACCAAAGGATCGGATATATTGGCCTGGCCGGCCATGGCTTTATGGAAATAATCCCGGTCAGAATAGTCCTTGCCGTCAAGGGCGCTGATTCCATCCGGCCCTATGATGTTCCCGCTCTGGAAACCGTACTGTTTTACCTTGTCATCAATCAGAAGCTGCTTATTCCCAGGGCTCTGCTGGGGATCCGTCAGCCGCGCGATGGTTCCTGTGTCGATAGCCACGTTAAGATAGGATGTAAGTTCATTTGCAACCTTGTCGGACGCGATTTTGACGGTTTCCCTGAGCGTCTGCTCCAACAGCTGATTGGTACTGCTGTAATTCAGACAGATGCCTGCGCCCCCTAAAATGCTCAGGCAGATGACAACAGTCAGTGACATGCATAATAAAATTTTTCCTTTTATACTTTTCATCTTCCTTTTACCCCTCTTTTGTGCTGATGGATTTAATATACATACTATCTTATATATTCGACACATTTTGGGAAAAAAGAAGAGGATCTATGCAGATTTAAGGTTATATATTCGTATATTTTTTAATATATTACCGGTTTTTCAAGTTAAAAAGGCTCTAAGGAAATTCAGGAAAGCCAATGCCGGGCCGGATTCCCTTATCCATAACCTTGCTCCTGAGCGGATCGGATGCAGGGGGAGAACAGCGGACACGGCGCTGTCTTTCCATGGAAACAGATTGAGTCCTTTCCTAAGAGATTGAAATCCTGGCCAATCTGATCAGCATCATAAAGCTGCAAAGTCGTATAAATAAAAGTAGAATGAATCAATGAAACAGTTTCAACAGATAAAATAGCGCGGCTAAGATGGCAAAGGCATAAAGAAATGCCCCGGAGATGGAAAATGTAACATCTCCGGGGCATTTCTTTATGTGTAACAGCGCGTGCTGTCTCTTTACTGGCCCTTTTTGGCAGATTCCACCTCAGCCATTTTCATAGCCCTTACCTTAAGGGGCAGTCCGAACAGGGTAATGAAGCCGTCTGCGTCATGGTGGTCGTACAGGTCGCCTGTGGTGAAGGAAGCCAGGGACTCACTGTATAAGGAGTATGGGGATGTGGTTCCGGCCTTGATGATATTGCCCTTGTACAGTTTGAATTTTACTTCGCCTGTCACATATTCCTGGGTGGACTCAACAAATGCCTGGACAGCCTCGCGCAGAGGTGTAAACCACTTGCCCTCATAAACAATCTGGGCCAGCTTATCAGCCATGGTCTTTTTCGTCTCCATGGTGGCACGGTCTAATACCAGCTCCTCTAACTGCTGATGGGCCTCCATGAGAATGGTTCCGCCTGGTGTCTCATACACGCCGCGGGACTTCATGCCAACCACACGGTTTTCCACGATGTCCACAATACCGATGCCGTGTTTTCCGCCCAGCTCATTTAATTTGCGGATAATATCGGAAACCTTCATCTTCTGTCCGTTTACGCTGGTGGGAACACCTTTTTCAAAGGTCATGGTCACATACTCGCCCTCATCCGGTGCTTTTTCGGGAGTCACGCCAAGTACAAGCAGATGCTCGTAGTTGGGTTCCTGTGACGGATCTTCCAACTCCAGGCCCTCATGGCTGATATGCCATAAGTTCCTGTCACGGCTGTAGCTGCTGTCTGCGGAGAAGGGCAGGTCAATGCCGTGCTGCTTGCAGTATTCAATCTCGTCCTCGCGGGACTGCATGGTCCATACATCGGTCATGCGCCAGGGAGCGATGATCTTGATATCCGGGGCCAGGGCCTTGATACCCAGCTCAAAACGAATCTGGTCATTGCCCTTGCCGGTAGCGCCGTGGCATATGGCTGAGGCGCCTTCTTTACGTGCAATATCAACCAGTCTCTTGGCAATGGCAGGACGGGCCATGGAGGTGCCTAAGAGGTATTTGTTTTCATATACTGCATTGGCCTTTACGCAGGGCATGATGTAATTGTCGCAGAAATCATCCACTAAATCTTCGATATATAATTTGGAGGCACCGGATAATTTGGCTCTCTCGTCCAGTCCGTCTAATTCGCTGCCCTGACCGCAGTCAATGCAGCAGCAGATGACTTCATAACCAAAATGCTCCTTTAACCACGGAATGATTGCGGTGGTATCCAGTCCGCCGGAATAAGCTAAAACTACTTTTTCTTTCATATTGATATCCTCCTGAGATTGCTGTACTGATTGAACTTTCATAAATATACAACATTATGTGATAAAATGCAAGTGCTAAATAAAAATATTTAAAAGATATTGCATATTATGCATTTGTAATGTATAATTATGAAATCTAAACGGGAACCAGGAAACAGGGTTCACAGAAATGCTTCTTTTCATTTAAAGAAAAACTGACTATAATGAAGGCAGCAGCCAATATTTATAAATATAAGGAGATACGGATATGATTAAGGCAGGTATTATCGGTTCCACAGGATATGCGGGAGGAGAGCTGGCAAGGCTCCTGCTCCAGAGGGATGACATAGAGATTAAATGGTATGGTTCCAGAAGCTACATAGACCAGAAATATGCATCCATCTACCAGAACATGTTCCGAATCGTGGACGACGCGTGTATGGATGATAATATGAAGGAGCTGGCAGAGCAGGTGGATGTGGTGTTCACCGCCACCCCTCAGGGACTGTGCGCATCCCTGATGGACGAGGACGTATTATCTAAAGTAAAGGTCATTGATTTAAGCGCCGACTTCCGTATTAAGGATGTGTCGGTTTATGAGAAATGGTATAAGCTGACCCATGCATCCCCGCAGTTTATCGGTGAGGCCGTATACGGGCTGCCTGAAATCAACCGGGAAAAGGTGAAGAAGGCCAGGCTCATTGCCAATCCTGGATGTTTCCCCACCTGCTCCTTCCTGTCCACCTATCCTCTGGTAAAGGAAGGGCTCATTGACCCCAATACCCTTATCATTGATGCCAAGTCAGGCACATCCGGCGCAGGCAGGGGAAGCAAGGTGGACAGTCTGTACTGTGAGGTCAATGAGAACATTAAGGCTTACGGGGTGGCCTCCCACAGACATACGCCGGAGATAGAGGAGCAGCTGTCCTATGCAGCAGGAAAGCCGGTAACCATCAGCTTCACTCCCCACCTGGTACCCATGAACCGCGGAATCCTGGTGACAGCCTATGCATCCCTTACAAAGGAAGTATCCTGCGAGGAGGTAAAGGCTGTGTACGATAAATATTACGGGGATGAATATTTTGTGCGTGTCCTGGAAAAGGATGTGGTGCCCCAGACCCGGTGGGTGGAGGGCAGCAATTTTGCAGACGTGAATTTCAAGATAGACACCAGGACCAACCGGGTGGTTATGATGGGAGCCATTGACAACATGGTCAAAGGAGCGGCAGGCCAGGCCATACAGAACATGAACCTGATGTTCGGCCTGCCGGAGAATACGGGGCTTAAGCAGATTCCCATTTTCCCCTAATGGTTCAGGCTGTTGGTTTAAAGACATCTCTGAAAAGGATGAAAGAGGGAAAGAGAAAGGAAATATGAGATCATGGCAGGTACAATGGATATCCTTATCCGCGAAATGACAATAGCGGATTACGACCAGGTCTACGGCCTGTGGACAGAAATCAAGGGCTTTGGAATCAGAAGTATTGACGATTCACGGGAGGGCGTGGAGCGCTTTCTTGGGAGGAATCCCACTACCAGTGTGGTGGCTGTCCAGAACGGTCATATTATAGGAAATATCCTCTGCGGCCATGACGGCAGGACCGGCTGCTTTTATCACGTGTGCGTGGCGTCGGGATACAGGAAACACGGCATTGGATACCGCATGGTGCGCTTTGCCATGGAGGCCCTTCAGAAAGAAGGAGTCAGCAAAATCAGCCTGATTGCGTTTAAGGGTAATGAGGTGGGAAATGCGTTCTGGCAGGGAATCGGGTGGCAGGAACGGGAGGATGTGAATACATACGAATTCATACTGAATGAGGAAAACATCACCCGGTTTGTACGGTAAAATGAAAGGATGGTGCACCATGATAAAGGCAGGTGCATCTTCATATGACATAAAGGTATGGAAATAAATGGAGGAATGAGTGATATGGATGAGACAGGCATGGGAATCAAAATCATAACCGGCGGCGTCACGGCTGCCAGGGGCTTTAAGGCTGCTTCAACAGCAGCCGGAATCAAATATAAGGACCGTCAGGACATGGCTATGATTTACAGCCAGGAGCCCTGCCGGTCGGCAGGAACCTTCACCACCAATATTGTGAAGGCGGCTCCTGTAAAATGGGATAAGAACCAGGTGACAAGCGGGGCGCCTGCCCGGGCAGTGGTTATAAACGCAGGCATTGCCAATGCCTGCACCGGAGAGGAAGGCATGGGGTACTGCGGACAGACAGCAGAGGCAGCGGCCCTGGCCCTGGGAATTTCTGCTGAAAGCGTCCTGGTGGCATCCACAGGCGTCATCGGCATGCAGCTGCCCATGGACAGGATTACGGCAGGGGTCAAGGCCATGGCTCCTTTGCTGGACGGAAGCCTTGAGAGCGGCACAGGCGCATCCAGGGCCATTATGACCACGGATACAAAGAACAAGGAGGTGGCTGTCCGGTTTGAGCTGGGAGGAACCACGGTGACCATGGGAGGTATGTGCAAGGGATCCGGTATGATTCATCCCAATATGTGCACCATGCTAAGCTTTGTGACTACAGATGCGGCCATCAGCAAAGAGCTGCTCCAGGAGGCACTCAGCCAGGATATCCAGGATACATACAACATGATTTCCGTGGATGGGGACACATCCACCAATGACACGGTTCTCCTTCTGGCAAACGGTCTGGCCGGCAACAAAGAAATTACAGAGAAGAATGAGGATTACCATACCTTCTGCAGAGCCTTAAAGATTGTAAACGAAACATTAGCGAAGAAAATGGCAGGCGACGGCGAGGGCTGCACCGCTCTGTTTGAGGTAAAGGTAGTGGGGGCAGAGACTAAGGAACAGGCCAAGATTCTGGCAAAATCAGTAATCTGCTCCAGCCTTACCAAGGCAGCCATCTTCGGCCATGACGCCAACTGGGGAAGGATACTCTGCGCCATGGGTTATTCCGGGGCACAGTTTGATCCGGAAAAGGTGGACCTGTATTTTGAGAGCGCTGCAGGAAAGATGCAGATTATTAAGGACGGCGTGGCCGTGGACTACAGCGAGGAGCAGGCTACCCGGATACTGTCAGAGCCGGAGGTGACGGCTGTGGCCGACATCAAGATGGGGGATGCAAAGGCCGCTGCGTGGGGCTGCGACCTGACCTTTGACTATGTTAAGATTAATGCGGATTACCGCTCATAACGAGCCACTGCACTAAGCTCGAAAAAGACCTCGCCAAGTGCCAGTGACATGTATCGCACGTAAGCGCCTGAAGGACAGGCGCTAAGTGCTCATAACGAGCCACTGCACTGAGCCCGAAAAAGACCTGCTAAGTGCCAGTGACATGTATCGCACGTAAGCGCCTGAAAGACAGGCGCTCAGTGCTCATAAGGAGGAGTATGAAAATGAATTTGGAACCAATGCAGAAGGCGGCCGTGCTCATTGAGGCACTGCCTTATATCCAGCGTTTTAACAGGAAAATCGTGGTGGTAAAATACGGCGGAAGCGCCATGGTGGATGAGGAACTGAAGAAAAAGGTTATACAGGATGTGGTGCTTCTTAAGCTGGTAGGCTTTAAGCCCATCATTGTGCACGGAGGCGGGAAGGAGATCAGCCGCTGGGTAGGCAAGGTGGGAATGGAGGCCCAGTTTAAGAACGGACTCAGGGTTACAGACGAACCCACCATGGAGATTGCCGAGATGGTCCTTAATAAAGTCAATAAGAGCCTGGTCCAGCTGGTCAGTGAGCTGGGCATCAATGCGGTGGGAATCAGCGGCAAGGACGGCATGATGCTTAAATGCCGTAAGAAATACGCCGGCGGAGAGGATATCGGGTTTGTGGGAGATGTGGAGGAAGTGAATCCCAAAATCATATATGATTTGCTGGAAAAGGATTTTCTGCCCATCATCTGCCCCATTGGCTTTGATGAGGATTTCCTGAGCTATAACATCAATGCGGATGACGCGGCCTGTGCCATTGCCACGGCAGTGGAGGCGGAAAAGCTTGCTTTCCTCACGGATGTGGAGGGTGTGTATAAGGATTATGAGGATAAGTCCTCTCTTATCTCCGAGATGACGGTGGAGGAGGCCCAGAATTTTGTGGACAGCGGAATGCTGGGAGGCGGTATGCTTCCCAAGCTTCAAAACTGCATCAACGCCATAAAAAACGGCGTATCCAGGGTGCATATCCTGGACGGGCGTATTCCTCATTGCCTGCTGCTGGAAATCTTTACTGACAAGGGTATTGGAACCGCTATCTATAATTCCGAAGAAGATGAGAGGTATTATCATGGCTGATAAACAGTTGATGGAACGGGCAGAACAGGCCCTTTATAAGGTGTACAACCGGTTCCCTGTGGTGTTTGACCATGGGGAGGGAGTGAAGCTTTACGATACAGAGGGAAACGAGTATCTGGATTTTGGCGCTGGCATTGCGGTCATGGCGCTGGGCTATGGGGATGAGGAGTATACAAAGGCCGTGGAGGAACAGCTTCACAAGCTGACCCATATTTCCAATCTGTTTTACAACCAGCCCTCCATTGAGGCCGGCGAGAAGCTGCTTCAGGTATCCCATATGGATAAGGTATTTTTCACAAACAGCGGTACCGAGGCCATCGAGGGGGCTCTTAAGATTGCAAAGCGCTATCACTATAACAAACTTCATGAAACCATGGGAGACGGCTGCGACGGCTGCGAGGACGCGGAGCCGGATATGACCGGGGAAATCATTGCCATGAACCATTCCTTCCATGGAAGGAGCCTGGGCGCCCTGTCCGTCACCGGCAATGCCCACTACCAGGAGCCCTTTAAGCCCCTTATACCGGGAATCCGCTTTGCAGATTTCAATGACCTGGACAGCGTGAAGAAGCTGATTAACAGTAAGACATGTGCGGTCATCATGGAGACCATCCAGGGAGAGGGAGGTATCTATCCTGCCACGGAGGAATTCTTAAAAGGGGTCAGGGCCCTGTGCGATGAACACGACCTGCTCCTTATACTGGATGAAATCCAGTGCGGCATGGGCCGTTCCGGGGAAATGTTTGCCTGGCAGCATTACGGCGTGAAGCCGGACGTGATGACAGTAGCCAAGGCACTGGGAAACGGACTTCCCGTAGGCGCTTTCCTGGCATGGGGCAAAGCGGCCAGTGCCATGGTTCCGGGCGACCACGGCACCACCTATGGCGGCAATCCGCTGGTGACGGCGGGAGCCAGCGCAGTGCTTGATATTTTTGAGAAACGCCGTATCACGGAACATGTAAAGGAGATTGGGTCCTATCTCTACGAGAAGCTGGAGGAGCTGTCAAAGGAACTGGATTGCATCAGGGCACACCGGGGAATGGGATTGATTCAGGGGCTGGAGTTCTCTGTACCGGCAGGTCCCATTGTGTCAAAGGCGCTGCTGGAACAGAAGCTGGTGTTAATCAGCGCCGGGACCAATATTATCCGTTTCGTTCCTCCTCTGGTGATTGAGAAGGCGGATGTGGACGAGATGATGAAACGTCTTAGGGCAGCGGCAGCAGAGTAGGGAAGCGGTAACAGCGCAGGGAATAAGCAGCAGAGCAGAGAATAAGCAGTAGCGCAGGGAATAAGCAGCAGTGCAGAGAATAAGCAGCAGAGTAACGGTAACAGACCAGGGAATTGATTTAGAGAAAGAGTCGGTTTCAAAGTAAGAATAGGCGGGTAGGGCAAAGGAAGATGCCCTGCCCGCCAAAAGCGGCAGGAAATACCTGTGTTACAGGGACCTGCCGTTTTTTTGTATGGCTGCCCCTTTCCTTAAGTAAATCTTTCGTTTTCATTTATGAAATGTTATGAAAATACAGGATGAAATATTTATGGCAAACCTATATAATAGCCTTATTAAATGAACAGCAATGGCGCAAATGTTTATTTTTTGTTGTATAAGTATGCCATATGTGATATAACTGTATTAATATAAATAATACAGTATCCGCTGGTATTAAGGAGGGAGTCATGGGAACAGAGAAAAAAGCTGGTGATTTAGAGGAAATCCATGTTTTGGAAGGCATTTCAGAGTCTGAGGAAATTGACCGCCGCGTGGAGGAGCTGATGGCTCCGGAGGAGGAAGGAAACGGAAAGAAAAAGAAGAAAAAGCAAAAGACCGGACACCGGTCATCGGAGGGAGGCTTTCACCCTGTCCGGCGCTTTAAGGGGTTCAGCCGGAAGCGCAAGATAATCACGGTCCTGGTACTGGCGGCAGTGGTTTTGTTTGGGTTCTCCCGTATGTCCGGAGGAAAGAAGGATCTGGGGATCCCGGTTGCCGTGATGCCTCTTGCCAAACAGGACGTTCAGGAAAAGCTTACGGTAAGCGGTCCTGTATCAGGCACAGACAGCGTGGATGTGGTGTCCAATATTCATGCGGAAATCACTGCCATGAATGTGAAGGAAGGCGATACCGTGACAAAAGGACAGGTGCTGGCTGTGGTGGACAGCACGGATCTGGAGCGGGAAGTGCAGATTGCCCAGAACGCCTACGACCTTGCTGTGGCTAATAAGCAGGAAAAAGATAAGGAAGCAGCCCTTGGATACGAAAAGGCGGTCCAGGATTTCCAAAAGGCCAGCCTGGATCACAGCAGGAACAGCCAGCTCTTTGCCACCGGCGATATTTCACAGATGGAGCTGGAAGCCAGCGCCAATGCCCTGAATGACGCCAGAAGGCAGATGGAAGGCTATACGGTTGAGAATGGGAGAGGCGTTGCGGATTCGTCCTACGGCATACAGATACAGAACGCAGCCTTTGATTTGGAAAAGAAAAAAGAAGAACTGGATAATACCCAGATAAAGAGCACCATTGACGGCACCGTGGTCCGTGTTAATTCCAAGGTGGGCCAGTTTGCGGATAAGGTGGAGGATGATAAACCTATTCTCAGCATCGAGAACCTGGAGCAGCTGGAGCTGGAAATCAAGGTAAGCGAGTTTTCCATCGGCAAGGTAAAGGTGGGACAGATGGCGACCATCACAGCGGATATCCTGGACGGTGAGACTGCAGAAGGCGAGGTCGTAAAGATATCGCCCACAGGCGAGGAAAAAGGCGGCGGATCTACGGAGAGGGTTATTCCCACTACCATACGGGTGGACGGTGGAAGCTCAAAGCTTATTGCGGGAATCACGGCAAAAGCAGAACTTTTAATCAGAGAGGCAAAGGATGTTTTCGTCGTTCCCTCATCGGCGCTTTTTGACGACGGGGAAGTGACATACATAGCCATTGTGCAGGATATGAAGGTTAAACGAATACCTGTGACCATGGGAGTGGACGGCGACGTGGTGGTAGAGGTCATTCCCACAGACGGTACAGTGCTGGAGGAGGGAATGCAGGTTATCACCAATCCGGGCCCCCATCTCATGGACGGTGCTGCCGTGCTGATCACCCAGTAGCAGGAGGCGCCGTATGAAGAAGTGGATGAAGTTTTTACACAGGGACAGCATGATTCAGGAAGAGGTCTATGACGGACCCCTGATTAAGCTGGAGAATCTGGTCAAGATATATGATACCGGGGCCATTAAGGTACTGGGACTTAAGAAAATAAACCTTACCATTGAACGGGGGGAGTTTGTGGCCATCATGGGACACTCCGGCTCCGGAAAATCCACCCTGATGAACATACTCGGGTGTCTGGACCGGCCTACCCTGGGCCATTACTACCTGGACGGCATTGACGTGGCAGACATGACGCCGGACCAGCTCTCCGATATCAGGAACCGGAAAATCGGGTTTGTGTTCCAGTCCTTTAACCTGATATCCAGGACATCGGCCCTTAAGAATGTGGAGCTGCCCATGACCTATGCCAGGGTGCCAAAGGCCAAACGGGCGGTCAGGGCCCAGCTGCTATTGGAACGGGTGGGGCTGGGAGCCAGGAAGGAACATATGCCAAACGAGCTCTCCGGAGGCCAGAGGCAGAGGGTTGCCATAGCCAGAGCTCTTGCCAATGAACCGCCCTTAATTCTGGCAGACGAGCCCACAGGAAACCTGGATACCGCCTCCTCGGTGGAAATCATGGAGCTGTTTACAAAGCTTCACCAGGAAGGGGCTACCGTGGTGCTGGTTACCCATGAGGAGGATATAGCAGCCTTTGCCCACCGCGTTATACGGTTCAGTGACGGGCAGATACAGAGTGACAAATTGAATGCGTCCGGGGTGACTTCTGAGGACGGGAAGGGGGGAGAGCAGAATGCTGATTGAAAACATGAAGATGGCATTTTCAGCCATCCGGTCCAATAAGATGCGTTCCGCCCTGACTATGCTGGGAATCATCATCGGCATTGGTTCCGTCATAGCCATCGTGTCCATCGGAGATACCATGCGCGGACTTTTCTCTGATTTATACAAGGATGTGGGTATTACCCAGGCCTATATATCCATTGGTTACTGGGTAGATGATGTGCGGCAGAGCGATTATTTTACCCTGGACGAGATGGAGCGGGCCAAGGAGGCCTTTAAGGACCAGGTCGCCTATATAGACAGCAGTGCCTATACCAGCAGTGATGCCGAGTATAAGCGGACTAAGATTAAATTTGACTATCAGGGAATTGACTACAATTACCAGGATGTGCAGCCGGTGAACGTGGTGTACGGCCGTTATCTCAACGAGGGAGACATCCTGGGAAGAAGGAAGAACGTGGTCATGGATACCAAGAGCGCCCAGATGCTGTTCGGCACTGAGAATGCGGTTGGGCGGTCCTTCAGAACCACCTTATATGGCTCTACCGACGACTTTACGGTGGTGGGCGTATACCGCAAGGAGGTCAACGCCTTCCAGGCCCTGATGATGGGCAACAGCGATGACAAGGGTTCGGCATTCATTCCATACACCCTTCTGACCTGGCCCAACGACTATTTTTACCAGCTCCATGTGTATGCAAAGGACGATGTGAACCTGGACCAGTTTTTCAGCCAGTTCAAGGCATATGCGGCCAAGATGCACGGCAGGCAGCCGGAGGATATGTACATGTATACGGCCATGCAGGAAATGACCTCAGTGGACAGCATGATGGGCAGCCTGTCCATGGCAGTGGGCGGTATCGCGGCCATTTCGCTGATGGTGGGCGGAATCGGCATTATGAATATCATGCTGGTGTCCGTGACAGAGCGTACCAGGGAAATCGGCATCCGGAAAGCCCTGGGAGCAAGGACCAGGGATGTGTTAATACAGTTTTTGACGGAGTCAGCCATATTATCGGCCTGCGGCGGCATTATCGGTGTCATACTGGGAGTGGGAACCGTATCCCTGGGAGGATTCCTTCTGGGATTTGCGGTGGTCATAAAACCGGGGGTCATCGTGGTTGCAGTGTCATTTTCAGCAGTGGTCGGTATCTTCTTTGGATTATATCCTGCATCCAAGGCAGCCAAGGCAGACCCGATAGACGCGCTGCGTTACGAATAGACGGGACATCCCGACGGAGCAAATCAAGGATGCGGCCGGAGGAAATCAAGAATCGAGACAGGAGGAAAGCAAGTGAGACGGATGAGCGGTACATGGAAGAGAGCAGGAGCCATGGGATTGGCCCTGATGCTGGCCCCGGTTCCGGGTATGCTGCGGCCGGTGACTGCATGGGCCAGCCCGGAGTTTGCCTATTCTGCGGACAAATGGGCGGCGCTGAGGGATGATGTGCTGGAATACGGGGAGCTGGCTGACCTGGTCCACGAATACAATGCCACGGTTATTAATAACCGTTTGGAATACGACGACTACAGGGGCAAGGACCACGATGAAATGAAAAATGCCTACCAGGACATTGCCGACAGGCTCTATGATTCCAGCGATAAGATGATGGATTCCGTCAATGAGGACCAGCCGGGATACGCGGGAACAGCGGTGGGGGCCATAAGCGCCCGCCTGCAGGCTGAACAGAACCAGGAGCTGGCTGATTCACAGAATGAGGACGGACGGGTGAAGAAGCTGGAGTACGACAGACAGGAGGCTGTTCTTGTAAAGGATGCCCAGACAAAGATGATATCCTACTGGCAGAAGGCCAAGGCGCGTCCTGCCCTGGAGGAGGATGTGAACCAGGCCAGGTCAAAGTATGAGGCCATGGCAGTGAAAGCAGGCCAGGGCATGGCTACCCAGGCTGAGCTGCTTGGGGCCCGGGAAAAGATGGAGGCAGCCCAGGCAGCCCTGGAGACCAATGACAGGGAGAGGGACGGACTGCGCAGAGAGCTCTGCGTCATGACGGGGTGGGATCACAATGCCCAGCCGGATATCAGGGAAGTGCCGGTGCCGGATGCCGGGGAGATGGATCAGATTGACCTGGAGTTTGATAAGGAAAGGGCCATAGAGCAGAACTTTACCCAGACAGCCAATGAGCGCCGTCTGACATTTACGGGTAACGGGACCCAGTGGGATGTGATGAACCAGAAGGTGGAGACAGGCCGCAGGCAGATTGAGGCGGATGTGGAAGCCAGATATAAGCTTTTGGAGCAGGCCAGGGCTGATTATGAACAGGCGGCGGGCGAGCTGGAGCTGGCCCGTACCGGGGCCCAGACAGCCGAGCGCAAATACAGCCTGGGCATGATTTCCAAAAATGAATATACACAGCAGCAGGGAACCATGGCCTCCAGCCAGTCCGCATGCGATACGGCAGGCCTGAAATACAGGCAGGCCCTGGAGGATTACAGATGGGCGGTCAACGGCCTTGCACAGACAGAGGGGGCATAAGGATATGGTGAAAAAATACTTACTGCTCTTCATGGGCATCTTCTTTGCCTGCCTGTACCCTCTGGAGGCCCATGCAGATGCAATGCCCGATGTCATTCGTTATGAGGAGTTAGAGACGCTGGTAAAAGCCAGCAGCCCCCAGATACAGATGGAACAGGCGCAGTATGACAGCCGCCTGGCGCGGTACGAGAATGCCAGGGAGGAAATTATGGAAACCAGACGTCTTCTCAGGGAGGAGGCCGAGGACCTGGAGAAGAACGGGGACAAAGACAGTGCCGGACAGTACCGGGCCCAGGCCAAGACCCTGGAGGATGCGGCCAAGGATATGGATAAGCAGATTCGCTCGGCCCAGGGCAGCCAGGCGTCCATGTCCCTACGCAGGATGGAGGATACCGTACTCTGGACAGCACAGAATCTTATGGGCACCTATAACACCCTTAAAGCGGAACAGGAGGCGGCTTTGGCTCAGGCGGAGTGGAAACAGAGCCAGTATGAGAAGCTGCTGCGCCAGGTCCAGACAGGAAGCGCCTCTGCCGCCCAGGCGGACCAGGCAGGAAAAGAGGCTGATGCGGCAGCTGCCAAGGCAAAGGCTGTACAGGACGAGATGGAACGGGTGAAGAAGGAATTATTCATTCTCACCGGATATCCGGAAGGATCCCAGGCAGAAGTCGGTCCCATGCCGGCGCCCCGGCCTGAGCGTGTCCTGGAAATGGGAGGCAGCACCGACAAATGGCGCGCGCTGGGCAACAATTATTCCCTGAGGGAACAGAGGAGCGGAGGAGCCAGCTCCAATAAAGAACTCCATGCCCGTCAGCGGGATATCCGCCAGAGTGAGGAGGCTATGTACGGCCAGCTGGATACTCTGTATCAGGATGTCCTGGCCAGCCAGACACTCTGGACCAGCGCAGCAACATCCATGGCATCCCAGGAAGCCGCGTTCCAGGCAGCATCCAACAAGCTGGCCCTGGGAATGCTGTCGCGCCAGGAATATCTGGAGGCAAAATCGGCCTACATGGACGCCGCCGCTGCCAAAGAAAGGGCAGACACAGGCTTCCAGCAGGCCATGGATACATATGACTGGGCTCTGAAGGGTTTCATGACATAAATAATGACATAAATACCGTCGGATTTCATCTATTGGTTGTATAATCCCTTACCGCTTCATCATCCGGTAACCCACTCCCACGTGGGTCTGGATGTACTGGGGCTGTGAGGGATTTTTTTCAATCTTTTTCCGCAGGGAGGCCATGAAAACGCGGAGGGAGGCCACGTCCCCTTCCCAGGCAGCGCCCCATATTTCCCGGGTTATGTAGGAGTGGGTCAGGACCTTTCCCACATTGTGGGCAAGGAGGCAGAGAAGTTTGTATTCATAGGGAGTCAGGTGCAGTTCCTCCCCGTCCAGGCAGGCGCACCCCGCCGCATAGTCAATGGTCAGCCCGCCGTTGGCAAACAGGGAGGTCTGTACTTCCTCCAGGGACTGCATATAGCTTAACCGTCTCTGGGTGGAGCGGAGTCTGGCCAAAAGCTCGTCCACGGAAAAAGGCTTGGTCAAATAGTCGTCCGCCCCGGCGTCCAGGGCCGCTATCTTGTCGCTGTCCTCGCTTCTGGCGCTGATGACAATAATGGGGGTATTGGTCCAGGAACGGATTTTAAGAATCACGTCCACTCCGTCCATGTCCGGAAGCCCCAGGTCCAGTAAGATGATGTCAGGTCTCTGGGAAGCGGCGGACAGGATGCCCTGTTCTCCCTTATCCGCCCATATATAATGGTAATCGTGCATCTCCAGGGTGGTGGCGATGAGATTTTTCACTGCTTTGTCATCCTCTATAATCAGGATGGATGGCTTATTCATGTAAGGATACCTCCTTGGCTGGTAATGTAAGCCGGAATATGCTTCCGGCAGGTTTGTTGTCTAAAACTTCGATGGTGCCCTTGTGGGCGCTCAGTATTGCCCTGCAAAGGGGCAGTCCCAGTCCCATGCCCCGCTTTCCGTCCGCGGATTTGTGGCCGGTGGTATAGAACATTTCAAAAATCTTTTCCTTTGACTCATCGGGAATACCGGGCCCGTTGTCGCTGACGTCAATGACGGCAGAGGCGCCTTCCTGGCGGCTGTTTACCATGATGGTGGAACCTTCCGGCGTGTACTTCACCGCATTGTCCACCAGGTTGGTTATGACTTGTATAATCAGCCTGGCATCCATGTCAGCCAGGATATAGTCGCCCACCTGATTTACCCTGATGGTGTGGTGTTCGTGACGCCGGTTGATATGGCGCATGGCTTCGTCTATGACTTCCTCCAGCAATTCGGTTTCCATGTGCAGGTGGACGCCCTGGCCTTCCATACGGGTGATGGACAGAAGGTTTTCCACCAGATTGATAAGCCACATGGAATCATCGTATATGTCCCTGTATATCCGGCTACGGTGTTCGGCCGACAGGTTCTCCCCATCGCTCATCAGGACACCTGCATTGCCGGATATGCTGGTGAGCGGGGTGCGCAGATCATGGGAGATGGAACGCAGCAGATTGCTCCGGAGCTGTTCCGCCCGGGCCATGGCCGCTTCCTCCTCCCGCTTCCTGGAAATATATTCTTTTTCCAGCGCCATGGAACACTGGGCTATGATGGCTACTGCCAGACTGTTTTCAAAGTCGCCGGGAGGCGTGGTGCCCACATGAATTCCCATGACGCCATAGACAGCGCCTGAGCTTTGAAGGGGCAGGAAGTGGTAAGCTGCTGCAGGAAACAGCCCTGTGGCAGCCCCTGTTTCCTTTCCCTCCTGAAAGCATTTCCGGGCAGCAGTCAGTTCCTCTAAGGTGTCAGGGGCCGGTCCCCTTCCTGTTGCGGGAGAAGAGTACTCACGGAAACAAAGGGGGGATTTAAGGCCGGCTCCATCCTGTTCAAAGCAGGTAATGTCCCTTTTGAGCAGCTTGTTCAGCTGTATGGCGGTACAGGTCAGGATATCCGCCGGTGCAGCGGCCTTCTGGAGCATCTGGCTGGTGTCCAGGATGACGCCGGAGCGGTAGGCATCCTGTTGGGAAAGCCGTGCCTTTTCTTTCATCTGTACGGTGAAGGAACTGGTAAATACAGCTGCCAGAAATGTAATCAGAAGGGTAAGCTGGGTGCCTGCGTCCTCTGCCTTCAGGACGAACATGGGCTCTGTAAATATGTAGTTGAACAGCAGTACGCTGGCCAGGGAAGCGCTGATGCTGTACCAGCGGCTGGCTGTGACTGCCGCCACCACCAGGACTCCCAGAATATATACGGTAATGATATTGGCCTGGGACAGGCCAAGGGTTTCTAATAGGAATCCAATGGCAGTGGCTGCGGCCAGGACTGCCATGGTTTTTAGGGTGTCAAGGATTCGGGAACGGGCCATGGAATGAAAAACCTCCTTCATTGTCTACCCGGACAGTATATCATATCTTTGGGTTAAATGACTGTATCTTTATATAATATTTATATAATCTTTATACCGGAGGCGGTTCCGTTATACCTGCTTTATGCCCTTAGTGGTAAGCTTGAAGGCACTAGGAGGTGATTATATGAAGTATCTGGAAAGGCAGTCTCCGGCCAGAATCATTGCCATTGGTTTTCTGGCCGTTATCCTTACAGGATCTTTTTTGCTGATGCTGCCGGTGTGTGTAAAGCCGGGAGTCAGGCTTCATTATGTGGATGCTCTGTTTACATCCACCAGCGCAGTGTGTGTTACCGGTCTTATAGCCGTGGACACAGCCGATACCTATACGGCTCTGGGCCAGACTGTGGTGGCTCTTTTGATTCAGATTGGCGGTCTGGGTGTGACCTCAGTGGGCGTGGGCGTGATTCTGGCTCTTGGAAAAAGGGTGAATTTAAAGGAACGCCTTCTGGTAAAGGAAGCCCTTAACCTGGATTCCGGCAGGGGAATCGTGTGTCTGGTGAGAAATGTACTGATTACCACCCTTTGTTTTGAGGGAGTGGGAGCTGTCTTAAGCTTCCTGGTATTTTCCAGGGATTATCCGCCCTTAAAGGCGGTTGGCATCAGCCTGTTCCACTCTGTGGCCGCGTTTAACAATTCGGGGTTTGATATACTGGGGGGACTTAAAAACCTGACGGGATATCAGGACAATGTGCTGCTGAACCTAACTACGGCCGGACTGATTATATTTGGAGGGCTGGGCTTCCTGGTCATCATGGATTTGATAAAGAACCGCTCCTTTAAAAAGCTGTGCCTTCACTCCAAGGCGGTGATTGTGACAACCCTGATACTTTTGGCATCCGGCACAATACTGATTTGGCTGACAGAGGATATTACCTGGCTGGGTGCGTTCTTTACCAGTGTATCGGCCAGGACAGCGGGCTTCTCCACATTTCCTCTGGGAGAATTCACTTCCGCCGGACTGCTGAGCGTTTCCGTGCTCATGTTCATCGGCGCTTCGCCGGGGTCCACAGGAGGCGGTATTAAGACCAGCACCTTATTTACCTTGTTTCATACCATCAAAGGTGCTGCCTGCAATGAGGAGCCCCATGCCTTCCATTACCGGATTCCCCAGGAGGCATTTTACAAGGCAGCCATTGTGACGGCGCTGTCGGCCCTGGTGGTGTGCCTGGGAACCTTTTTCATGTGTATCCTGGAGCCGGGGATTCCTTTTGAGGATATTCTGTTTGAAATCACATCGGCTTTCGGAACCGTGGGTCTGTCCACCGGCATTACGCCGGGACTCAGCTCCCTCAGCAAGCTTCTGGAGGTGCTGGTAATGTATATCGGCAGACTGGGGCCGCTGACCATTGTGACGATTTGGGTATTCAAACCCACTAAATCCGTATCCTATGCGGAAGGAAGCATTTCCATCGGATAGGGGAAGATAAGTGAAATAGCTGTAAGCACATTTTGAATGGATAGAGGAGGTTTTATATATGGCACGAAAACAGACAGAGGCAATGTCCTATGGAATCATAGGTCTGGGAAGGTTTGGAAGCGCACTGGCGGCAACCCTGGCAGAGGCGGATAAGGAGCTTATGGTGCTGGACAGAAGCGAGGAAAAAATCAGGCAGGCCAGAAACTACACGGAACATGCGTATGTGGTAAAGGATCTGCAGAAGGAGACACTGCGGGAGACAGGAATACAGAACTGCGATGTGGTGGTGGTCTGCATTGGTGACAAGGTGGATGTAAGCATTCTCACCACTCTCAATGTAATCAATCTGGGAGTGCCTCAGGTGGTGGCCAAGGCCAACAGCCCGGAACAGGGCGAGATTCTGGAGAAAATCGGAGCCCAGGTGGTATATCCTGAAAGAGACATGGCAGTCCGCCTGGCCAGAAGGCTTATCTCCAAGCGCATATTCAATCTCTTTGAGCTGGACCAGAACGTGGATATATCTGAAATAAAGACCACCAGGAAGCTTACGGGCCAGTCTGTGCGGGATGCACAGCTGAGGAACCGGTACGGCATCAACATAATCGCCATCACCAGAGGCGGATGGCTGACCACAGATGTAAGCCCGGATTATGTGTTCCAGGATGAGGATACGGTGATTGTGATTGGGGAGCGGGAGAAGATCAAGCGCCTGGCAGACGATTTGGCGCGGTGACAGAGGATTGGAAGCGTGGGGTGAAAGTCATTTAAACAGATGACCAAACAGCTCGTTCCCTTTACAGATGTAAAAAAACCAGGAGGAAATTTTCTTGATGGAGAGTTTCTTCTGGTTTTTGCATAGGTTCATAACCGACCTGTTTTTTCTGCTGTTATACTGTTTCTGTTAACCGGAATAAACAAATTCACACCGGAAAACGGCGTATGCCAGCCGTAAACCGTCCGGCGTTCCGAACACGTTTGGGACAACTCCTCCAGCTGGCGGATTTATATTAACCACATCGTTATGTTTTGAAAAGAATATTGGTTTCGCACAAAGAAAAGGGAGGGATTTCAAATATCTGCCAAATATTTTATACAAAATGTAGAAAATGCACAAAAAACACAAGATATATTGACATTGAGTTGTCTATTGTGATAGACTCAAGATGTCAGAAGATGACGCAATAGAATAGAAGTATAAGTATTCAAAACTTATATATGCTCAAGATAGGTTGAGCGTTTCTACCAACTACCGTAATAGTTGACTATAAGTTTTCACATCAGGTACTGCCCGGGGCGCCGGAGACAGGCTGATGTGGAGCCTTAGGAACAGCGGTGGTTTTTTTGTTTGCAAAAAAATGCAGATAGAAGCCCGGGCCCGCCGCTGTACGGGTGAATACAAGGGTGCGCCGGTCACCGGCGTATCACGGAAAAGGAGGAGCATATGGCAGAAAATTTTGTATTAAAGGGCAATATCTGCTACAGCCAGGATTCCCGCACACTGATTTGTGTGGAACAGGGATATCTGGTATGTGCAGACGGCGAATCAGCCGGCGTGTACAAAGAACTTCCGCAGATGTATGCAGGCTTTCCTCTGACGGATTATGGAGACAGGCTGATTGTGCCGGGTCTTACGGACCTTCATCTCCATGCCCCGCAGTATTCATTCAGAGGTCTGGGTATGGACCTTGAACTATTGGAATGGCTGAACACGCGGACGTTTCCAGAGGAGGCCAAGTACAGCGATATGGAGTATGCCGGGAAGGCGTATACCATATTTGCGGAAAACATGAAACACAGTGCAACCACAAGGGCTTGTATATTTGCAACCATGCACAGGGAGGCTACGGAGCTTCTCATGGATTTGATGGAGGAGACCGGACTTAAGACCATGGTAGGCAAGGTCAACATGGACCGGAACAGTCCGGATATCCTGGTGGAGGAGACAGCGGAATCCCTGAGGGAGACCAGACAATGGCTGGAGGACATAAAGGGACGGTACAGGAACACGGTTCCCATTCTCACGCCAAGGTTCATTCCCACCTGCTCCGACACACTGATGGAAGAGCTCAAGAAGATTCAGATGGAGTATGACCTTCCGGTCCAGTCCCATCTGTCGGAAAACAAGGGAGAGATTGACTGGGTGAAGGAACTTTGCCCGTGGTCTGAGTTTTACGGCGATGCATATGACCATTTCGGCATGTTCGGCAGCGGCGTGAAAACCATCATGGCCCACTGTGTGTGGCCGCCGGAAAAGGAAATACAGAGAATGAGGGACAACGGCGTATACGTGGCCCATTGTCCCCAGTCCAACACCAACCTGTCCTCCGGCATTGCGCCCGTCAGGACCTATCTGGAACAGGGTATCCCCACAGGACTTGGCACGGATGTGGCCGGAGGCGCGGGAGAGTCCGTATTCAGAGCCATGGCTGACGCCATCCAGGTGTCGAAGCTGCGCTGGAGACTGGTGGATGAGACATGCAAGCCCCTTACGGCAGAGGAGGCATTCTACCTGGGAACAAAGGGCGGCGGCGGATTCTTCGGAAAGGCCGGAAGCTTTGAGGAAGGTTATGAATTAGACGCGCTGGTGCTGAACGACGAGAGCCTTAAGCATCCTCAGCCTCTGAGCCTAAAGGAGCGGCTGGAGCGGTTCATTTACCTCTCGGATGAGCGCCATATTGACGCCAAGTATGTGGCGGGCAGAAAGATATTTTAACAGAAGATGTTTTAAATGAAAATTGAATAGATACATAAAAGGGCGGAAAGGGGTACCGTTCTTTAAAATAGAAACAGCGGAAAACTATAGGTATGAATTCAAGGAGGTATGAAGTATGGAGAACAAATCAAATCAGGGATTCCTGGAAAAAGTATTTCACCTGTCGGAAAACCACACAGATGTCAAAACAGAGGTAATTGCCGGTATCACCACGTTCATGACAATGGCCTACATCCTTGCAGTGAATCCGAACATCCTGAGCGCCACGGGAATGGACAGAGGTGCTGTCTTTACAGCCACTGCCCTTGCATCCCTGGTTGCCACCCTGCTGATGGCTGCATTTGCCAATTATCCTTTTGTGCTGGCGCCCGGCATGGGACTGAATGCTTACTTTGCATACACCGTAGTACTCCAGATGGGTTATACCTGGCAGATGGCTCTGGCAGCCGTATTTGTGGAAGGCCTTATCTTCATCGCACTGTCTCTTACCAATGTGCGTGAAGCTATTTTCAATGCCATTCCCATGAATCTGAAACACGCAGTATCCGCAGGTATCGGGCTTTTTATCGCCTTCATCGGTCTGCAGAACGCTAAAATCGTGGTGGAGAGCGCCACCCTTGTATCCGTATTTTCATTCAAAGGCTCTCTGGACGCAGGAACATTTAATTCCGTGGGAATCACCGTGCTGCTGGCTCTTATCGGCGTACTTATTACCGGTATCCTGGTTGTTAAGAACATAAAGGGAAACATCCTCTGGGGTATTCTCATCACATGGATTTTAGGTATTATCTGCGAAGTGACAGGGCTGTACCAGCCAAATGCAGAGCTGGGAATGTTCAGCGTACTTCCTGATTTCTCCAGCGGTTTCGGTATCCAGAGCATGGCGCCCACCTTCTTTAAGATGGATTTCAGCGGCATCCTGTCCCTGAACTTTGTAACCATCATGTTCGCGTTCCTGTTTGTGGATATGTTCGATACACTGGGAACACTGATTGGCGTGGCATCCAAGGCCGATATGCTGGATAAGGACGGAAAGCTTCCTAAAAT